>Ga0210394_10001521_pt1 | contig 36637 bp, 32 predicted proteins | sample IncBWC12MmetaG_FD_160121 | JGI IMG/M metagenome (GOLD analysis project Ga0210394, IMG submission 160121) | Forest soil microbial communities from Barre Woods Harvard Forest LTER site, Petersham, Massachusetts, United States - Inc-BW-C-12-M | ecosystem: Environmental > Terrestrial > Soil >... | reverse complement strand
TGGAGCTGATCAACTATTTCATCACACGCCGCGGCGGGAAGAAGTAAGCCATGGCCTACAAGCCCAAAGCACCGCCGGTGATGGCCGCGCCGAACGTGATTCCGATGGCGGACATCATGCTGGTGTTGCTGATTATTTTCATGGTGGTCACGCCGATGTTGCAGAAGGGCGTCTCGGTGGATATGGCCAAGGTGAATAACGCGCGGGACCTGCAGGACGCCGACAAGGATGACGCCATCATTTTGGCGGTCACCCGCAGCGGCGATATGTTCCTGGGCAGCACCAAGGTCTCGCTCGACGACATCACCACGAAGATCAAAGACCTGATCGCCAACCGCCTGGACAAAACCGTATTCGTGCGCTCCGATTCGCGCGCGAAGTACGGCGATGTGGTCAAGGCTGTCGACGAAGTCAGGGCCGCCGGCGTGGATCATCTCGGCTTGCTCACGGAGAAAATCCGCGCCAAGAATCCCGCGGCTCCTCCGCCTCCTCCGCCCGGCACTTAGGATTGGGCGCGAGATTCATGCGTAGAATATAAGGAGTTTTCCCATGGGAATGGCAGTTGGTGGCAGTAAAGGCTCGATGTCCGAACCGAACATCGTGCCGCTCATTGACGTGCTCTTGGTGCTGATCATCATCTTCATGGTGATCACGCCCACGATTCCCCAGGGACTCGATGCCCTGGTGCCGCAGCCGACTCCTCCGAACCAGAAGCAGGATGACACGCTGCTGGCGAAGACCATCGTCGTGCAAGTCACCTCCAACGGCAAAGTGATGATCAACCAGGACGACACCACCTGGGATGCTCTGGGTCCGCGCCTGGAAGACATTTTCAAGCAGCGCGCCGAGAAAGTGGCATTCGTGAAGGGCGATGATGCCGTGGAATTCGCACAGGTGGCTCGCGCGATTGATATCATGCGCGGCGCGGGGATTGACAACGTCGGCCTGATTACCGCGAAGATCGAAGCAGGGCAGTAGCCCTCGACCGGCGGTTGCCAGCGCCGAAAACTTCGCGGACTCGCGGATTCTTTCGAATTCGGCGCAGCCTTCATCAAGGAGAGCAAGGGATGCAGCGGAAGCCTCACACAGTTTTTCTTCTCGCCGTGGTAGTGGCCGCGGTCGCCGTGGGCGGTGGTTGCGACAAACTGCGCGCGCGCGACAAGCTTAACAAGGGCGTGCAAGCCTATAAGGCCGGGCAGACCGATCTGGCCATTGAAGACTTCAAGACCGCCAAGGACCTCGATCCGAGCCTGACCAACGCGCGGCTTTATCTGGCGACCGCTTACTCCGCGCAGTACATTCCAGGCGCGCCGTCACCTGAAAATATTCGCAATGGCCAGCAGGCGGCCCAGGAATTTAAAGACATTTTGGCGAGCGATTCCGCGAATCTCTCCGCAATCGATGGCCTGGGTTCGATTCTGTACAACATGGCCGGTGGGCCGCCGTTCGATCCTAAGATGATGGAGGAATCGAAGAGCTACCATCAGAAACACATCTCGCTAAAGCCCGACGATCCGGAGCCGTACTACTGGGTGGGCGTGATTGACTGGTCGCTGGCCTTCCGTGGCAACCGGGACATGCGCGAGGACTACAACAAGACCGCCAAGAAATCCATCAAGGACACCGATCCAGCGCCACCCGCTCTGGCAACCGCGTTCCAGCAAAAATACGGCACCGTCGTGGATGAAGGTATAGCCAGCCTGCAGAAAGCCATGCAGTTGCGCACGGATTATGACGACGCTATGGCTTACCTGAACCTGCTCTATCGGCAAAAAGCGGATATGGAAACTTCTCCTGACGCGCGCGATGCCGACGTGAAGCTCGCCGACGACTTGGTGGACAAGGTGAAGGCCATCAAGCAGAGGAAAATGGAGGCGCCGCAGCCGACGTCCTAGGCGCGGCGTTTTCCGAGTCGCAGCATTTACGGCCGGCGGGTTTTCTCACCCGCCGGTTTTTCTTTTTTGGCTTGTGATCTTTAGGATGCGTGAGTCTTTGTCGCGAGCGGTCGGGGGAAATCCGAGATGAAAATGATTCGTGCCATTGTGACGGCGGTGTTTTGCCTTCTTTTCCTGGCTCTGTTCGTTTCGAATTCTCGCGCGACACGCCTCGCGGGCTTTTCGCACGCTGAAGACGCAGGCGATCCCTGGTCTGCCTCGCAAACGGTGCAGGCGGCTGACCTCGCGAAGGAACTCGCCGCGCCGCCTCATCCTGACGAGCCTGCCGTGGTGTGCGTGGGGTTCCGTCCGCTTTATCAGGGTGCGCACATTCCTCATGCGGTGTTTCACGGAGCTGCTTCTACCGACCAGGGGCTTGCCGAATTGAAGAAGTGGGCGCAGACGATTCCCAAGGCGACGAATGTCGTTTTGTATTGTGGTTGCTGCCCGCTGGCGCATTGCCCGAATCTGCGGCCCGCTTTTGTGGCCATGCGCGATATGGGTTTTACGAATCTTCGCGTCCTGATTCTGCCGAATGACTTCAACACGGATTGGATTGAGAAGGGCTATCCCGTCGAGAAGGGAAAATGACGGTGGCCTCGGCAGCGCCAACCCAGGCCGGCCAGCGGGAACATCACGAATATCACCAGTTGGCTTGAGATCCTCCTGCATTTTTCCGAGTTTGACATCGTTCACTGCTCACACTAGGCTTGCGCTGGATTCCTGTCGAGTTTGTCGCTCGAAGGGCGGCCCGAAGTTTCTACAGTGGCGGCTGTCTCGCTTAGGAGACACATGAGAGATTTCGTGGGCGTAGCGTTTTGCATAATCTTCTTTCCGCTGGCGATGATGGTATCTGCTGCGAAGGCCAGTGCGCAGGACCGCACGCAAGGCCGCTCCATGGTTATTTCACGCAGGGGAGTGGCGTCGGCGGAAAATCCGTTGGCTGCCCAGGCTGGAGCGACCGTCCTGGCCCACGGCGGCAACGCCGTGGACGCGGCAGTGGCGATGAATGCGGTGATGGGCGTGGTTGAGCCCATGATGAATGGAATCGGCGGCGATCTTTTTGCGATCATTTATGACGCGAAAAGCGGAAAGCTTTATGGGCTGAATGCAAGTGGCTGGGCTCCCGCAGGACTTTCTATCGAATTTCTCAAATCCAAGGGCGTTAACGGAATGCCGCAAGCAGGCATCCAGTCGGTGACAGTCCCGGGTGCCGTAGATGGCTGGTCAAAGCTGCTCGCGCGTTTCGGCACGAAGAAATTCTCGGAAGTTCTTGCCCCTGCGATCTACTACGCGCGCGAGGGTTTCCCTGTGCCCGAATGGGATGCCGCGTATTGGGCGGACGCCGTGGATTATCTGAAGCAGGACAAGAATGCCGCGGCGACCTTCCTGCTCGATGGCCGCGCGCCGCGAGTGGGCGAGATTTTCCGCAACCTCGATCTCGCGCATTCGCTTGAATCGCTGGCTTCCAGCGGCAGAGACGCCTATTACGAGGGCGAAATTGCAAAGAAAATCGTCGCGCTATCCACCAGGCTCGGCGGCACGATGACGGCCGAGGACCTGGCCGATTATTCCAGCGAATGGGTCGAGCCGATTTCGACCACGTATCACCTGTGGACCGTCTACGAGATTCCGCCGAACGGGCAGGGAATCGCCGTGCTTGAAATGCTGAACATCATGGAACGATTTTCTCTCGCGCATTTCGGGCATAACTCCACCGACGCGCTGCACGCCATGATCGAAGCGAAGAAGCTGGCGTACGCGGATATGTACCGTTACGTCGCGGATCCCAAGTTCAGCCAGGTTCCTGTTCAGGGCCTGCTGTCAAAGGAATACGCCGCGCAGCGCGCGAAGCTGGTGGATATGGGCAAGGCGAATTGCGATGTACTGCCTGGCGAGCCGCAGCTTCCCACGAGCGGCGACACAACTTATCTGACCGTCACCGATAGCGACGGCAACATGGTGTCACTGATTCAGAGCAACTATGCTGAGTTTGGGTCGGGCCTCGTGGCAGACGGCGCCGGATTTACCCTGCAGAATCGCGGCGCGCTTTTCAGCCTTGACCCCAATTCCCCCAATAAGCTCGCCGGTCACAAGCGGCCTTTGCATACGATCATTCCGGGTTTCATGACGAACGGGCAGAAGAGGATTGCGTTCGGAATCATGGGCGGTTTCAACCAGGCGCAAGCGCACGCGCAATTCGTATCCAACGTCGTGGATTTCGGAATGAATATTCAAGAAGCTTTGGAGGCCGCGCGCTTCAGGAAAGTAACCTTTACAGGCTGCGATGTGGATCTGGAGGATCGCATTCCGCTTGCCGTTCGTGACGGTCTTACGCAGCGCGGTCATCAAATTAAAGTTCACGGTGCATACTCCGCCATCGTCGGCGGTGGACAGGCTGTGCAACGCGATATTTCTACCGGAGTTAACTATGGAGCCTCCGATCCGCGAAAAGATGGTGAGGCAATCCCCGAGCCGTCCCCGCAAAAATAACGTGCCGCGCGCGACGCTGCTTCCGGGGCGATTGAGTGCCAATTGTGCGGACGCTGAGTAGTCGTTCGGCTTCTCATCGCAGAAATAATCTGCCGGTAAACCTGCGGCGGTAACTCTCGACGCTTACTTTTGATAACTTCTGACTGCGCAAATACAGTTCCATCGGAAGTTCGATTTCGCGAAGCTCCCTTGCGAGCAAAAGGTTTTTCGCTGCTCGGTCGATAGGGATGGCGATCCTTTGTTGCTCTTGCAGGAGGGCAAGCCAGCTGAGCCCCCGACCGATGCACCGGTCGAAGCCCAATTAGCGTGGCGCAGCATTCCACCCAAAGCGCATCAGGTGGTCTACCGGGACGGAAAGTCGCAGCGCACGGTATCCTTCGCGAAATCAGAGTGTCGCTCCAGTTTTTATTTGCAGCGTTTGGCTGACGGATGGATCTTGTGTGAAGCGAGAGGTGGCTGCGCAGTTATTTACAACGCGCAAGGCAAGGCGCTAGGAACACTCGACCTCGGTGATGCAATTAAGGATGTGCTAGCGACTGCGGGCGGTAAGATTTGGGTAAGCTACTTTGATGAAGGAGTTTACGGTCGAGGAACCGGGAATCAAGGAGCGGTCTGTTTCGATTCGTCGGGACGCGTGATTCTCAAGTACTTCGAATTTGCTGAACCACTCGGCCTGCCTTTCGTCGATGACTGCTACGCCATAAACGTGGTCAGCGAAGATGAAGTTTGGCTTTCCTATTATTCCGATTTTCCGCTTGTCGGCATCCGGGCATTCAAACTGCATCAGTAGGGGAAGGAATTCGGCTGCATGGCACGCGCATTCGGGATTTGTGAGGAGGCTGTGATCTTTCCGAACTGTTATACGCGTATCCAGGGCGGAACCGCCCAACTGCTTAGACGCACACTCTCGACCACCCCTAAAACGGAGCTAGCTGAAGCGGTCAATGACCTCGGTGAAACGATTGACGGACAATTTCAAGCGGCAGCTAGAGGCTCTCACTTCTTCTTATGGACGAGGTCGGCGCTATACGAGATGGAGTCCACCTAATTGTCCTAGTCCGAATGCCGACGGATCGATGGTGCTCAGTTCGCCGCGCACTCGGAAAGTGATCTATTAGCGGCCGCAGGAAGAGCTCGCAGTGGGGCGGCCTCTGAGAATACAATAGTATATGGACCCGGCTAGTAAACCCGCCATATCGCAGGCTGCGCGGCGGACTGTGGATTTGCGCTTTGTGGAATTGATGGACAAGGTGCGCCGCAGCCGTCCCGGCGACGACCTCGAATTGTTGCGCCGCGCCTATGATTTCGCGGCGGAGCAGCACAAGACGCAGACGCGCCTTTCTGGCGAGCCTTTTCTCTCTCATCCCGTGGAAGTGGCGCACATCCTTGCGGACATGAAGCTGGACGTGACCTCGCTTTGCGCTGCGCTGCTGCACGACGTCGTGGAAGATACGAAAATTCCGCTGGAAACGATCTCGGAACACTTTGGCGCAGATGTCGCCCGGCTGGTGGAAGGCGCAACCAAGATCAGCCGCCTGGATCTGCTGGCGCCCGAAGCGCGCCAGGCGGAAAACGTTCGCAAGATGCTGCTGGCGATGGTGAACGATGTGCGCGTGGTGGTGATCAAACTCGCTGACCGCCTGCACAATATGCGCACGTTGGAATACCTGGATTCGGAAAAACAGCAGCGCATCTCGCGCGAAACGATTGATATTTATGCGCCCGTAGCGAACCGGCTGGGAATGGGCTTGATTCGCGGGGAGCTGGAGGATCTTTCCTTCCGTTACCTCGAGCCGGAAGCGTTTTTCGAACTGCAGAAAAAACTCGCCACCAAACAGAAAGTCTTCGATAAATTTTTGCACGAAGTGCAGGATTCCATCCGCGACAAAATGGTGGAGACCGGCATACCTGCCGAAGTGCAGGCGCGTGTGAAGCGTTTCTACTCGTTGCATCTAAAAAGCCAGAAGCAGCAGCGCACGCTCGATCAGGTGTACGACCTGCTGGCGATCCGCGTGATCACCGACACCGTAAAAAATTGCTACGCGACCCTCGGTGTGATTCACCAGATTTGGCCGCCGGTGCCCGGCCGCTTCAAAGATTACATCGCGATGCCGCGGCCCAACCTCTATCAATCGCTGCATACCACGGTGATCCACGGCGGCCAGGCGTTCGAGGTGCAAATCCGCACGCAGGACATGCACCGCATCGCCGAACAAGGCGTCGCGGCGCACTGGAAATATAAAGACGGCCGCACGGAAACTTCCAGCGCCGATGATCAGCGCATCGTCTGGATGCGGCAGCTGATCGAGTGGGTCCAGGAAATGCAGGAGCCCAGCGAATTTCTTTCCACCTTGCGCGTGGATCTTTATCCCGAAGAGGTTTACACGTTCACGCCGATGGGCCGCGTGGTGGTGCTGCCGCGCGGCGCCACGTTGATTGATTTCGCCTACGCCGTACATACCGAAGTGGGCCATCAGTGTACCGGCGCAAAAGTAAATGGCGCGATCGTGCCGCTGCGCCATGCCGTCGCGAATGGCGACGTGATCGAAATCATTACGCAGAAAGGCCACGAGCCTTCGCGTGATTGGCTTTCCTTCGTGCACACTTCGCGCGCCCGCAGCAAAATCCGGCAGTGGATCAATCTGCACGAACGCGACCAGGCCAAGGACGTCGGCAAGCGCCTGCTGGAAAAGGAGGCGCGCCAGGCGGACATCACGCTGAAGAAAATTACGCCGGAGGTCTGGCAGCGCGTCGCTTCCGAATACGGTTGCGGACGCATTGACGATCTGCACGCCGACCTGGGCTATGGAAAATGGTCCGCGCGGCAAGTACTCGCGAAAGCCAGCGGGCAGCCGCTCACGGACCCTGCTGAAGAAAAGCAGCCGAAGATCGTGGACACCGTCAAGCGCATGCTGGGCATGAATGACGGCTCGATTCTGGTGCGCGGGCATGACGACCTGATGGTGTATCGCTCGAAATGCTGCAACCCGATTCCGGGAGACGACGTGATCGGATACGTTACGCGCGGCCGCGGCATTGCGGTGCATGGCAAAAATTGTCCCAACGTGCAGAACCTGCTCTACGACGCCGAGCGCCGCATCGCGGTGGAATGGGCGGGGCAGACGCAAGCGACTTTTCCCGTTCGTCTGCGCATTCTCACCGAGGATCGTCCTGGCATGCTCGCTAGCATCACGACGGTGATTAGCGATAGCGGCGCGAACATTCGCACGTTTGAAAGCGGCGGCCAGGATTTGCGCGCGCGCATCGAAGTGGCGCTCGACGTGCAGGATCGCAAGCAGCTCGAGCGCATTCTCTCCGGAGTAAAGCGGATTCCCGGCGTGTTCGATATCGAGCGCGTTTATAACGTCTAATTTTTGCCGCGCGGGCAGTCTTCGCCATCCTTTGTTACCTGTGCCTCGACGGTCAGCTGTTTCCTGAACGCCCAAAATTTGAAAGCCCGTAATCTTTCCGCGTCACGTCGCTCCACGCGGCTGTGCACTCTGTACAATGAAAGCAATGGGAACCGGCCAGGCATTCGGTTCCGCCCGCGGATTGGGCCGCGCTGTGCGCGGCAGGAGTTCGTGCGCGGCGATCTTCGTATTTTCCGCCCTCTTGGGTCAGTTGGCGTGTGAGAGTCTGACTCCTCTCGACACCAAACCACTCGATAACGCCGGAATGCGCTACAGCTCGATCAAGGAATTGAAAGCGCTGCACCTCACGGCTGCGGAGGTCGGCGAAATCGCGAAAGTGCGCCAGGCCGGCCTTACTGACGCGGATTGTGTGTCGTTGCTGCAGATTTTTCACGGGCGCGGCGAGGCGTTCACAGCCGGTGACGCGATCGCATCGCTGCATCAGTCGGGCTTGAGCGAAAGCAGCGTCATAACGCTTGCCAGCATGGACCAGGTGGGCCTGGGTTACGGCGAGCTGCAGGCCATGCGGCTGGCCGGACTTTCTGACGCGATCGTTCTGGAGGTGGCGCGCCATCACGCTTCGGGAACGCCTGCGCTCTCGGGCGCGTCACTGGGCACGCTGCGAAACCTGCGGGTTGACAACGCCACTTTGCTAGAACTGGTCCGCCGCGGAATTCCCGACTCCCGGGCCTCTCAAATCATCGCGATGCGGCGCCACGGTTCCACCGACGCGGAAATCCTGCGCCGTTTCACCGTTTCTTAGGCGCGGCTGTACAGTTTGCGGAGATCGTGCGGCGGGTGACAGATGTAACGCGCGACAGCAGGTGAGGGATCGGCTTTTCGCGGGTGCGATACCTCAGGCGCATTCCTATTTTCCCTTTTCCATTTTCTGCTCTCGCGGCTAGAATCCTTGCATCTTGACTCGCGTCGCGCCGCGTTCGCTTTGTGCATTGCTCCCGGTTGTGGTCCTTTTGCTATGCACCACCAGCTGCACCGTGCCGCTGGCTCCCGGCTACCAAATCCTGAAAGAATCGCGCGAAGTTCGATTCAGCGCGGGCCCGCCGCCGGAGCTACGGATTCGCACGAGCTACACGCTGCAAAATAGTGGCCTGAGTGATTTGGCGTTCATTGACGTAATTTTTCCAAACGAGAAAATCTACGGACGAACCAACCTGCGCGTCGAATGGAACGGCCATGAAGTAACGCCCGAAAAACTTCCCGCCGAATATCAGCAGGAGCACCCAGACACGCTGCGACTGCGGTGCGATCCGCCGTGGTCGCACAAGGAACAACGCAACTTGCAGATTGACTACACCTTCGTAGCGCCGGCCGAACAAGGCGCGCGCATCACGCTCGGCGCCGCTAATTTTCACCTCGGCGCGCGCGGATGGGTTCCTGTGCCACAGCCGCCGACTCGCGTCCTCGCTCCGTATCCGGCGCGGCCTGCGAAAACTTTTTACACGGTACGCGTGCCGGACAATTTCCTGATTCTCGCGGGCGGCGCTCCCGTTGGGCAAAAAAAAGATGGTGGCGAAACGGAATATCGCTTCGAATTGCGCAAGGATGACTTGCCTGCCTACATCGTGGCAGGCCGTTATGCCGATTCTTCGACAAGCGGAAAATCGGCGGACAAATCCGAAGTGTCCTTCTGGACGTTGCAACCGCTCCAGGGGGATCCCGCGGCGGCGGCACAGCGCATCACCGCCGCGTGGTCCGCGCTGCAAAAAGATTTCGGTCCGCTCGATAAAAATATTCCCCGGCCCCACATTGTGGAATCACCGGAATTGCGTGCGCGGTCTGGAGAAGAGAACCAGAGCGCGGCGGCCTCATTTCCTGGCGGCGCGCTGGTGAATTCCAACGCGCTGGCGCTGGGATTCGAGAGCGAGGAGTTGACGCTTGAAATCAATCAAGCCCTGGCTCATAGCTGGTTTGGAGTGGAGATGTACCCCGCGCCGAACGCGGCGGTGGGAATCGGCGAAGGGCTTCCCAATTACGCCACGATTGTGGTGGACGAAGCGAGCGGCGGTGAGCCTGCGCGGGGGCGCCGCATCCGGCAATTTCTCGCTGCCTATGAAACTGCGGTCGAGCAATATGCCGGAACGCCGAATTCCGAAGAATCGATCATCACCACAATGCTCTATGACCCCTTCCCGCGGCGGCGGATCGCCGCGGCCAAGGCTGCGCTATTTTTTATCGAACTGGAAGACGCGTATGGCGAAGCGCCGGTGCGCAGCGGCCTGTCGCAGGTGGTTGCGTTGCTCCGCAGCAAGGAAGTAGGTTTTAATGACCTGCGCGCGGCATTGGAGCAAACCACCGGAAAGAACCTGGCCGAGCCGTTTCGCGTGTGGCTTTACAGCACGGGAATACCGCAGGACTTTCGCAATCGTTACGCAGCGGAAAAATAGAAAAGCGCAATTAGTAAGGCGAAAATAGAAAAGTGAAAATGGAAAATGGGCGCTGACACGTACGAGCTCAGGATTTGGCGCGGCTGCATTTGTTCTTCCATTTTCTCTTTTCCAATTTCCATCTTCTGCTCTTAGGAGGTGTTGTGCGGGAAGTCATTTTCACCGAAAAAGGACCGAAAGCCATCGGCCCGTACTCGCAGGCCATCAAGGCCAACGGATTCATATTCGTTTCCGGCCAGACGGCGTTCGACCCCACCACCGGCAACGCGCTCACCGGCGATGCGGCGCAGCAGACGGAATGCATCATGGAAAATTTGAAGGCCATCGTGCAGGCAGCCGGCTCTTCGCTGGATCGCGCCGTGCGCCTGGGCGTCTTCCTAAAGGACATGAACGACTTCGCCGCGGTGAACGAAGTGTACGCGCGCTATTTTCCCAAAGATCCGCCGGCGCGCACCACGGTGGAAGTGGCGCGCCTGCCGCGCGACTTTCGCGTCGAAATTGATCTTATTGCGGTAGCATAACGTGCCGTCGTGAATGCGCAGCTGGCAGCACGCGCGCACCCTGGAGGCTGGCGATGAACAAGATCACGTACGGACTGATCCTGGGAGGCATTCTGGGGATTTTCGACGGGCTTACCGCCTGGTTCACACCGGAGGCGCGCCCGCAACTGATGGGCATCGTGCTCGGGTCAACGTTCAAAGGATTGCTGGCCGGCGTTTTGATTGGCATCTTCGCGCGCAAAGTCCACTCACTCGCGCTCGGCGTGCTGTTCGGCCTGTGTGTCGGACTGTTGTTCGCATTCTTCATCGCGCACATGCAGGGGAAGTATTACTTCGAAATTATGCTGCCCGGCGGACTGGTGGGCCTGATCGTGGGCTACGCCACGCAAAAATATGGGGACTCGTCGGACGCCGCGCCGTCCCGAACCTGATTTCCCGGATTTCTCCAACCTGCCGCGGATGCTGGCCCGTGCACCTCTTCGTCCCCCCGGTATGGCGCGCGACGTCGTTTTTCAGTATTCTAGTCTCGTTCATATTTCCGTAGAGATTCGGCGGCGAAATCATTCTGTTACGCACTTCGGTCCCCTCCGTGCGATAGAAGCTGGACCTTTGATTATCGCTCTGCACGCGCAGCCAATACGCCCGTCCCTAAGCCGCCGTTGCGATGCTATGTGCGATTCCAATTTCAAGATGGTTCGGTAATAATTATTGGTGAGCGAATGCCTGAGACCAATTTTGACCTGATCGTAATCGGCAGCGGCCCGGCGGGCCAGAAGGGCGCGATTTGCGCCGCGAAACTCCGCAAGCGCGTCGCGGTCGTGGATCGCACGTTGATGATTGGCGGCGTCTGCGTGCACACCGGCACCATTCCGAGCAAAAGCGTCCGCGAAGCCATTTTTCAATTGACCGGCAACGCCGTGAAGGCTTTCTACGGCGACAACTATCGCGGCAAGAACGACATTTCGGTGCAGGACCTTTCCTTCCGCGTGCGCACCATCATCTCGCGCGAGACCGAAGTGATTCGCGCGCAGCTGAAGCGCAACGGCGTGCAGATTTTTCAGGGCACCGCGCAGTTCACCGACCCGCACACCATCGAGGTCTCGGGCGACACTGACAAACACGTGCTCCACGGCGAGCACATTCTGATTGCCTGCGGCACGCGTCCGGCGCGCAATGCGGAAATTCCTTTTGATGATAAACGCATCGTGGATACGGACCGCCTGACGGTTCTTGAGGGCCTGCCGCGCGAACTCATCGTGGTCGGCGCCGGTGTGGTCGGACTGGAATACGCATCGTTTCTGGCAGCGCTGGGCACGGAAGTCACTTTGATTGACCAGCGGCCCACGCTGCTGGATTTTGTGGACCGTGAAATTATTGAGTCGCTGGCCTACCATTTGCGGCAGATGGGCACCACGTTTCGTCTGGGCGAGAAGGTCACGCGTGTGGGCATTGATCCGCAGCGCGATCGCGTAATCGCGGAACTCGAAAGCGGCAAAAAGATTCAGGCGGATGCTTTGCTCTACGCCGTGGGCCGCCAGGCAAACGGAGACCAGTTGCGCATCGAAGCCGCGGGCCTGGACTCCGGCGAGCGCGGCAAAATTAAAGTGAATGAGCACTATCAGACGAACGTGCCGCACATTTATGCGGCCGGCGATATCATCGGTTTTCCCGCGCTGGCCAGCACTTCCATGGAACAGGGGCGGCTCGCGAGTTGCCACATGTTCGGCGCGCCGTCGGAACACATGCCCGAGCTTTTTCCTTACGGCATTTACACCATTCCGGAAATTTCCATGGTTGGGCAGACGGAAGAAACCCTCACGGCAAAAAAAGTTCCCTACGAAGTGGGAATCGCGAAATACAACGAGCTGGCGAAAAGCATGATGCTAGGCGATGAAAGCGGCATGTTGAAGCTGCTCTTTGACCGTAACACGCGCAAGCTGCTCGGCGTGCACGTGATCGGCCAGCGCTCCACGGAAATTATTCACATCGGCCAGGCCGTGATGTATTACGGCGGCTCCATCGAATATTTCCGCGATACGGTGTTCAACTACCCCACTCTTGCCGAAGCCTATAAAGTCGCCGCGCTCGACGGGCTCAACAAACTCTAGCGACCGGGTTCTTGCGGTTCCGCTCGACATCCATGTTGCCCGCCGCGACCTACAGCTCCGAGCAAACCCACCCATGATTTGCGTGGTTTGTTGTGGCTGTAGGGGCGGGTCTTAGTCCCGCCCCTACAATTGGGTGTTCGTGAACGCTGAATTTTCTAGCGCGGAATTTTTTGGGGTGGCGGCGCGTGCGGCAACTTTGGTCCTGGTTGCCCCGAATCTAATTTTGTCTCATAATCTTCACGCACTGGCACGCGCGAATCTGCGCAGGCGCGCACGCGGTGTGATGCATTTAGCTGCATCTTACTCTGGTTTCTCCACATCCAAACCCTCACATCATAATTTAAATGGAAGGAGGCGCTCCTTGATCTCATTCACTGTCAACGGCAAGCCTGTCACCGTGGAAGATCCTCCATCCACTCCTCTGCTGTGGGTAATCCGCGATTCCCTGAACCTTACGGGAACGAAATACGGCTGCGGCATGGCGCTGTGCGGCGCCTGCACTGTACATATTGACGGCCAAGCCGTGCGTTCCTGCGTCGCGCCGGTCTCCCGCGCCGAAGGGAAAAAAGTCACGACCATCGAAGGAATCTCGCCCGACCTGACGCATCCTTTGCAGCAAGCGTGGATCGAAATTGATGTGCCGCAGTGCGGTTATTGCCAGTCCGGCCAGATTATGAGTGCCGCGGTGCTGCTTGCCGAAAATTCCGCGCCCACTGACAAAGACATTGACGAAGCCATGTCCGGCAACATCTGCCGCTGCGGCACGTATCCGCGCATCCGGCGCGCCATTCATCGGGCCGCCGAGATTAAAACGCAGCGAGGTGCCAAGTGAGCGCCGCCACGGAAATGAAACGCCGCGAATTCCTGAAGGCGGGCGCCGCGCTGGGCGGCGGCTTGCTGATCAGCCTCTACATTCCGGAGTTCGTGCCTGCTGCGCGCGCCGCCGATCCCGCGGCGAAGCCCGTTGCGCTCAACGCTTTTGTGCGCATCGGCACCGATGAATCTGTCACCGTAATTTCCAATCACTCGGAAATGGGACAGGGGATTTACACATCGCTTCCCATGCTGCTCAACGAAGAACTCGAAGCGGATTGGGCGCGGATTCGCGTGGAATCCGCTCCCGTGGACGCCGTTTACAACCACACCGTCTTCGGGATCATGATGACCGGCGGCAGCACCACCACAAATTCCGAATACGATCGCTTCCGCAAGATGGGCGCGATGGCGCGCATCATGCTCGTCGGCGCCGCGGCCCAATCCTGGAGCGTGGATCCGCAAACCTGCCGCGCTGAAAAAGGTTTCGTGATCCATACGTCCACGGGCCGCCGCGCTTCGTATGGCAGCCTCGCTGAAGCGGCATCCAAAATCACGCCGCCGAAAGATATTCCACTGAAGGATCCCAAGGATTTCACGCTGGTCGGCAAGCCGATGCATCGTCTGGATACTCCTTCGAAGACGAACGGCACGGCGCAATTCGGCCTGGATGTTTACATTCCAGGGATGCTCACGGCGGTGGTAGCGCGTGCGCCGGTGTTTGGTGGAAAGGTTGTGAGCTTCAACGCGGATAAGGCGAAGGCGGTTCCTGGCGTGGTGAACGTGGTGCAAGTGCCTTCCGGCGTCGCGGTGATCGCCAAGGGCTTTTGGCCCGCGAAACTTGGCCGCGAAAAGCTGGAAATTACCTGGGACGAAGGTCCGGGCACCGCAGTATCAACCGCCGATATGCGCGAGAAGTTTTCCGCGCTGTCGAAAACTCCCGGCTTGGTCGCGCGAAAAGTCGGCGATCCTGCCACGGCCCTCGCGGGCTCCGCAAAGACAATCACCGCCGAGTATGAAGTCCCTTATCTCGCGCACTGCATGATGGAGCCGCTCAACACCGTGGTGGATTTGCACGAAGATCGCTGCGAGATTTGGTCCGGCACGCAATTTCAGACCGGCGATCGCGCCGCTGCCGCTAAAGTGGCCGGCCTCAAGCCCGAGCAAGTCAAAATTCACACCACGCTTCTGGGCGGAGGATTCGGTCGTCGCGCCAACCCTGCGTCCGATTTCGTCACGGAAGCCACGGAAGTAGCCAAAGCCGCGAAAGCTCCGGTGAAAGTGGTGTGGACGCGCGAAGACGATATTCGCGGCGGCTGGTATCGCCCGATGTGGTACGACCATTTCGCCGCGGGCCTGGACGCCAGCGGCAATCCCGTCGCGTGGACGCACACCATCGTCGGCCAGTCCATCATGACGGGCACCATGTTCGAATCTTTCGGCGTCAAAAACGGAATCGACTCCACATCCGTTGAGGGCGCTGCGGACATTCTTTACGGGATTCCGAACTTGCAAGTGGACCTGCACAGTCCCAAAAATGAAGTTCCCGTGCAGTGGTGGCGCTCGGTGGGACACTCGCACACTGGATTTTCCGTCGAAGCATTTCTCAACGAAGTGGCTCACGCCGGTGGCAAGGATCCTTACCAGCTGCGCCGCACTTTGCTCGCGGGGCAACCACGAATGCTGGCGGTGCTGGATCTCGCTGCGCAAAAAGCAAATTGGGGCAGCGCGCTTCCCGCTGGGCGGGCGCGTGGAATCGCCACGCACTTCTCGTTCGATAGCTATGTGGCGCAGGTCGCGGAAGTCTCGGTGGAAAAAGACGGCACGGTGCGCGTGCATCGCGTGGTCGCAGCGGTGGATTGCGGACAAACCGTGAACCCGGACACGGTGAAGGCCCAGCTCGAAGGCGGGATCATTTTCGGCCTCACCGCCGCCTTGAAAACCGAAATCACCCTGGATAGAGGGCGCGTGCAGCAGCGCAATTTTCATGATTACCCGATGTTGCGCATGTTCGAATCGCCGGCGATTGAGGTCTACATCGTTCCCAGCACCGAGCACCCCACCGGCGTCGGTGAGCCGGGCGTTCCGCCGGTGGCTCCCGCGGTGGCCAACGCGATTTTTGCCGCCACGGGCAAGCGTGTGCGCCGGCTTCCGATCAAGGCCGAAGATTTGCGTTCCGCATGAGCGTTTATGCCGAGGGTGCGAACATGACCGAAGGCTTCGCTAAGAAATCACCGACCCAAATTGCGCTTGTCGTTTTGGCGATCCTGACGGTGTGTCTGCCGGCGCTTGCGCAGCAACAGGCCGCGCCCGCCACTGCGTCAAATTCAGTGCGCGCCGTTCTGGCCGCGTCCGCTACAGCCGGGAGCGGGTATAAATCGGACGCGGCCGCTGCGCAAGCTGCCTTCAATCGCGCGTGGACCGTTTTCAATTCTCCGCGCTGCCGCAACTGCCATCCGTCCGGCGACGCGCCGTTGCAGGGCGAGGATAGTCACGTGCACATTCAGGACGTGAAGCGCGGCGCCGACGGTAGGGGCGTTTACGGGATGAGATGTAACACCTGCCACCAAGTCGCGAATTTGCCGGGCGCCAATATGCCGCCGGGAAATCCGAAGTGGTCGCTGCCGCCTGCCCATATGAAGATGGTCATCCAGGGCGAAACCGCCGGCGAGTTTTGTCGTCAGCTGAAAGATCCGGCGAAAAACGGCCAGCGCACTCTCGCGCAGATCATCGAGCACGTTTCCTCGGACGATCTGGTTGGCTGGGGCTGGAATCCGGGCGATGGACGCACGCTGCCGCCTCTCGACCGTCCTGAATTTGTGGCCGCGATGAAGGCCTGGGTGGATAACGGCGCCGCTTGCCCGCAATAGGCCGCGCCTTTTCTCTGCGTGCGCTGCGTTAAATCTTTTGGCTTTCGCTGCCACCCACCGCAATTCGCCTCAACTGGAGTATGATACCCCCGCGACGTGCTCGCATCCCCGACCGGAAGGGGCCTTGCATGAGTCACCGGTTCACGATTGGTGTCGAAGAAGAATTCCAGATCGTAGATCCTGCCTCGGGTGAACTGCGTTCCCACGTCAGCGAATTGATGGAAGCTTCCTCGCCCGGACTCGGCGAGCAAGTGAAGCGCGAGATGCATCAATCCATCATCGAAATCGGCACAAAAATCTGCGCGGATGTGCACGAGCTGGACGCCGACATGCGCCGCACTCGCGGCGAACTGGTGCGCGCCGCCGAAAGCCGCGGCTTGCAGGTGGCCGCCGCCGGAACGCATCCATTTTCGTCCTGGATCGATCAGGTGATTTCCCCCGGCGAGCGTTACCAGAATATCGTCGAGGAAATGGGCCAGCTGGCGCGCTCGCTGCTGATTTTCGGCATGCACGTGCACGTGGCCGTGCCCGATCGCACCACGATGATTGACCTGATGAACATGGCGCGCTACTTTTTGCCGCACTTGCTGGCGCTTTCCACCAGTTCACCTTTCTGGATGGGCCGCGACACCGGCCTGAAATCGTTTCGCACCACGGTGTTTCGCCGCTTCCCGCGCACCGGCATCCCCGATCATTTGAATTCCTGGAATCAGTATGAGGATTATGTCGAGCTGCTGGTGCGCCTGCATTGCATAGACAACGCCAAAAAAATCTGGTGGGACGTGCGCCCGCATCCCACGTTCGGCACTCTGGAGTTCCGTATCTTTGACGTGGTGACGCGCGTGGACGAAGCTATCGCCATCGCCGCGCTGACGCAGGCCATCGTCGTGAAACTGCATCGCCTGTACACGCGCAACATGGGCTTCCGGATGTACGATCGCGCGCTGATCGAAGAAAATAAGTGGCGCGCCGCGCGCTGGGGCATCGAAGGCAAGCTGATTGATTTCGGCAAGCAGGCGGAAGTGCCGATGGCTGTGCTGATCGAAGAGCTATTCGAATTTGTGGACGATGTGCTGGACGACCTCGGCAGCCGCGCCTCGCTCGAGCCTATCCGCGCAATCTTTCGCCACGGCACCAGCGCCGAGCGCCAGTTGCGCGTGTACCAAGAAACTGGCGACTTGCAGGCCGTCGTCCGTCATATTATCGCCGAAACCCGTGAAGGCGTTTCGTTGCCGGCCAGCTCCGCCGCTGGCGCACCACACGTCTCATGACGAGAATGCGTTGAAGTGAGGGTTTCATTCGTTGTGCACCCATGCGAAAGGAATGGCAAACCATGAAAATCGGAATACTCTGCGGCCGCGAACACAGTTTCCCGCCGGCGTTTATTGACAAAGTGAACGAGCTTGGCAAAAAAGACGGCATCACCGCCGAATTAGTGAAGCTGGGCGGCACCGTGATGGGCGAGCTGGCACAATACAAAGTGATCGTGGACCGTATTTCGCACGAAGTGGAATATTACCGCGCGTATCTGAAACACGCCGTGCTGCAGGGCACTTACGTCATCAACAATCCTTTCTGGTGGACGGCTGACGATAAATTCTTCAATTACGCTGTCGCTGCAAAACTTGGCTTGGCTATTCCGAAGACCGTGGTGCTGCCGCAAAAATCCTATCCGCCCACTGTGGACATCAATTCCGAATCCCTACGCAACCTTACTTATCCGATTGATTGGGATGGCTTGCTCGATCAGGTCGGACGGCCGGCATTTCTGAAGCCCTACTCCGGAGGCGGTTGGAAGCAGATCTATAAAGTCCACAATCGCGAGGAGCTGATCGCGGCTTACGACGGCACCGGGTCCACGTGCATGACGCTGCAGGAAAATATCGATTTCAGCCAGTACGTGCGCTGCTTCACGTTCGGCAAAGTGGATGTTCTTCCCGTCGTGTACGATCCCGGCGAGCGCCGCTACCTGGTTGACCACAATTATCTTTCGGCGGAGGTGGGCGCGCGCGTGGTCCGCGACGCGCAAACGATCAATCAGGCGCTGGGCTACGAAATGAATACGATTGAATTCGCGATCAAGGATGGCATCCCCTACGCGATTGACTTCCTGAATGCCGCGCCCGATTTCGAGCGCGACCGGATTATGGAATTTTATTTCACGCACGTGGTGGATCGCATGGCGCGCCTGGTGATTGACCGCGCCTTGAGCGGTGATCCAACCTACCCATGGCCGCGCTGGGAAGAAATGCTGGGAATTGGCGCTGCTGCGGGATTTATCGGCACGCCGGCGAAAAAAAGCGCGGGAGCGAAGAGGGCATGAGCGGTTCGGCCCCTGCTTCTCATTCGCAGGCTGGATCAGCTGAATCACCTGCGGAGGTGTGGCACCGGCTGCTGCGGCCTGATGTGGAGCTAGGGCCCGCTTTTCTAGCTGAACTGAATGCGCGGATGCGCGCTGAAAAACTCACTTTCGGCGAGCGCATTCACTGCCCGTTTCTGCGCCCATTTTTTCTCACTGCTGAAGACGAGCAACGTGTCCGCACTGTTGCCGAAGCGATTGCCGCGCTGGGCGAGCGTGTGGTAAAGCAATCGCTCGCTGATCCTCGCTTGCTCGCGCAATCCGCGCTGAGTCCCGAGGAGGAGCGCCTCGCGCGCATCAATCCGCGCTATGGCACGTCCAGCACGGCTTCGCGCCTCGATGCTTTCCTACTGCCTGATTCGCTGCAGTTCGCCGAATACAATGCGGAATCTCCCGCGGGCCTGGGCTATGCGGAAACACTTGCGAATGTTTTTCTCACGCTTCCGGTGATGCAGCGATTTGCAGAACAGTACACTGTGCGCAAATTTCCGCTCATGCAGTTGATGCTTGCCTCGCTGCTGGAAAGTTACAGAGAATGGGGCGGCTCGGCTTCGCCGCCCGTGATTGCGATCGTGGATTGGCGCGAAGTTCCCACCTGGAGCGAATTTGAAATTATTCGGGCGCACTTTCAGAAGGAAGGCGTCACTACCGTTCTCGCGGATCCTCGCGACCTGGTTTTCGCCGAAGGCCGGCTCACGGCGCATGGCCGGCGCATTGACCTTGTCTATCGCCGCGTGCTGATCAACGACATCGTCGCGCGCAGTGCTGCGTGCGCGGCGCTGGTGGACGCTTACGCGTCCGGAGCGGTGTGCGTGGCCAATGCGTTCACGTGCAAAATTCCGCACAAGAAAGCCTTCTTCGCCGTGCTCACCGACAAGCAAAACTCGGCGCTCTTCAGCTCCGCCGAACGCGAACTGATCCGCCGCCACATTCCCTGGACGCGCCTGCTCGCCGACACAAAAACCACGCGCGACGGAGAATCCTTCGGCTTGCTTGAATACGTGCGCCGCCGCCGCGAGAATTTCGTGCTGAAGCCCAACGACGAGTACGGCGGCACCGGCGTGCACCTCGGCTGGGAAAATGACGAGCGCCAGTGGGACGCAGCGCTCGACCGCGCCCTCGCCGATCGCAATAGCGCGTGGGTGGTGCAGGAACGCATCGCCATCCGCCGCGAAGTTTTTCCGACCCAAACGGAAACCGGGGTGCAGATGCGCGACATGCTGGTGGACTTCGCCCCCTACATCTTCCGCGGCAAAATGGCCGGCTGCCTCACGCGCCTAAGCTCCACAGGCTTGGCAAATGTTACCTCCGGCGGAGGCCAAGTCCCCAGCTTTGTGGTAGTACCACACAGCTAGTTAGAAATGAGCATTGATCGTTAGACCGCAGGTCGAAAGTCGACCATGTGGCAATGAAATATTTCACTCGAGAGCTCTGGATCAGCTTTCAAACCCCGCATTGGCAGAAAGCAACCAAACATTGGCGGCGGAGGTTTGAGGCTTACAAGAAGCAGCTCGCGAAGATTTTGCCGAAGATGAATTCGTCCGGCCGCGCTTTCTTTCGGGACGCGCTGGTCCTCCACGACGGGACCCTCGCAAGATTGGAAGTGGGTGATCAACTCGCGGCCCCTACAGGGGACAGACGTCGCGGCAGGAATCCTTGCAGGGCCGAGGTTCGCCTATCTGTGATATCAGACCGCAGTCCTAAACGATTCTACCTACTGCGATACGAATGTGTTTCCCGAATCGATCTCAGCCTGCCTGGCAAGGTGGAGTTATTTCCTTCAGGCGAGTACCCAAATTTCGGTGATTGGGGATACGACGAGTTGACATTACGTCGACCGACGATTTTTCGTCACGAGATTCTCTTCGCTTCGAGGGCGACGATTGTGACAGAATTCAAACAGTTTTCGTTCCGACGAATGGCGCTCACGATGCAAACACCAAGCTAACTCATCGATTCAATCCAATAGCAAAACTCGCCGACCCTATTTACAATATCTTGATGGAATTCGGACCCGCACAACCAGAGCTGCTGCCTGGCGCGCGCAACGCCATTGAAACTTGCCTTGCGATTCAGCCGGGCGAACGCGTTGCGCTAATCGCCGATCTTTCCAGCAAGGCCGTGGCCGCGAGCCTCGCCGCCGCGCTGAAAGAACGCGACGCAATTTGCGAAGGCTTTCTGCTCGAAGATCTTGCGCCGCGCCCCCTGAAGCGCGCACCGCAGCAAGTGCTGGACGCGCTGGGCCGCGCCGACGCCGGGATTTTGTGCATGCAACCGATGACCGGCGAGCTTGGCGCGCGCAAAGACATTGTGGGAGTCGTCGAGCGCCGCCACATTCGCTACGCGCACATGATTGGCGTCACGCCCAAAATCATGCAGCAGGGCATGCGTGCGGATTACAACATGGTGGATCGCCTGAGCGAAAAACTTCTGCAGCGCATGCATTCCGCGCGCTCGCTCACCGTGCGCACGGAGGCCGGCACTTCGCTCGTCGCTACTTTCGATTCCGCGCTGGATTGGGTCAAGACCAGCGGTCTGATCAGCCGCCGTTATTGGTCGAATCTTCCCGCCGGAGAAGTTTTCACCACGCCGGCGAAAGTGGACGGCACTTTCGTTTGCGACGGCACCGCCGGCGACCATTTCTGCGGAAAATATGGCGACCTGCAGCGCACGCCGCTGGTGCTGGAAATTCAGGCGGGCCGTCTGCGGCGAGCCACCTGCGAGCGCAAGGATTTGGAAGAGGAGTTTTGGAGTTACTGCCACACGGATGAAAATAGCGACCGCGTCGGCGAGCTGGCCTTCGGCACCAATCTCAGCCTATCGGACATGATCGGCGTACTGCTCCAGGACGAAAAATTACCCGGCGTGCATTTGGCGTTTGGCGATCCCTACGGCAGCCAAACCCACGCCGCGTGGAGTTCTCGTACGCATGTGGACGTGCTGGCCCGCCGCTGCGACGTGTGGATTGACGAAGAACAAGTAATCGAAAAAGGCCGCTACATGCTGGCGCGGCTGGGCCTGGCGTAACGTCAGTTCAAAATAATCTGGTAATGTATTCCCACATCTGATGCTTCCAGAACGGCCAATCGTGCCCGCCCTGCGGGCCCCAATCATCGAGCGAATGCCGAATACCCTTATCCGCCAAAATCTTCGATAGCCGATAAGACGGCCCGCTGTTCTCCCAAGGCCCGTTGCCGGTGGCGATATGGATGTCGCACTGTGCCAACTGCCCGAAAATATTCGGGTCCGAAAGATTCGCCAGATAATCCACGGGATTGTTGAAATAAGTGTTGTCGTCGTACATTCCGCTCATAAATCCGCGAATATCGTAAACGCCGGAAAGCGCGAAGCAGCGCCGGATCACGTCCGGATGCTTGAACAAAGTATTCGCAGCATGGTACGCACCGAACGAGGCGCCCATCGTGGAAATCGCAAGGCCCGGCGATTGGCAATTGTCCCAGATGAAGGGAACCACTTCCTCGCGCACGTAGGCATCGAATTGCGATTGCACGTAGCTGCGATGAAAAGGATGCGCGCCCTTATTGTAAAATCCTGCCCAGTTCACTGAATTCACGCTGAAAAATTTCACGTGTCCGGCGTCAATCAGCGGCGCGAGGCTTCCGATCAGGCCTTGCCCCTCGAGTTCCCACTCATCCCCCGCGCTGGTGGGAAATCCCACGAGCGGCGGGCCAAAATGCCCGTACACCACCACACCCAATTCCATTCCCAGGCGGTGCGAATACCAGCGATGATATTCCCTTTTCATGTTGCTCCTGCGTGCAGGCGGCCGCCGGGAACGCGGGCGAACGCCTGAAGCGCGCGATATTATACGGCGTTTGCGTGATGGCGGAACGGAAAGAATCCTTCCTGGAATTTCAACTCTGCTATCCTAAATGTTTGCTGCCAAACTACAATGGAAATGTGGTTCCCGGTCCGCGCCGCGGGCGACGAGTCTTTTTTGTGCCATTGTTAACGCAGCAACCGGAGGAGTGCGGATTTGCCTTTCACCCCAGAACTGACCGCCGAACTCGCCACCGCTGGGCCGGGGCAATTGCAGAAACACGATAGCTTTTCTTCGCGTTTTCTGCGCAAGAAACGCGATCTGATTGTTTATTTGCCGGGAATTTATCAAAAACGTCCGGACCTGCGATTCCCCGTACTATATCTGGAAGACGGCCAAAATCTTTTTGATCCCTCGACCTCTTTTATTCCCGGCATGTACTGGCGCGTGGGCGAAACGGCCGACGCGTTGATTGCGCAAGGCGCGATTCAGCCGCTGATCATCGTCGGCATCTACAACACCGGCAAACAGCGCATCAACGAATACACACCCACACGCGATCGGAAACTGGGCGGCGGCAAGGCCGATAAATATGGCCGCCTTTTGCTGGAAGAATTAAAACCGTTCATCGAAACGCGATACCGCGTGCTCGGCGGCTCCGCCAGTACCGGCCTGGGCGGCTCGTCGCTTGGCGGTCTGCTGACGATCTATCTGGGCCTGAAGTATCCGCAAGTTTTCGGCAAGCTCGCCGTGCTCTCTCCGTCCGTGTGGTGGAACCGCCGCGCTATTCTGGATTTTGCCGCCAGCGCGCCGCTCGCGGCCCGGCCGCGCATCTGGCTCGATGTGGGCACGAAGGAAGATACCCATACCGTTGCGAACGTCACCGCTCTGCGCGATACACTTTTCAAACGAGGCTGGCAGGATCGCCGCGATCTGCACTTCGAAGTGATTGACGGCGCGCAGCACAACGAAGCCGCATGGGCCCAGCGCGTCGGCCCCTTCCTGCAATTCTTATTTCCCGCCGGGGAGTCCGCAGTATAATCCGCGCTTACTTGCTGGGAACGGAAGAAGTTGATTTTGTAGCGGCGCACTTTGGTGCGCCACTTGTGGCGTGGCAATCGTCGATCGCGGTCTGTAACTCGCCGCAATTCTCGGAGGCAATCGTTGCCCGAAGCGCGCCCGTTGACGATTCTCTGCATCACCTCCTACGAAAAAGGCCAGGAATTTCTGCGGGCCTGCAAAGCGCAAGGCTGCCGCGTGCTGCTGCTCACGGTGGAAAAATTCCGCGACGGCGACTGGCCGCGCGAATCCATCGACGAAATGTTCTACATGCCGCCGGACCTGCCCACCTGGGCGATCATCAATACTGTAAGTTACATGGCGCGCTGGCAGCCGATTGACCGCATCGTAGCGCTCGATGAATTCGACATGGAAAATGCCGCGGCATTGCGCGAACATCTGCGCATCCCAGGAATGGGCCTCACCACCGTGCGCCATTTCCGTGACAAGCTAGCCATGCGCGGCCGCGCGAAAGAGGCTGGGATCAACGTCCCGGGATTTATTCACGTGCTCAACCACGCCGGACTGCATGAATTCATGTCGCGCGTGAATCCGCCGTGGCTGTTGAAACCCCGCTCGCAGGCTTCCGGCATCGGCATGAAGAAAATTCACGCCGCCGCGGATCTTTGGCCGCTGCTCGATCAATTGGGCGATGAGCAATCGCATTACTTGCTCGAGCAATTTGTTCCGGGCGACGTGTTCCACGTGGACAGCATCGTTTCCGAGAGCAAAGTGGTGTTCGCGGAAGTCCATGCATACGGCTCGCCGCCGCTCGATACTTCACACGAAGGAGGAGTGTTCACCACGCGCACGCTTTTGCGGACAGCGCCGGAAGCCAAGCTGCTGAGGAAGATCAATCGCGATTTGATCCAGGCGCTACGCCTGGTGCGCGGCGTCACGCACGCCGAATTTCTTCGCGCGCACGCGGATGGGAAGTTCTACTTCATCGAAATTGCCTCGCGCGTTGGCGGTGCTTACATTTCAGACGCCGTAGAGGCCGCCACCGGAGTCAATCTCTGGCGCGAGTGGGCGCGTATCGAAACCAATGCGGGTAAGACGCCGTATGTGTTGCCGAAGCGCCGCCGCGATTACGCAGGCGTGGTGCTTTCGCTGGCACGCCAGGAAACTCCGGACACCTCCGCCTACAACGGTCCCGAAATCGTGCAGCGCATCGTGAAAAAATATCACGCGGGATTTATTCTGCGCGCTCCCAAGCCCCAACGCATCGCGGAATTGCTCGATTCCTACTCCGCGCGCTTCCGCAAAGATTTCCTCGCCACCGCACCTGTGCCCGACAAACCGTCCTCGTAGTGGCGTTGCCGAGACCGCTTTGGCGTTTTCGCTGCAACGCACGTTTCCCGCTGCACAACGATGACGCGAATCCGTTAGCTTCGATCCTGAAATGGGCTTCTATTCTGCGGAGGCTGACATTGCTACGCTCACTTCACAGACGCTTTCAAGCGCGAAACTGTTGAGCGTTTGGCACCACAGTTGATGTCTTGTACCCGAACGGGCGTGGTTGTACCCAATTGAAATCACAGCTAAGCCCGTGTAACATGAAGAGGTCGTAGATTTTTTCTGTGGCAATTCCGTTGGGCCTGTAGCTCAGTTGGCTAGAGCGCACCCCTGATAAGGGTGAGGTCGGTAGTTCAACTCTACCCAGGCCCACCAATTTTTCGCTGCCTTCCTCCACGTTGTCTTGACCTGCACCGGGAACCGGGCACGGTTCTGCGCGCCGTCAAGGTTCCTTCCGCTCCCCGCGATTTGAACCCCACACTCCATCTCCCGGCACCCGAATTTTGGTAAGATTACGGCACGCGCCCGTAGCTCAGCTGGATAGAGCATCTGGCTTCGAACCAGAGGGTCGGGAGTTCAAATCTCTCCGGGCGCGCCACTCTAATCCCCACAGCGATTGGGATTTAAGCAGCAACGCCAACCGCCCGTTCTTTCGATTTTCTACGTCTCATAGGTATCACTGGCTTTTCCTCGTAGGCGGGAATCTCAAATCGCGTTCCGAGTTTTTCAGTGACTTCCTTGCGAAACTCCACATCGTCAGCGAGCTTGGAGTAGCCATCAGTCACCGATTGCTCCGCGTGGCCTAGCCAGAGCTTGATGAGGTTTTCCGGTGCTCGCTGCTTACGCAACCAAGTCGTACGAAACCTCCGCATCGCGTGAAACCCTGCCTTCGCTATCGCAAGTTCCGCCAAAATGGGATGGAAGCTCCTACGAAGCAAATTAAAGGAGCGCCATCTCGTTGTGCTCCTCTCCGATGGCAAACAGATACAGTCATTTTGGTTTCGATTCGCTGAATTCAAGGGCGCAGACCATCTATGCATCTTTTTCGCTGGCTACGGAGGTGTGAACTTGCAAGAAGCAAATCCCCTTTACTGCAAGTATAGGTAAAGTCATATCCGCGTAACCGGACATCTCGCCAGGGCAAATTCACTTTTCCGTGAGGGCGTCAATCAGGAGCTTGGGCTGTGGGATTCGATTTTTCAAACCTATTCCAGTCGTGGCCATTCCAGGTCACTTTCCCTCTTTGTACAGGTGAGCTTGAAAGAAACGGCACACCACCACCTAAGTTAAGGCAGACGATGAAATTCCGCGATTTGGGCGCGCACATCGAGAACCCGTCCACACCAGGGCTGTACGCCCACGTAGTGCCCAATTTCAACATCGCATCGCCAGTCGCGACATAGAAATAATCTGTCTTTTCTACTCCTTGGTATATGGCTCCTTGCACAGTTTTCTTATCCGCTTGCAACGGGAGGGATGTTCTTACAAAGTGGACAACGGACCGGCTATATTTCAATCTCTCTACTAGAGACGCACTCCATTCGTTATCTTGTTCGGACATCCCATATGTCGTAAATGAGCGAGAAAGGTCGGTACTGTAGTGAATGGGACCGCTGGCATCATCTCCGGCCATAGCGAGACTCGCGGTTATGCTCAGGCAAAGAATGACGACGCTCAAGAATTTGGGATTCGGCACTGTGCGCGACTCCTCTGAAAGAGGGAGTGTACTACTGGAACGCTCACTCGCCTAACTCCCGACCACCGCGCAGCCGGACATCTTCCCGGCTAGGACTTCACTTCTCGGGTGACGGCATTAATCAGCCACTACAATGACTCCACAGTGTACAATGCGAGTCTAACGCGCCATTCTCCTACTGCTAACCAAGGAGCGCTATGAGATTGCGATTTATATTGGCCGTCGCCATAGCTGTTGCAAGCATGGGAGTGATCTATCCAAGCTCCGGCCAGCAGATCACAAGCGACGTAGTAATCTCTGGTGCATTAATGAACGATGGATACGGGAGATCGAATTGTGACGAGGATGGACAACTCTATCGCATTCCGATGAATGCCCGGCCTGGTGGAGAACCTGTCTCCGTTATGCGCGTGGCCAAGAACGGGGCGACACTGTTGTTCACAGTTCCGCGACCAGATTGGTCGATTCAAGCCATTTCACCTGCGGCGGAAGGCTTGGTTGTACTCACCAATCCCGGCGATGAGGCGGCGCGTGGCCTGATGCACATCTACCGTTTCGACCCGCAGGGCAATCTTCGGTCTCAGCGAACCGTGTCTCTCGATTTCCAACCCGTGGCGATGGCCGAGACGAAATCCGGTATGACCATCGTTGTGGGCTATCGTCCACGGCAGGGAAGGGATCAAGAAGCTCGAACCTACGGAGGCGCGATACTAAACCCTAGCGATCAAGTGATAATGCCGTTTGAATTTCAGCCGACAACCGATGGCGGTCAATGGAAGGTCGTTCATACTCACCGGATGTCGGTCGATGATCGTGGCGCGAGCGTCGTTCTTGAGTCGGGCGACGATCCAAAGTACGCGATTGCTACGATTGATGAATCGGGACAAATCCGAATGCTGCCCTTAGATACGGTCCGAGGCGCTCGTTACCACGATTGGTTTTTCGCCAAGGGCGTTGCGGCGGAACTGTACCAATTCGCTGGCGAAAAACCGCCCACCCAAACCAAAATCGATCGTTTCGACACCGCGTCCGGGAATAACCTTGGCACCAAGAGTCTTCCCAGTGTTGGGTTCGCAGTCGCTTGCTATCTGGGCGATGAAGTGAGCATGACGGCCCACAGCGCACACGTTGAAAAGTCGCGCGGGCTTTCGCCGGATGCGCTGCGGCTCGTTACAGTCAAATTGGAATGACTAACCCCGAGCTTTATTTTTCATGTACCTGGTAAGGCGGGTCATCAGACATCTGCCGAAGCGAATCTCGGGGGCGATTTCAATTTCTGCGGGAAGGGCGTTCAGTCGTTATCGAACCGTGGCGATTGTCGGTGCAGCATCAGCGCGTAAAGCAACATAAATAGACCGATCCCCGCGGGTGTTACGACCAGTGGCAAATAGCTTGACTTCCAGCCCTGGCGAACGTTTAGCACTATTTCTAACACCGCAAAGAAGAGAAAAATGAAAGCCACGATCAATGACTTCCAGATTTCCGTGACATCGTTTGAGCGAAAACGCTTTGGCACTTTTCGAGCCAACAGAGCACCAATGGAATAGGCGGCAGCAACGTAGAAGAGTACGGTTACCGCATTTTGATCGAAGCATGGGTGCACAGCGCCACAGCCCCATCCGAAATAGTGCTAGAGCCGGGACTCACCCACTCCCGCTTGATACTCGGGTGGAATCAACCAAGGGACCAGAGCAGGAATCGCAATTAGCGCGTACATTAGATAGATTGACGGAAGAATCCAAACCCAAAGCATCGTTCGATGCTGAACTCGGCGACCAATCGACCACCCAAGCAGCAATCCTAGCCCAATTTGAACTGGGTAATAAGGCGTCCCAGTCAGTATCCAGAACATGGTCTTGTGAGGTAACTGCATACCGAAAAATTGGAGCGCGTCAAAGACATAGGCGACCAGAAATCCTGCGAGTATGTCAATCCCAACAGTGCCGATAAGAAGTGCTGCATGCGGACCAATCGGTACGACGGCAAGCCCCGAAACCACTACAACAGGCAGATAACCAAAAGGGCGCGGCACTCGCCTTGCCTTTTGTACATTATTGCGTGACAGTCGACGCTCAACTCCCGATAAACGTTACCGGAGAAGCGGTGTACTATCCAGGAAGTTGTTCCGTTACCCGAGCTTAATATTCTGTGCACGGGGGAAACTCGTGTTCGGTGCAATCGCAGGGGACGTCATTGGCTCCGTTTTCGAGGGAAGCGGATTGAAGACCACGGAATTCCGCCTCCTTTCCTCAGCAAACTTCTATACGGATGACACGGTACTCACAGCAGCGGTCGCTGCGGCGATTCTGGACCAAGGCGACTACGCACATTTTCTTCGGAAGTTTGGGCGGCGTCATCCAGGTCGAGGGTACGGAGGGAATTTCCATCAGTGGCTCAGCGATGAGTCGATAGGTCCATACAACAGCTGGGGCAACGGTTCTGCCATGCGCGTTTCTCCGGTAGGGTGGGCCTTCGATTCTGTAGAGGAGGTTCTGATCGAAGCGAAGCGGAGTGCGGACGTGACTCACAACCACCCAGAGGGCGTTCGTGGGGCTCAAGCGGTGGCCTTGTCGGTCTACTTCGCCCGCTGCGGCGCAGAAAAGCTTGAAATTCGGCAGGAGATAACAGCTCGCTTTGGGTACGACCTGACGCGCACCGCGGACGAGGTCCGGTCCGGATACTCGTTCGACGTGTCCTGCCAGGGTTCTGTGCCCGAATCGATTATCTGCTTTCTAGACTCGGACAGCTTCGAGAGTGCTGTACGGCTGGCGATTTCACTTGGTGGAGACGCGGACACGATGGCTTGCATCGCCGGTGGAATCGCTGAGGCCTACTACCGCGCTCTCCCCGAGTCCGTGGAATTGTCTGTTCGGAAACTTTTGACCTCAGACCTACTGGAAGTCATAGACCGATTTCGGGATAAATATTGCTCGACATCAAAGAAGCTTGCCCGCCTGTAAAAAGACTTTGTCGCCGAGCAGTCTCAACCCCTGATTCACGCATTTACCGGAATGCTACTTCACGCATCGCTGACTAACGGTCCAAGTGGAATTTGCTGGGTAAAAATGCAAATGCTCCGCGGGCGGAAACCCTGCGGCGCATTGGGCAATACGTTCGGCGCTGGAAGCGGTGGGTGCTTAGTGGAGTAAGGGTCGTGCTATTGGGCGATGTGTTCAGTTGGCCTGTGCATGGCGGAGTGCATCTTGTCTTTGCTTCCACATCAACACTGCGATCGCCCCAAGCCCGGCCAGCGCGAGCGGGGCCGGACCCGGCGGTGTTGCGACGGCTTCCGGAGTAATATTAGCCCAAAAATTGATGTTGGGGTCGTTTATCACCGCCTCCTCCCATCGGAGGTTTGTAACTGACCCGTCGTCGGACCAGGGAGGGAAGTCGAATGCGGCTTCAGTGATTCCGGCCTGCGCGGCGATGCCGTATAAGGTTCCTGTCGCGTCGTTGATGGGTATACTCCCGAGGTCGCTGTTGATCGCAGTAATGACCTCCGTGATAGTCACCGAACTAAAGGCGAATGCAGAAAATGTGTTATCGATGGTGCTGGTGAAGGTGACGTTATATAACGATCCGTTGAGGGTGATGCCGTCGACCGCCGTTACATCCCCGCCCCCATTAAGGACGACGACGCCATCTGCGTGTGCTGCCGTGCTCCCCTAGGCCGTGAATAGCAATACTACGGGTATCATCCAGAGCGACTTTCGCATTGTTGAAATACCTCCAGGGAGCGGCGAGCGTTTCTTGAGATCTGCGCTCAAATCCCCAGTTGGAAGCGACGTGAGATACGTTTGCGCGTCAAGAGCAGCAACCCGATTCCGGGGAGCATTAGGGCGAAGGAACTCGGCTCGGGCGCGGGGGTGGGTCCCGATTCGGTCCACATTCCTGCGGCGTTGGTGCTGCCGCCCGTGGCGGGGTCGGGGAATACGCCGGACGTGTCGAATGTGCATGCGGGGGAGACTGGGGCGGCCCCCTCGCAGCTGTTGATGGGGAGGTCTGGCCTATTGTCCGATTGGATAGTGCAGCCATTCACGTCGCAGGGAGGGGTTCCGCTCAAATCTTCGGAGATGAAAATGTCCCAAATGATTATCGCCCCGAAGGCATCTGTCGAGACGTCGGCGCCGAAAGTGATACTGGGCGACGCATTGCTCAGCATGACGGACCCGTTGTCCGTGTAGGAAAACCCGATCAGCTGGTATGGGTCACTAGGGGAGGGGAATTGCGGGATGGATACAGAGGAACCGGGGGCCAGTGCCACGTTCAAAGTGAAGGAACCTGAGATGAAATAGGTTCCGTTGCAAGTGTTGGTGCCGGACACTGCGTAGGACCCAGTACAGACGGTGTAAGGATTCCCCGTGTATGTGTACGTTGCATCGGCGAACGCAGCGGGTGGAGCGCCAACAATAACGAATACAGATAGTACGAGGACGATCCAAGTGAACTTGCCCATTTTCGCCTCCCTCGGTAGGCTCAAGGTGGAGAAACAGGGATAGAGAGACTACGATACGTAATTACCCGCACGGATATTGCCAGCCTGGCTATGGTGAAACGAAATGACTTACCGAAGTCAGAGATTGCTCACAGTGCAAGTAAATGCACACTTTGAACGAAGTGCTTCCCGTGCTGGTCGTATAGGTGGCGCGGAGGTAAAGCAACCGTACCCTCCGAATCGGTCGGCACTTGCTAAGTCCCGAACGCGTAAACCGGACACGTTACCCTAACCGGCGCGGGTGCCGCATCCTCTGCGCCGTTAGCAAAGGGTACCGCCGCGCATCATTCTTCGTTGCGCCGGCATCATGTCGGCGATTTTGAGTGCGAAGGGCGAACGTCAACCCCGCCGGCTGGAAAAGGCGAGCGCTCGAAGCAGCAATGCGGTTGAAGGAGGAATACTCAGCTGGGAACGTAAACGGCTGCCACAGGAGTCCCTGTTTTGAGCAATTTGGCGAACTGTTCGGGAAGCACCGGCCGACTGAAATAGTACCCCTGAGCTTCTTCGCATTGATGAGCCTGAAGAAACTCCAACTCTTCCAGCTTTTCCACGCCCTCGGCCACCACCCGCAGCTTTAGGCTTCGGGCCATACTGATAATCGCGGTCACGATGCTCGTATCGTCTGGCACGATTGTGATCTCGCGGACGAACGACTGGTCGATCTTCAGAGCGTCAATCGGGAACTTCCTCAGATAGCTCAAGCTGGAATAGCCCGTGCCGAAATCATCTACTGCAACCTGCACCCCTCTGGCTTTCAGTGTTTGGAGGACGGCTGCGGCGGATTCAGCACGCTTCATCAAAACGCTTTCGGTTAGCTCCAGCTCAAGAGATTTCGGATCCAGACCGGTCTCCCCGAGGATTGCAAACACACTCTCAAGAAAGTTCTCGTGCCGGAACTCCATCGCGGAGATATTTACCGCCATGGTACCGAGCGACAGTCCTGCATCCAGCCATGCCCGGGCCTGTTTGCACGCTTCACGAAGAACCCAATTGCCAATCGGGACAATCAGGCCGCAGTCCTCAGCAACGGGAATAAATTGTGCTGGAGAGACCGAGCCTCGCGTTGGGTGCGTCCAGCGAATCAGGGCTTCCGCGCCGGTAATCTCTCCCGTTCTCAGATTGACCTTTGGCTGGTAGTGCAACGCGAATTCCTCCCGTTCCAAGGCGCGCCGCAGGCTCTCCTCGATGGATTGCCGCTCCACGGCCCGGACGTTCATAGCCGGCTTGAAAAACTGATAGCTTTGGCGCCCGTTTTCCTTGGCCTGATACATCGCGGTGTCCGCGTTCTTGATGAGTGTCTCCGCATCCTGGCCGTCGTCGGGAAATACGCTCAATCCAATGCTTACGGTGACGTGAAGATCGTGCGGGTCGATTGAATGAGGCTCCGCCACCGTCTGCAGCATTCTTCTCGCCGTGATGGCAGCATCCTCCGGATGTTCCACTTCAGAGAGCAGCACGACGAATTCATCGCCTCCCTGGCGGCTTACCGTGTCCGTGCCGCGCACGCAATGCACCAGGCGACTTGCGATGGATTGAAGGAGTTTGTCGCCGATGGCATGGCCCAGGGAATCGTTGATGTGCTTGAAGCCATCCAAATCCAAGAACAGCACGGCAACTTTTTTCGCGTGACGCGGCGCCAAGATAATCGCCTGGCTGACCCGGTCGTTGAAGAGCATTCGATTGGGCAAACCGGTCAGAAAGTCGTGCTGGGCCGAATGGGCCATCTGCAGCGTCATCGCCCGGGCCGCGCTCACGTCGCTGAAAACAATGACCGCGCCGGTAACCTGCCCTTCACGGTCGTGAATGGGTGAAACGGAATCTTCGATCGGAATTTCAGATCCGTCGCGCCGAAGGAGAACACAGTTTGGGGGCAGGTGCGCGGTCCGATTTTCTCCGACGGCCATCTCCATGGGATTCGGAATGGTTTCGCGGCTAGTGGCGTCCAGGATTCTAAAAACTTCGGCCATGGGGCGGCCTGCCGCTTCTTGTAGGGGCCAGCCCGTCATTTTTTCCGCGACGAGATTGAGGTAAGTGATATTTCCCGAAATGTCCGTGCAGATGACGGCGTCGCCGATGGAGTTGAGCGTGACCAGGGCGCGTTCCTTTTCCACGAACAACGCCTCTTCCGCATTCTTTCGCTCGACGGCATAGCGCAGGGATCGAAGAAGACTGCGCGCGTCTATTTCGCCCTTGATCAGATAGTCTTGCGCGCCTTCTTGCAAGGCTTGCGCGGCCATCACTTCGTCGTCCAAGCCCGTCAGCACAACCAGGGGGATATGAGGCGCGGCCGCATGGGTGCGCCGAACCGCGCTTACTCCTTGTGCATCCGGCAGTCCCAGGTCCAAGACGATTATGTCAACCGCATGGTCCAAAAGATGCTTCTCCGCGTCACCGATGCTCTTCACGTGCGTCAATTCGACGTTTTCCGAGCCCTGGTCGTTGAACATCTCGCGGAGCAAACGAGCATCTCCGGGGTTATCTTCGACCAGGAGAAGTTTTCTGATCGATTTCTCGCTCATCCACCGTGCCTCTGCTGCGGCAACTTGACCTTCGTGAGCCAGAAATCATTGATGCTCTTCACCAGGTTCTCGAACGCCTCAAGCTGCACGGGCTTGCTCAGGTAGCAGTTCGCCTGAAGCCGATAGCTTTTAGCGATATCCACTTCCGATTCGGAAGTGGTAAGGATAACGGTTGGGATGGATTTCAGGCTGGTATCCGACTTGATGTTAGCCAGAACCACGCGTCCGTCCATCTTGGGGAGGTTCAGATCCAGGAGGATAAGATCCGGGCGAGGGGCATTGGCGTGGACCCCCTCGCGCCGCAGAAAGGCCATGGCCTCCACGCCATCGGAAGCCACGTGCAAATGGATGTCCATATTGGTATCGCGGAAGACTTCTTGCGTCAGCCTGACATCACCAGGACTGTCCTCGACCAAGAGAACATCCAAGTGTGAACTTTCTACTTCAATGTGGTTCATGATTTTCCCTCACTTGCTGCCAAGGCAAAGCTGAACGTGGAACCGTGCCCAAGTTGTGACTCAACCGAGATGGTGCCGCCATGCCGCTCGACAATCCGTTTGCAGATAGCCAAGCCTATGCCGGTTCCGGAGAACTCGTCCCTTTTGTGCAACCGTTGAAAAATGACAAAGATCTTTTCGAAATACTGCGGGTCAATTCCCAATCCGTTGTCTTTCACCGAAAATGTCCATTTCTTGTCGGCATTCCTGGCGGCGGAGATGTGCATCCGGGGGACTCCGGGGTTTTGGTACTTGATGGCGTTGCCGATCAAGTTCTGAAATACCTGAATGAGTTGCCGCTCGTCCGCCAAGACGGTGGGCAGCGGATCGTGCGTCACCAGCGCGCCGCTTTCTTCGATGGCGGCGCGCAGATTCAGCAGGGCCCGTCGCAATGCTTCTTCACTGGAGGTGTGGACCAGATCGTTTCCCTTGGTCGCGACGCGCGAGTACGCGAGCAGATCTTGGATCAGCCGCTGCATGCGGCGCGCCCCGTCCACTGCAAAACCTATAAACTCATCCGCATCGGAGTCCAGTTTTCCCTTGTACCGCCTGGCCAGAAGCTCGGTGAAACTGGCCACCATTCGCAGCGGTTCCTGTAAATCGTGAGAAGCGACGTAGGCAAATTGGCCCAATTCCTCATTCGAACGGTTCAATTCCAGGACATGGGCGTCGGTCTTTTTGCGGGTGGTGATGTCGCGGATCGCTGCTGTCACCAGGATTCCTTCGGTGCTTTCCAGCGGGCTGAGCATGATCTCGATGGGAAACTCACTTCCATCCTTCCGCAGCCCATTCAGCTCAATCCCTGTTCCGATCTGCTGCGCCAGCGCCTCTGCCGCGGTTCGCGTACCGTCAGCGATCAAGCGTTCCGCGAAACCCCTTGGAATGATGTTCTTCACCTTCTGACCTACCAGCTCATCCCGGTGATACCCGAACTGCTTCTCCGCCTGAACGTTCAGCAGCACAATGTCTCCGCCTTGGTTCACCACCACCATTGCATCCGGAGCTGCTTCCAAAAGTCCCCGGTATCTGCCTTCCATCTGTCCCAAATGTTTTTCTGCGGCCTTGCGCACGCTAATGTCGCGAATCGCTGCCGTCACCAGGATTCCCTCGGTACTTTCCAACGGGCTCAGCATGATCTCGATGGGAAACTCGCTTCCATTCTTCCGCCGCCCGGTAAGCTCAATCCCCGTTCCGATCTGCTGCGCCAACGCTTCCGCCGCCGTTCGAGTTCCGTCCGCAATCAGCCGTTCCGCGAAACCTTGTGGAATGATGTTCTTCACCTTCTGCCCTATGAGTTCATCGCGGCGGTATCCAAACTGCTTCTCCGCCTGAACGTTCAACAGGACGATCTCCCCGCTTTGGTCCACCACAACCATCGCATCCGGAGCCGCTTCCAGCAGCCCGCGGTACTTCGCGGCCGACTCCTTGCTCTCGCTGAGATCGCGGCTAATCTCGGAAAACCCCCGCAGATTTCCAGCCGGATCGCGCAATGCGATGAAGATAATACTCGCCAAGAATCTTGAGCCATCTTTCCGAACGCGCATGCCCTGAAATTCGTGCCGCCCGTTCGTGGCAGTTATCCGGACCAGCTTCTCCGGCATGCCCTGCTTGATATCTTCAGGAGAAAAAAAGACGGAGAAGTTATGACCTACAATTTCGTCAGCTTTGTATCCTTTGATGCGCTCGGCGCCAGCATTCCAACTGACAACCACTCCCTGAGGGTCCAACATGAAGATTGCGTAGTCCTGGATCTCATCGAGGAGCATCCGGTATTTTTCTTCGCTGTCCCGGAGGGCTTCCTCTGCCGAGTTGGGGGCCTCGGCAACCTTCGCGGAGGAGTTGCCCGGGTCGTGTACCAAGTCGTAACGCCGTTCTAGTGGCATCGTTCCAATATGAAGCCGTGTCACATCGGGAGGCAGTCTCCTTTTGCACATTTCTATTAGCTAGATGTTGTCTCATGAGCCACATGCACGCCGTCGTTCCTGTTGCTAGAGCCGAAGACTGTAGTGACTTTTGTAGTGACCTTAGGAGCAAATGGGTCCATCTGCGCACATCCGGGCACACATTGCGAAGACAACCAAGTCTTGAATTTTCTATTGAGTAGTTGAAAATGCACTGCTTAGCTAAAGTAGTTCGAATGGCTTCGAACCAGAGGGTCGGGAGTTCGAATCTCTCCGGGCGCGCCACTCACAATCGGTCCAGGCCGACACGATCAAGCGCGCGAGTATGGGGCACTCTGCGCCTCTCTACATTTGCCGTGGAAGCTTCGAGAGCTTAGAACCTGTTGCATAACCGAGGACAAGCCCCTGAAATGACTATGGTTGAGTTTGGTGAAATGAGGGATAAGCAGAGTCAGCAGCGCCGAAGGAGGGCCGATGGCGCGATCCGGTCCGTTGCTGACC
>Ga0210394_10001519_pt1 | contig 36671 bp, 40 predicted proteins | sample IncBWC12MmetaG_FD_160121 | JGI IMG/M metagenome (GOLD analysis project Ga0210394, IMG submission 160121) | Forest soil microbial communities from Barre Woods Harvard Forest LTER site, Petersham, Massachusetts, United States - Inc-BW-C-12-M | ecosystem: Environmental > Terrestrial > Soil >... | reverse complement strand
TTCGTTCCCGCGTTCCCTCGGGAGATTGCGCGGGCGGCTGTTGTACTCTCGACGCAAACATCAATTACGGATCGAGTGTTCGGGCCGTCGGAGCTAATCTGTTCGCAGGCTCCATGGCCGTATGGATGTGACTGGCGAGCGCCGATAGTGCGGAAGCGCGTTGCAAGAAAAGGACACGCGCGCCATCACCGCTACGCGCGAATGGAGGAACACAATAATCGTGTCACCACGGGCGAAATTTTCGTAGTCACGCGTTCCACGCAGCAGTAGCCAGCAACTGCCAATGACCGCTACGGGTCACTAGCGGACATCGCATCTTGTCCGCGCCATGTCCGCTTTACCTCCGAAAGCGGACCGTCGCAGGCGGATTTCCGCTGAGGGCCAAAACCGGAGTCGTGTCTGTGCTGTGACCGCATCGCGCGCGGCCCTCGCCTCCTGCTAACAGCAAGCGGAATAGGAGGCCGGCGAATTTCCTTGCTGTTCCGTTGCTGTTAACAGGTGTTCTATCCCTGTTAGCAGGCATGTAGCAGGCATTGGGCGCGCGTCTCAGGGGGCCAGTACCCACGACTAATGCCGCGAGCTCGATCATCGAGCGTGACGCACGTGTACCCCGTGACGGTCAGGTCCGCGGCCCTCTGTATCGTTTGGGTTTTAGACCTTCCCTTCGATCGTTCCAAAAAGCTTGTTTCGATCCTATTGAGACGATCCAGGCGTCTCACCGCGGCGGCTCGCTAGGGCGTACCCAAATGAGCGTGATGGGCGCTGCAATTAGTTCATGCGGCAAGCGTTGATCGGATCGATGGCCAAAGGTTTGCTCAATCAAGTCTGTGGCTTGTTGGAGTTAAGTGCGGGCAGCACGGCGCCTCTATGACTGGCCGATCACGACCAGCGCTGCGACGATCAGCGCCAGGGCTGCAACCGCACCACAGACCAGCCACGATGCTGCGCGCCATTTGACAAAGCCGGCCAGCGCTACCACTAGGCAAATAGCCGCAATAAGTTCAGCAATTGACGCAACGCCTGTTGAAGAGAGCATGGGTCTTAGTGGGGTGGCCGCCGGCCCAAGTCTGTTCAAAATTGACCAACATCCTCATGCTCATCGCTAGATTGACGCGCGCCGCTGGATGACAAAGGGGTGGAGTTATTCCACTTATCCACCGTCGATTCGGAGTGAGCAATTCGATACAGATTCACGAAGGCCGTCCGGCTGAAAGTCGCAAAAGCCGGACGCGCCCCTATGTCCCGCTCCCCCCAGCTTCAGGGCGCCCCGTGCGTGTATGCGTACAAGAGACCCCGGCCGTGTTCCCAAAAACATAGCTGGGGTCTTTGATTCCAGCTGCAGCCCATAGCTGAGAAACGCAGGGCAGCGCCGGCCTCTCGCTAGCGAATTGCGAGGGCATGCGGAATGCGACATCCGTGCTGCACACGCCTCGTAGCGGGCGTCTAGCAATCTCAATCGCCCGCTGTATCATTTAGGCAAGTCCTTCCGGCGCGGCTTGCAACACTGCGTCGGGGGGCACCTTCGAGATGCGCCCGACCGAGATTCGCCGTCAATAGGGCAAACCACAGCAAGCGGGAGAAAGTCTCATGATTTTGGTCTTGATAAACATACTGATCATCATCGTCGTTGGCGCGGTCTTATTCTGGGCCATCGACAAATTCGTGCGCGATGGCCGACTGGCAAATCTGCTTAAAATTCTTGTGGTGCTGATTTGTGTGGCAGCAATCTTGCAGAAACTACTGCCCATACTCGGTGTTGGATTTTAGGGAGATCAGGCCGTGAGTCGTAGCGAGCGCTCCGGCTTCTTGCGATCCTGATAGACAGTCGGCGCGCTCGTCGTCGGCGCCGGCCGCCTAGTCGGCGGCGCCTGATCCGGGATTCACGTCAAGGGACTGCCGGACAAGGCGCGGCGGTGGACAACAGATGCGGGACCCTCAAATGCGCACCCTTACTGCTTACGGGATCGGCGTCGTTATCGTTCTCGCCGCGCTCAATGGCATAGCATGGAAAGTAGGAACGCCCCGGCTGCATGACCTAAACGTGTTTTCTGCCGGCTTCGCCCTTGGGGTGCTTGGGACGTACATTTCGGCTTGGCTTAACAGATACCGCCGGATCGCCTGATTTCATGCTGAGTTCCCGACCCACAAAAAGAGGCCCCGCCATTCACGGCCGGGGCCCGAGGACGGAGGAAAAGTGCCTGCGTAAGTTGATTTCGGACCGAAAGGCAGACTATCGCCGTTTGAACGCGGCTACAAATTCCGTTGGCGACGCGTAGTATCTTTGTTCGTACTGAACCGCCTTGACGGAAAAGATAACTTGGCGAAGCGGCCAGTCTGGTGCGTTCAGGACACGACCTTGTCGAGATGAGAACTACAAGACATCAATTTAGAAAAAAGCATTTTCTTTTTATCACCCAGCTACCGGCTTTCACGCACTCTACCGCATTGCCAGATACAAATACCGATAACGGACGAGGAGATAATCAGAAATGAATTCCACAAACCAATCGCCGTCGACAATTCAAACCGAAATATCCACCAGCATTTCGATCGCCGAGGGGATTATTCCAGATGATCAATCAATGGTGCGGCGAAAACGATGTCACAGGATCGCGAGTTTTCAGACGCTGCATAGCAGACCGAGTTAAATCGTTTGGAATTGGACAGTCCGCGGAATCAATGGCCGCTTGCTAGAAATGGGCCGCCGTTGAACCCGTAACGAAGCCGCGCGAGGAAGAGCCTCCACGACCGTTGCGAGAGGTCTATGCAACGTTCCAGTGAACGCGCGAGGTAACTCTGCGTCGCGGCTTTGGTTCACGCTGCCCTTCGGTCTCCCTTGTGGGCCATTATTGGTTGTGTGAGGGTGTCCAAAACCACAAGCTGGTCGGCAAAAAGTCGCCGTTGGAGATCGCCACCACTCTGGTCCGGATGAAGAAGTTCTGCCAATCTCGGTAAGAATACAGGTCGCAATATCACTGAAGCAGGCGCATTAGCCGACCAAGCTACCGGCTGGCGGATTTCAATTCGTTCATCTTGCGCTTGCGCGGACATAGTAGCATAGAGCAGGACACTCACTTGAAGCGGCGAAGCTAGCGCATAAACCGAAAGTTGATAGAGCCAATCGGCCGGAAGCCCTCGCTCCCATACATCACGGTACTTTGCGTCAAGAAACCCGCATAGACTGTTGGCATGAAACAATGCGTAATCTGGCCTAGGCCGTGGCGCGGCATGTCCCTTGGGGTTTGCATCCGGCGAATATGCAAACACCGCGCGGATGGAGCGTTCGTCCACGATTGTCTTTATTGACAGGTATTCGCGAAAAAACCGTGAAAGTAATCGCTGAAAAAATGAATTCATATCGAACAGGAAACCTGATGTGCGGACGAGCTCGGTGGTAGGCTCGAACGTTGTGCCTTGCATGCTTTTGAGCAAACGAACAATGGTTAGTGCCGAAGCATTGGCCTGAGTGAGCCGAGTCAATGCTCGCTCCGCGCGATCAATCTCACCGATCTCAATCCGCCTTGGGTGGTCAATTCCATCAAATGCGCCAGAAAGGCGATACAGCCGTCGCCGCAACTCCCCATCTTCCGTCATTTGCGCCGCAGCACCGAGGCCTGCAAGTAAAATACGGTTGAGATGCCAGTTAACACTGCGATTGAAGTGCCTGCATGGAAGACGGGCTTCAGTTATTCCACCTCCGCGCGCCAACTCTCCGATTAGAATTCTTCCGCGCGGGGCCTCCAATTTATCAAACTGAGAAACGTAGCGGCGCGCCAAGCCTCGACTTACCAGTTCCTCCACCTCATTTGCGAGCATTTCGATTAGAAGGTCATGCAAGCCGTGTCGAATTGTCGGTGTACTGGTCGTATGCATGAGGCTCAAATCGCGCAATCCGTATGGATGAGCTTCGATCCGTGTTCGATCTTGGCATATTCATGTTGCGTCGTTTTGGGCGTCTCTGGCCGCTGCACGCCAGCCTATTGGCAGGCTTTGTCGGCATCGAGCTTCTGAAATATGCCGCCGCCCTACTTCACGTTCCGTTGGACACCGCGCCATTGCAGCTCGGACAAGCCGGAGCATGCGACTCGTTCGAGAAGGTGGCCTGAAATGAAAGCGAAGAGCGGCCGGCCGCCGGCGGGCGAGGCTGGGCGCCGTTGGCTGCTGCACGGTGATGCTCGCCGGTGGCGGCGGAGGCGTTGCGGCACTGCCCAGTGCTGCTGGCGCTAAGCCCATGCCAATAAGGCCACTGGGGCAAGCCGTTGATCAGTTTAGTAATTCGATTAGTAAACATATTTTAATGGCGCGAGGAGACAACCTCGATCAGCCATGGCGATAACTCCGCCACAGCTTCGTCGCCGTGGCCGGCGTCCGGTTTCGTCGACGAAGATGTTGATATTGACAATGAAAATAAGGGTTTATTCGGATTGCACGATGCGCGATCTGCTTCCTTCGAAGGACGGAGATACGTTCTGCAGCTGAAAGCGCTTCAGTTTCCCCTTGACACGGCGTCCGAACCGGTTTTGTGTTGTTTAGTAAAATAACTGAACAACGCGCCTGGAGGCAACGACGAGGAGGGTCACGGCGGTTCGAGCACAGCCGTGTCCCGTTCTTGAAAAGCAAAGGCCTCAGCCCGTTCGGGCTTCGATGCTTGCGTCGCCTCCGGCCAAGGGCGCTCCGGAGCGATCGTTTCAAGAGAGGGAAGGCACATGCGAAAATCAGTAACTGGAAAATGGTCGAAATGGGCAGGCGGTGCGCTCGCCCTTTTCGCCGGCGTTGCACTGACGGCTGTTGCCGGGCAGCCGGCCGCGGCTCAAAGCAAACAACTCACTCTGTGCTGGGCGGCTTGGGACCCGGCCAATGCGCTGGTCGAGCTCGGCAAGGATTTCACCAAGGAAAGCGGCATCGAGATGAAGTACGAGTTCGTCCCGTGGACGAGCTACGCCGACCGCTTTCTCAACGAGCTCAATTCGCACGGCAAGCTGTGCGACCTGATTATCGGCGACAGCCAGTGGATCGGCGGCGCGGCGGAGAACCATTGGTACATCAAGCTGAACGACTTCTTCGCCAAAGAGCACATCACCATGGACGACTTCGTGCCGGCGACCGTGCTCGGCTATTCGGAGTGGCCGAAGAACACGCCGAACTACTGGGCTCTGCCGGCAATGGCCGATGCCGTCGGCTGGACATACCGGAAAGACTGGTTCGCGCGCCCGGAAATCCAGGCCGAGTTCAAGAAGAAGTATGGCCGCGATCTGGCGCCGCCCAAGACCTATGATGAGCTCAAAGACATCGCCGAATTCTTCGAGGGCCGTGAGATCGACGGCAAGAAAGTCTATGGCGCCTACATCTTCACCGAGCGCGGCTCGGAAGGCATCACCATGGGCGTCACCAACGTCCTCTACAATTACGGCTTCGAATATGACAATCCGAAGAAGCCCTATCAGATGCAGGGCTTCGTCAACTCGCCTGATGCCGTCAAAGGACTCGAATTCTACAAGGCGCTCTACAAGTGCTGCACGGCTCCGGGCATGACCAATGCCTACATGCAGGAGGGGCTCGATGCTTTCAAATCGGGTCAGGTGGCGATGCAGATGAACTGGTTCGCCTTCTTCCCCGGCCTCTACAAGGATCCCAATGTCGGCGGCGACAAGATCGGCTTCTTCGTCAATCCCGCCGGACCGAAGGGTCACTTCACCCAGCTCGGCGGCCAAGGCATCTCCGTGGTGGCGACCTCTGACCATCAGGACGACGCCCTGCGCTACATCAAATGGTTCGCGCAGCCGAAGGTGCAGCAGAAATGGTGGGAGATCGGCGGCTACTCCGCTCTCAAGGCGGTCGTCGACGCACCTGGCTTCCCCAAGAGCGCGCCATTCGCTCCCCAGTTCCTCGAATCAATGGCGATCGTGAAGGATTTCTGGGCCGAGCCTTCCTATGCGCAACTCCTCCTCGACATGCAGAAGCGCGTGCATGACTACGTCGTCGCCGACAAGGGCACGGCGCAGCAAGCTCTCGATCTGATGGTCAAGGATTGGACCAAGGTCTTCAAGGAACAAGGCAAAGCGGCCGCGTCCGAGTAGCGCCGCCAGCACTAGATCGATGCGCAAAAGGTCTCCCCGGTGTTATCGTCCGGGGAGACCCGTTCAACCCGCAGGATGCTATGACTGCGATCATTCATCCCGACGCCCCGGTCGATCGTATCGGTGCGCAGGTTCGGTTTCCCGCCGTCAGGCGCGTGCGCGGCCTGTCGGATCGCAGCATCACCTGGCTGTTCGTTACCCCGACGATCGCGCTGCTGCTCGCGATCAATATCTTTCCGCTGATCTGGATGATCCGGCTGTCCTTCACCAGCCTCAACCTGAGCATGTCGTACCTGCCGTTGCGTTTCGTCGGCCTGGACAATTACGCGGACGTGTTGAGCGACGAGGATGTTTGGATCCGCCTGCAGACGACGGCGCAGTTTGTCATTTCGACGGTCGTGCTTGAGGTCATCGTTGGCTTCGGCCTGGCGCTGCTGATCAACCGGCAGTTCCGTTCGCACAGTTTCTGGACGACGATCATTCTGCTGCCGATGATGCTGTCGCCCGCCGTGGTCGGCAATTTCTGGACCCTGCTGTTCCAACCGCAAATCGGGCCGTTCAACTACGTGGTCGGTTTGTTCACCGGCGTTGCGCCAAGCTCATTCAGCATGACCGGTGAGGTCGCGCTCGCCCCTTGGACGATCGTTCTCGTCGATACCTGGATGTGGGCGCCTTATGTGATGCTGATCTGCCTTGCCGGGCTGCGCTCGATACCGGACTACATCTATGAGGCGGCCGAGGTCGACCGCGCTTCGTCTTGGCGGCAGTTCTGGTCGATTACTCTGCCGATGGCCATGCCGTTTTTGATGCTGGCGGTCCTGTTCCGCGCCATCGAGAACTTCAAGATGTTCGACATGGTCAATCTCTTGACCTCGGGTGGACCCGGCTCCACGACGGAGCTTGTCTCGATCACCCTGAAGCGGGCCGCGTTCGAGAAGTGGCGCACGGGTTATTCCTCCGCGCTCGCCATCATCCTGTTCGTCACCGTCTTCGGCGCGGCAAACATCTACGTCAAAGCGCTCAACCGGGTGAAGCAACGATGACGGCCGCCGCCAAATCCACGGCCCACTCGATCGTCGAGGCTTCGCCGCGGGTGAAGACCTTCGCCGCGGTCATCGTCATTTTCTACGCCATAGTGGCGATCACGCCGCTCCTTTGGATCGTGGCGACCGCGTTCAAATCGCAAAGCGACGCGATTGCCTATCCGCCCAAGGTGATTTTTCAGCCCACCCTCGAGGGCTATGTCAATCTGTTCACCGTGCGCACACGCCAGACGCCGGATTTCATCGCCAGCCTGCCGCCGGCGACGACCTGGTACAACAAGCTCGTGCGCAAGCACGACATGGTGATCGCCGGGCCGTCGAAGGTGGTGCCACGCTTCGTCAATTCTCTGGTGATCGGCTTCGGCTCGACGTTTCTTGCTGTGCTCCTTGGCGCGCTCGCCGCCTACGCCTTTTCGCGCTTTCGCATTCCGCTGGCCGACGATTTGTTGTTCTTTATCCTGTCGACCAGGATGATGCCGCCGGTTGCCGTCGCCATCCCGATCTACCTGATGTACCGAGAGCTCAATCTCACCGATACATGGACCGGCATGATCCTTCTCTATACGGCGGTCAATGTTTCGCTGGCGGTGTGGCTGCTCAAAGGATTTATCGACGAGATTCCGCGCGAATACGAGGAAGCCGCGTTGGTCGACGGCTACACGCGCCTGCAGGCGCTGCGCAAGGTGGTGCTGCCGCAAGCGGTGACCGGAATTGCCGCGACCGCGATCTTCTGCCTGATCTTCTCGTGGAACGAATATGCCTTCGCCGTCCTCCTCACCAGCGGTGACGCGCAGACCATGCCGCCATTTATCCCCTTCATCATCGGCGAGGGCGGACAGGATTGGCCGGCTGTCGCCGCAGCGACAACGCTGTTCGTGATCCCGATCGTGTTGTTCACGATTGTGCTGCGCCGGCATCTGCTGCGCGGCATCACCTTCGGGGCGGTGCGCAAATGAACGGCAACGCGATCGGCAATGCGAAGCTGTTTCGCTGGTTTCGCCGCGGGCCCTGGGAAGCCGCGGCCATGACGTTCATCGCCGGCGGCATCGTGATGCTGGTGCAGCCGTGGTCGATTGATCTCTACGGCTATTCGTTCGTGACCATCCTCGCCGGTACGCTTGGATTTGTCGTTGTGAGCCACCTTCCGGAATAGGGCAGGGCGCATATGGCACAAATTCAGGTGGAAAACCTGCGCAAATCCTTCGATGAGTTCGCGGCGGTGCACGCTTCGAACTTCACCATCGAAGACGGTACGTTCTTCGCATTGCTGGGACCGTCGGGGTGCGGCAAGACGACGACGCTGCGCATGATCGCCGGCCTCGAGCTGCCGACGGATGGGCGCATATTGCTCGACGGCGAGGACGTTACCTTCCGCCGCGCCGCGGCGCGCGACATTGCTTTCGTCTTTCAACTGTTTGCTCTTTATCCGCACATGAACGTCGAGCAGAACATCGGCTTCCCGCTCAAATGTCAGGGCATGCCGCGCCGCGAGATTCGCCGGCGGGTCGGCGACACCGCCCGACTCCTGCGCATCGAGCACCTGCTCTCGAGCAAGACCTCGAAACTGTCCGGCGGCGATCGGCAGCGAGTCGCGCTCGGGCGCGCCATGGTCAGGCGTCCGAAGGCGTTTCTGATGGACGAGCCGCTCGGCGCGCTTGACGCCGAGTTTCGGCAGCTAATGTGCCGCGAACTGCGCGATTTGCACGACCGCATTTCGGCGACCACGATTTATGTCACGCACGATCAGCTCGAGGCGATGTCGATGGCGGATTGCATCGCCGTCATGAACGCCGGCCGGATCGAGCAAATCGACACGCCGCAAGAGATCTATGATCGGCCGGCCAGCATGTTTGTTGCCGACTTCATCGGCTCGCCGCCGATGAATTTTCTGCATTTCGAGGCCGGTCTGCAGCCGGGAAGCCGGGCCATCCAATTCCGCGACGCCAGCGTTGCGGTACCCGAGATTCGCGAACTGCGTGCCGTGGGGCCGCTGGTGCTGGGCGTGCGTCCCGAGCACATCTTGTTTTCCGAAACCGCCGCGGTGCGCGGCCGCGTTTTCGGCGCCGAGTATCTGGGCACGACGCAGATCGTGACCGTCGAGACCGAGCAAGGGCGCGTGAAGGCGCGGCTTCCCTCGAGCATGCCGGTGCAGGTCGGCGAGAGCGTGGGCTTGGCGTTCCGCTCCGATTGTTTGGCGTTGTTCGATGCGCGCACCGGTTCCGCAATTCGGACCGCAAGCCATGGGACCGCAAGCCATGGGGAAGTCGGCCATGGCTAATGTCGCGCTGCGCCACGTCAGCAAGCGTTTCGGCCGCATCGAAGCCGTCCGCGACCTGTCCTTCGCCATCAATAATGGCGAGTTTGTCGTGCTGCTGGGGCCGAGCGGCGCCGGCAAGACGACGACGCTGCGGTTGATCGCCGGCCTCGAGCATGCCGACGTCGGCTCGATCTCGGTCGACGGCCGGGAGGTGACGCAGGATCCGCCGGGTATGCGCGATGTCGCTTTCGTATTTCAGCAATATTCCCTTTATCCGCACCTGACCGTCTACGACAATCTGGCGTTCCCGCTGCGGTCGCCGGCCCGCCGGGTTCCCGAAGCCACCATCCGCAAACGCATCGAGCAGACGGCCGAGCTGTTGCACATCACCGGCAAGCTCGCCAACCGGGCGACGCGCCTCTCCGGCGGCGAAATGCAACGGGTCGCCATCGGGCGAGCCCTGGTGCGCGATCCGGCGATCTATCTCATGGACGAGCCGCTGTCTTCGCTCGACGCCAAGCTGCGCGCGGAGCTGCGCCTGCAGCTCAAGCGGATTCAGGTCGAGCTCGGCGCGACGATCTTGTACGTGACCCACGATCAGGTCGAGGCCATGACGATGGCCTCGCGGATCGGCGTCATGCGCGATGGCGAGCTCCTACAGCTCGGCACGCCGCGCGAGATCTACGAGAATCCAAGCAGTCGCTACGTCGCCGGCCGGCTCGGTACGCCGCAAATCAATTTCCTTCCTGCGACGCTGCTTCCCGAGATCGCGATGCCGGCCGGGACCGATACCGTCGGGATCCGCACCGAGCACCTGCACATCACGGCGGTGAATGGCGGTGGTATCGTCGGCCGCGTGCACCGCGTCGAGCACCTCGGCGACCAGAATCACGTCTATTTGGAATATCGCGGTGAAACGCTGGTCACCCTCGCCGACGCGCATCAGCCGCTCGCGGCCGGCCAGGATGTCGAGCTTCAGCTGGTCCGCCCGCTCTACTTCGATGCCGCAGGCGAGCGCATCGCCGCGACAGCTCATTGAGGATCGGTCCGATGCCACTTCAGCCTGAGACCTTCAAATCGCTGGTGCGAGCGGCCGCCGAGCAGGTCATCGCCAATGCGTCGGAACTGACCGCGCTCGATCAAGCGATCGGCGACGGCGACCACGGCGCCAATATGAAACGCGGCTTTGAAGCAGTACTCGGCAAACTGGAAACGATCGGGGCGCAGCCGCTCGATGAGGCGCTGAAAACCATCGGCAAGACCTTGGTGATGACCGTCGGCGGCGCCTCGGGGCCGCTCTATGGCAGCTTCTTCATGGCCGCCGGCGAGGCGCTGGGGCACGACAAACGATTGCCTGACGATCTTGCGGAAGTCTTCGGCTCCGGAGTTGGTGCGGTGAGCGCGCGCGGCCGGTCGCAACCCGGCGAGAAGACGATGCTCGACGTTTTGTTCCCGGTGCTGGAAACCTTGAAGGCCGATGCGGCGCGCCCCGATCTGATCGAGCGGGTTCGCGCCACCGCGAGCGAGGCGGTCGCGCGAACGGTGCCGATGCAGGCTACCAAAGGCCGCGCCTCCTATCTCGGCGCTCGCAGCGTCGGCCATATCGACCCCGGCGCCCGATCGAGCTGCGTCCTGCTTCATGCCGTCTGCAACACGTTAGAGGCGCAACAATGAACGACACCGTCGGCATCGTCATCGTCTCGCACTCGAAGGATATCGCCAAGGGCACCGCCGACATGGTGCGCCAGATGGTGGGCAGCGAGGTCAATGTGGCGTTCTGCGGGGGAAATCCGGACGGGGGTCTTGGCACCAACGTCTCTCTGATCATCGAAGCCATTAACAATGCCTGGTCGTCGAAGGGAGTCGCAGTTCTCGTCGATCTCGGCGGTGCGGAGACCAACAGCGAGATGGCGGTCGAGATGCTGCAGCCCGAGCGCCGCGACCTTGTCGTGGTATGCAACGCCCCGATCGTCGAGGGAGCGGTCATGGCCGCGACTGAGGCGGCCGGCGGCAGTTCGCTCGACCAGGTCCGGGCGGTGGCGGAGGAACTTTCCGCCGGTTAGTCGCCAGAGAATGGACGATCATTTGGGAATGAAGATGCTGGAAACGTCAGAAGCGAACGGTCAGGATTTCACCGGCAGCGTGCGGCTCATTCATGCCGTCGGAATGCACGCGCGTCCCGCGGTCAAGTTGACCAAGCTCGCCAAGAAATTCAAGGCGCACATTTCGATACGCGCGTCCGACGCCGTCGAATGGATCAACGCAAAAAGCGTCGCCAAGGTGATGGCGTTGCGCGTGGCGCGCGACAGCATCATCGAGATCAAGGCCTCCGGAGAGGATGCCGAATCCGCCGTAGCGGCATTGGTCGATCTCGTCGCCACCGACTTTCCGGACAGCGGTTAGTGGATATGCGGGCAGACATCGCGCGGCAGGCATACCGCGGCAGGACCGCATCGATCGGCTTCGCTCATGGGCCGTTCGTACGCGTCGACGCGGAGCCTTGCGGCCAGCGCGCGACCGGCACGCCCGAGGATGAAAAGCTCGCGCTGCGCGCGGCGCTCGAATCGGCGGGCCGGCAGATCGCCTTGTTGGCAAACGCTGCTGGCGGCGAGGCCGCGCAGATTCTCGAATTTCAAGTGGCCTTGCTCGACGACGAAGACTTCCTCGATCCGGTCTTTGCCGCAATTGCCGCCGGAGCGCCGGCGGACGCGGCTTGGTCCTCCGCCCTCGACGAGCAGATCGCGGACTACAGTTCCGCACCCGACGAATATCTGCAGGCGCGGTCTTCCGATTTGGTGGACCTGCGCGACCGGGTGCTGCGGACGCTGCGCGGCGGTGCGATCGCGGCTCCGAGAGTTCCCGGCGGCGCGGTGATCTGCGCCGAGGATCTGCCACCGTCCCGTTTCCTGGAAATCGATTGGTCGAGCGGCGGAGGTGTTGCACTGCTTCGCGGCAGCCCCACGAGCCACGTCGCCTTGCTCGCGCGCTCGCGAGGTATTCCGATGGTCGTGCAACTCGGGTCGGTCGTCGAGCCGGCGCGTGCGGCACTGCTGGACGGCGAGCGCGCGACGCTCGAGCTCGACCCGAATTCCGAGCAGATCGACGTATTCGAAAGACGGCGGGAGGCACATCGCAAGAGCCGCGCGGCGGCGCACGCGATTCTGCGCCGGCCGGCGGCCTCATGGGGCGGAGAGAAAATACGGCTCCTGATCAATGTTCAGCGCGTGCAGGATCTCGAGCATGCGGATGCGCAATATGCCGACGGCATCGGCCTCATGCGAACCGAGTTTCTGCTCGGGGAGAAAGCCGGGCTGCCGGATGAGGAGACGCAATACCTGGCTTACGATGCCGTGTTGCGCTGGGCCGGCAAGCGGCCGGTGACGATCCGAACTTTCGACGCCGGCGGCGACAAACCGGTGCCCGGATTTACCCAGGACGGTGAGGCGAACCCCTTCCTCGGCGTTCGCGGTCTGCGTCTTTGCCTGGCGCGGCCGGATGTCTTTGCCGTTCAGCTTCGCGCGCTGGGCCGCGCCGCCATGCACGGAAACCTCAAGGTCATGTTTCCGATGGTGACAGCGCCGGACGAATTGGAGGCTGCACGCAAGATATTCGCCGATATTGTCGACAAGCTGCAGGCCGAAGGCACCCCCGCGGCGCTTCCCGAACTTGGCATCATGGTCGAAGTGCCGGCGGCAGCGTTGACGATCGAGCGGTTCAAGGCAGCATTCTTTTCCATTGGCTCCAACGACCTGGCGCAATACGTCACGGCCTGCGATCGGACCAACGGAGCGCTCGGCAAATTGCTCGATCCTCTCCAGCCGGCGGTGCTCGAACTCATTGGCCGAACGGTGCAGTACGGCAAACGCGCCGGTGTCAGCGTCAGCCTGTGCGGTGAAATGGCCGGCGATCCGCGCTGCGTTCCCGCGCTTTTGTCGTGCGGCTTGCGCGAACTTTCAGTCAACCCTTCCGCCTTGGCACAGGTCAAGCAAGCGATCGACGGATTGGGCAGTGGGGGCGCCCGTGACTGAGGCGGCACTGCGCGAAGCCGGCGAAGGCAGCGCGGTCGCCGAGTACAAGCGCGTGTTCAAGGAGGTGTTGGACAACAGGCCGTCGGGTATGCGGCTTCGGCTCGCGCACGCGATGGGCAAGAACCGCAGTTTCGTCAGTCAAATATCCAACCCGGCCTACCCCGTGCCCATTCCGGTCCAGCACCTCAAAACAATTTTCGAGGTCTGCCATTTTCCGCCGCCCACCAAGGCCGCCTTCCTGCACGCCTATGCTCGCGCTCATCCACGCAGAGCGGGTCAGCTCGATGAAATTCCGAGCGCGCGCACCATCATGCTGCACCTTCCGGATCTTGGAGACGCAAAACGCAATGGGCAGCTTGACGCATTGATGCACGAGTTCGCGCGCCGATTGGTCGCCATCCTGCAAGACGAGAAATAAGACCTCGACAAGAGCCGGGGAGGGAGCATGAAAAAATTCATCAATTCCGCCGATACGATGCTGGCAGAGAGCCTCGATGGCTTCGCCGCAGCGCATGCCGATATCGTGGCGCTCGGGCCGGAGCGTAAATTCGTGCGCCGGCGCGCGATCAGCGCCAACAAGGTGGCGCTCATCTCCGGGGGCGGCAGCGGCCATGAGCCCCTGCATGCCGGCTTCGTCGGCACCGGAATGCTCGACGCTGCGTGCCCGGGACAAATCTTCACATCACCGACGCCCGACCAGATCGTCGAGGCGGCGGCTGCTGTCGGCGGCAAGGCCGGCGTACTCTTCATCGTGAAGAACTATGCCGGCGATTGCATGAATTTCGAAATGGCTGCGGAATTGCTCGCCGGCCCGGCGGCCACCGTGACGACCAATGACGACGTGGCGGTCGAAAAATCGACCCACAGCGCCGGACGACGGGGTGTCGCCGGCACGCTGGTGGTGGAGAAGATCGTCGGCGCGGCGGCGGAGAAGGGAATGGATCTCGAGTCATGCGCGCGGCTCGGCTCCGAGGTCAACGGCAGGACGCGCTCGATCGGCGTGGCGTTGACGAGCTGCACCGTCCCGGCCGCAGGTACGCCCACATTCGCGCTCGCCGCCGACGAGATGGAAATGGGCGTAGGCATCCACGGCGAACCGGGTCGCAGGAGGGTCAATCTGGCAAGCGCCGACGCCATCGCCGATCAGATGGTTGGTGCCATCCTCGCCGATGGCGATAATCCTTCCTCGGGCGACGTGCTGCTTCTGGTCAACGGTTTCGGAGGCACGCCGACGATCGAACTCTATCTCATGTACAATGCTGCGAGGCGCATTCTGGAAAAGCGAGGACTGACCGTCGCGCGTTCACTCGTCGGCTCCCTTGTCACCTCGCTCGAAATGGCAGGTTGTTCGATCACCATATCGCTGCTCGACGACCGGTTGGCCGCTCTCTGGGACGATCCAGTCCACACGGCGGCGCTGAGGTGGTAACGACCGCGTGAGTTCGCGAAGGGAACGGGGATTTCGCGTGGCATGCGGCGTGGATGCCGAAAGCATCGTCGCGGGCGGCCATCTGAATCAAAACGAGACCGAAGCTTAGTCGGCGGGCCGCGTTCGGTTTGGCGGAGGCCAGTTATGAAAATGTGCAGTGCCGGGTTGGTCGACGACGGTCGCGCCGTGAGGCTGGATCTTGTCGACGATGAGGGAGCGGACGTGTCGCTTCAGCTTTCACTCGAGCAGGCTCAGGCGATCGCAATGACGCTGCCGTCATTGCTGACCCAAGCGCGGCAAGATCTCGCCGACAAGACGGACTCCCGTTATGTCTTGGCGCTCGACCGCTGGACAGTCCAGCAGTCGAATGACTGCACCGGCCTGCTCTTGACGTTGGCGACGGGCGAAGGATTCGAGGTCTGCTTCGACGTTCCCGCCGAGGCGTGCAGAGGTTTGGGCCTGGTCCTCGGAGGTGGCGGCGGGCGTAACACCGAAGATCAGAACAAACAAACACCAACGACGCGCCTGAAGGCACACAACTGAGCGGGGACATGTTTGCGGCCATGTTCGGCCTTTTTGCGCGGTTGACGGTGAAGCCGCGTATGCGCGGGCGTGCGAGCGGAGTGTGCGGGGAACAGTGAGATGATATGCTGTCATGATGCGAATTGCGGTCCTCGCAGATATCCATGGCAACGTTCTTGCGCTCGAAGCGGTTCTTGCCGATCTCCGGCATCGAGAAGTGGACCGGCATGTCAACCTCGGTGACTGCGTGTCGGGTCCGCTATGGCCGCGCGAAACCGCCGAATTGCTCAGAGAACTCAACTGGCCGACTGTTCGCGGCAACCATGACCGCTGGGTGACCGATTGGCCGCCGGAAAAACACTATCCGTCAGACGCAATCGCCTTCCGGGTACTTGATTCTTCGCAGCTGGCGTGGCTGCGAGCCTTGCCGCCGACGCTTGAACTCTGCGACGGAGTCTTTGCTTGCCATGGCCGTCCCGCTGACGACAACGCCTATTTGCTGGAAAATGTCGAGGGAGCTCGCCTCGTGCCGGCACGACGAACGGAAATAGCCGAGCGTGTGCGCGACGTGGCGTCTCGTTTGGTGTTATGCGCACACAGTCATATCCCAGGGTCGGCGACCGCCGGCGACAAGATGATCATTAATCCGGGCAGCGTCGGATTGCCGGCGTATGAGGATCCGTCGCCGCCGGCGCATGTTTCGGAATCCGGCAGCCCGGTTGCTCGCTACGCCGTGCTCCAGCTCGATGGGGAGCGGACGAGTTTTGAGCACATCGCCATCCCCTATGATCATCTTGCCGCAGCTCGGCGCGCGGAAGAAAACCACAACCACGCCTGGGCGCATTTCCTCTCTACCGGATATGCGCGAGACCCGACGACGTAACCCTGGGCTCAACCGCCCTCACCAACGAGTCGGATGACCGCCCTGGCTCATTAGGCGGCATTGCGCGATGGGACTCTGCTCTCCCTACTATCGGGGGCACTGCCAGTAGTAGTGCCGCCAAAAATGCCCCGTTCGGACGTACTTACGATACCTGCTGATCAACAGGTATTGGCGTTTGGCGCTGTTGTATTCGATCTTGGAGACGGCTCGGCACCCTTCTCTCGGCAGCTGCGCGGCAAGCAGTGACGATGTGGAAATTGACAACAAGAAGCCAATCGCGGGAATGCACGCACGCCTATCGAGAAGTGCCACTTTGTTTCCCTCGTCCAAATCATGAGATTACACGCTTGGCCGACTAAGCGACTCCGCGCGAGAATGGCTTCCATTCCCATCGATCAGGCGAAAAGGGTCGCTCACCCGACTGCCGGAGCTCTTGCTGGGTCGCTGAAGTGCACGACAGTATGCCGGTCTTGCTCGGCGAAGATCAATTCCCGCTTTGGCCAAGCGGCGAGCCGGTTGCGAGCCGACGGGCATCGCTCATTTGGTTCTCGCTACTTCGGCGGCGCTGATCCCCTCCAAGGCGAGCCCGAGTGTGACGCCTTCATCGATGATACGCCGCAGCTTCTGCGTCATCGCGATGCGCGTATACTTGGTCGTGAGTGAGGGCAGTTTGGCGAGGCCCTCCGCGATCTCGCGGGCGCGGACCAGCAACTTGTCGGCCGGGACTATTTCGTTGACCGCGCCCCAGTCCTTCGCGGTCTGCGCATCGAGCTCCTGGCGGGTCATGATAAAGTAGCGGCCGCGTATGCTGCCGATGGCTTCCTGCCACAACAGATGGACGCCATCGCCGGACGCGACGCCTAATTCGAAATGCGGTTTGTCCTGAAATACGGCCGTTGGCGCCGCCAGCACGATGTCGGCGAGCAGGATGTACTCGGAATGCAGCCGCACCGGCCCGTTCACCGCGGCGATCAGCGGAACCTCGATGTCGAGAATGTTCATGAGGACTTTTCTGCCCTCGCGATAGATTTTGTCGTAGCCTTGCGGGGTGAAGAAGTTGAAACCTTCGGGACTGATTGTCTCCATGAAAGCATTACCGCTGCCGGTCAGAATGACAACGCGGTTATCGCGGTCGGAGCCGACGGCGTGAAACAAGTCGACGAACTGTTCGTGGGTATAGCCGTTGAAGGCGAGCGTGCCGCCGTTTGTGTGCAGGGCCACTTCCAGCACGCCGGTCTTGGAACGGGTCAGTCGAGCATTGGGAAAACTGTCCCGATAAGCGTCAAAGCGACTCATGGCCACCTCCCTTCATAAAATCCGCGGCCAACTCTGAATGCAGTGCGCCGGTCAGTTAGCCCATTCTTTCCGCGGCGTTACCGACCAATCAAAAAGCCCGGAAGCGCCATGGCCAACCACCGTCACGCTCCAATCTTTGTCTGGCGAGTGTCTCAAGGGAATATCCGCCGGCGCCGCGCAACATCAATATAAACATTCCTCCGGCGATGGCGAGATCCTTCTCGAAATGCAGCAGCTCATTTCGATTGGCGAAATTTGTGTGAAACAGCATAGCGGTTGCCAGACAGAACAGACCAAGTGCTGCCGCCGCCAAGCGCGCGTGCCAGCCGACGGCAATCGCAATCCCGGCAATCAGCTGCAAGGCGATCGTCGCAACGAGGGCGAACGCAGGAACACCGAGTTTGATCATTCCCGCAGCGGCGGCTGCGAAGTTCGTGATCAGCCATTCTCCCTCGTGGACGAAGAGCCACGCGAGTAATAGCCGGCTCGCCAGCAAGACAACATTGTCGAGCGTCGAATTTGGCTTTCTCAAGACGTCGTCCATCGACCTACTTCCTTCATCCCAATCTGCAAAGAAGAAGCGGGCGACGGATCGCCCGCTTCGCTCTTCAGTTGCTCGCCGATTTGGCGCTGATCGCCTTCTGCAGGTCCTCGCGCTCTTCGCAGCCGCCGGGGCAGAGTTTCGCCAGGATCGCGAGCTGTTCCTTGGCCTTCTCCATATTGCCGGTTTCGACGTAGAGCTCGCCGAGGTACTCGCGGGCCGCCTTGTGGTCCGGTTGCAGTTCGAGAGCTTTGGTGTAGTAGGTCAGCGATGTCTTGAAGTCGCCGGTCTTTCGCAAGGTGAAACCCAGCAGATTATAGACGTCGGCTTGCTGGGTATCCTCGGCGAGGTCCCTCAGTTCCGCGAGAGCGGCGACATAGTCCTTGGCCTTGATCTTGGCGCGGACCGAGCTCAGGTCGGGCGCGTCGCTCGATTCCATGTTGTCGACCGCAAAGGCCGGAGCCGGCACGAGCGCTGGCGCGAGGCCGAGGCCTACAACCAGCGCCATGCTGGTCAGGATCGATTGCAGGGTTTTCATGATGAGTCTCTCCTTGTGTGATCAGGATTGGACGACTGGCGTGAAAGCGTAGGCATCGCCGTCCTTGGCGAACACGCCGGCGCCAGGGAACGGGAAATGCGCGCCGCAAATCATCATCTTGTCGGCGATGACGCGGTCGATCAGCTTGCGGCGCGTGGCGACCGCCGTCGGGCCGTCCTGATCGTAGACCCCTTGCCATTCCGGGTGCGGCGCCAGCAGAGCCGGGACATACATGGTGTCGTTCGACACCATCAGTTGATCCTTGCCCGAGGTAACCAGGAAGGCCGAATGGCCCGGCGTGTGCCCGACCGCCGCGAGCAGCCGGACGCCAGGAGCGACTTCGGCGTTATCCTCGACAAGCTTCCAGTTCTTCCACGTCGGGAAGACGTCGGCGATGCGCTTGCCGGCGGCCCTGCGGCCTTCGGCCAGTTTCTCGACCCGACCGGGCTCGGTCCACCATTTGTATTCCGCGCCGTTGACGATCAATTCGGCATTGGGAAACACCGCGGCATTGGTGCCTTTCTCCATCAGGCCCCAGACATGATCGGGATGAAAATGCGAGACCAGGATCGTGTTGATCTGGCTGCGATCGATGCCGGCGGCCTTCATGTTGGCCGGCAGGTTCGTGGCGTTCGCCTGCCACTGGCCGACCCCCGAGCCGGCGTCGACCATGACATGCTTATCGCCAATCTTGAGCACGATCACCGTCAACGGGATCGGCATGAATTCCGTGGTCAGACCGGCGTTGGCGAGCGCGGCCTTGGTTTCCTCGACCGACGCATTTTTGATGAAAGTTGGATCGTGCGGCTTGCGCCAGATTCCATCGTATACAGCCGTGACCTCGATGGATCCGACCTTGTATTTGTAAACTCCGGTTGTCGGCTCCAGCGGCATCTCCGCGTGAGCCGGACCAATGAAAGCTACCTTCTTATTCAGCCCAAAGGCCGCAGCCACGGCTGCAGACGCCAAAAGACTCCTGCGAGACACGGTTAGCATTGACGTTCTCCTTGAATCGAGTTGCCGTGTAGAGCGGAGAACATCGAATGAGCAACGTCTCCGTTACCAATGAGATTGTCGCCGCTCGCCTTTTATTCCCGCCCGGCACGAATAATCTTGATGCGGGCGAATAAGGCCGCTTGTTCGTTGACTTCATCCCCGTGATGCCAAAAAGTTTTTTGATCGGGAGGATCAGAAAATCAGCCCGTGAGGCGGCCGGATTGGCACGCCCCGAACGCCGCCGCTATCCGCTGCTGTGGCCGCCTGATGTGCCGGTCGCCGGTAGGGCGCGGTGGCCGTCATGGATTGCTGAAGGGATTTCGGCGTTGGCACCGCCACGAATGCTGCGCGCCCTCCAGGGCAGCATGGACTGGAGCACCTCGTCCCTGAGAACAAAGCGGTGAAACAGCGCCGCGAGGACATGGAGTCCGATAAGTCCGAGCAACACCCAAGCCGAGAGGGCGTGGATTTGGTGGAAGAGGACGGTGAGCGGCTTGTCTGCGGCCATCACCTTCGGCACCCGCCAAACAAAAAGCATGAACGAGCGCCCACGCAACAGACTCTGCGCGAGGCCCGTCAGCGGCTGGAACAACAAGAGGGCGTATAAGGCGTATTCACTGGCCTTGGCGAGCTGCTGCTGGAGCTTCGGCATGTTCTGCGGAAATGGCGGCAGGTAGGCGAGGCTCATTCGCCAGGCGAGTCGGACGATTGCCACCGCCCAGGTCACCACACCGAGGGACCGGTGGATGGTCAGCAGTATCGCGGCGTGCTCGCGATCGCTGGCAAGCGAAAGCCACGCGCTGGCGAACATGCCGACGATCAATGCAACGGTCACCCAATGCAATCCAATCGTGAGGCTGTCGAAACGTCTCCGGCCGCCGCCGACACGCGGCCAATTTCGCGGTTGAGCTCGACTATCAATCGTCATCTGTGTCTCCGGCTCTGACCCGCGACCGGTCCTTGATTGGCTCCAGTCGATGCAGCGAGCACAACGGAGACCTTCTCGGTACGCGATTTATTCCCCGCTGATACGTTGCATCCGATCGGGGCAGTTTCCCGAGCTGCGAGTGGAAGGTATGCCGGCGAGCGAAGTAGCTAGCTCAATCGGTGAGCCGGCAGCGGATATGCCGACGTCGAACAGGCGAGTGAGCCACGAAATCACTCTCGGTGAATAGCGGCATCGGTTGCTCGGTGATTTTCAGCCGGTGGACGAGCGTCTATTTTGGCGCTTTGGCGATACGCGGCCAATCGTCCATCTGTACCCGGGCGATCAGTTTGTAGGTGCCATTCTCTGGTCGAAAAATCGAGGCCTCGCCTTCTTTCACGTCCTGCCAATCTTTGCCAAGCGCCGCGGTGAGATTGGGTTGGTGCGTAATGAGAATCGTGTTCGTGCCGACCTTGGGCGGCATCGCGAGCATTTTGCGAAAGCCCTCAGTACGACGGTCGTATTCTTTGGGCGACATTATAAGACCGTCCTCGGTCAGGTCCGGCGCCTTTACAATGTCCTTAAATCCCGCAAGGACGGCGGTCTCGTATGCGCGGTTGTATTTGCTGGTGTACACCATGCCGATCGGAATACCGACGTCGTGCATCGCGCGACCAAAGGCCTTTGCCAGGGCTTCGCCTTCGTCATTGAGATTGAGCTGAGCGGCATTACTTTCGAAATTGAGCAGGTCGCCATCCTCCATTTCGGGAAAGGTGGGGCCGTGTCGGACCGCAATTACGAGCCCTCCGGCCCGCAGTGCTTGCGCTAGAGCTTTGTCGTCCGGTGCCCTTGCGGCCGGTACGGCTATGGCAAAAATGCCGATCACGCCAAAGCAGGCCACCAGCACAGCAAGGTTTCGTCTCGACAGCGTCTTCATTCCTTCTGCTCCTCAAGAGGTTCGCATACGACGGACGTGTTCCCTCAAAATGACACTCGCCCAAGGGCGCGCATTTTGCTGGTTCGTGTGAGTAGAGATCGACAACAACTTGTTTTATTCCCGGCAAAGGGAGTTCGGCATTCGGTTTTCACGGAATGATGATGCGAACCGGCGCGATTTCACATGGTCGTGAAACCAAATCTTGCGCTCGACTTCCGAATCAACGATCGGGCACCGCCCGTTGAATGGTTGTGATAATCAGCGCAACGCCAATCGGCGTAGTTGTCAAAGTGCTGTCGCCGCAGATCTCGACAGCGCTGGCGAACGAAACGCGACGGGTGTCGGCGCGGTGATCGCGACCGGCGACTCCGCGCGGCTCGCCAACGCGAGGCGATCTCTAATCGGTCGGCGTTGCCGATGCCCCCGACTTCCGTATTTTCGTCTGACCCGGCGCTCCGATTGCCGCGACCACGATCTGTCCCAGCGCGACGAAATCTACCTTGCGTGGGGAGGTGCGCCGCCAGGCAAGGCCGATCGTGCGTCCGGGCTCCGGTGCGGTGAAGCGCAGGAGCTTCACCCGTTCGTCGCGCACTTCGACGTCGACTGCGACCTCCGGCACGAGCGTCACGCCATAGCCGTTTGCCACCATCTGCATGACCGTCGCGAGACTGGTGGCGCCGAGGCTCAGCGGCATCTCGCGGCGCGCGGCACCGCAATAGGCAAGTGCTTGATCGCGTAGGCAATGGCCCTCTTCCAGCAGAATGAGACGTTGCTGATCGATTTGCCGCGCGCCCACGCGGGCGGTCGCCGGCAGCGGATCGTCGGCCGGAACCGCGAGCAGGAACGGATCCTCAAATAGCCGGATCGTCTCGATCTCGGCGTCCGATACCGGCAGCGCGAGCATGACCGCGTCGAGCTCGCCGCCGGCCAATTCCTCCATCAAAATCCTGGTTTGAGTCTCGCGCAGTTCGACGATCAAATCCGGATAGCGCGTCTGCAAAGCCGGAAGAACTTTCGGCAGAAGATAGGGCGCCAGCGACGGAATGATGCCGAGTTTCAGCCGGCCCGCGAGGATCCGGCCGCGGTGGCGGGCGAAATCGACAAGGTCGCGTGCCGCCGTGAGTACCCATTCGCCCCTTCGCGCCACCTCGACACCGATTTCGGTAAGCGCCGCCTTTCCTGGACGACGCTCGATAAGCTCCACATCGAGCAGCTTTTCGAGGTCGCGAATCTGCATGGACAGTGCGGGCTGGGTCACCGCACAGGCTTCGGCGGCACGGCCGAAATGCTGATGCTGCGCCAGGGCATCGAGATAGCGCAATTGGCGCAGGGTCACCATGACGCAATAAATAAATCTTATCGCCATGGTTAGTCAATACGATTAGACCTGATGAAGCCAAGAGGTCATGGTGTGGGCTCCCGGCGTAAGAGCGAGAGAAACCCATGGCTAAGCGCACCCTATTGACGACCGACAGCGGTATGCCCATTGCCGATAATCAGAACTCCATCACCGCCGGCCTGCGCGGCCCCCTGCTGATGCAGGATTTCCACCTTTTGGAGAAGCTCGCGCACCAGAACCGCGAGCGCATTCCCGAACGCACCGTCCACGCCAAGGGTTCGGCCGCCTACGGCACACTCACGGTGACGAAAGACATCAGCAAGTACACCAAGGCAAAAGCGCTCGCGCAGGTCGGCAAGAAGACCGAAGCGTTCTTGCGGTTCTCGACCGTTGCCGGCGAGCGCGGCGCCGCCGACGCCGAACGTGACGTGCGCGGATTTGCGCTGCGCTTCTACACTGAAGAAGGCAACTGGGACATCGTCGGCAACAATACGCCCGTGTTCTTCGTGCGCGACCCGTTGAAGTTCCCAGACTTCATCCACACCCAGAAGCGCCACCCGCGCACCAATATGCGTTCGCCGACGGCGATGTGGGACTTCTGGTCGCTGTCGCCGGAAAGCCTGCATCAGGTCACTATCCTGATGTCGGACCGCGGGTTGCCGCGGAGTTATCGCCATGTGCACGGCTTTGGCTCGCACACCTATGCGTTCATCAACTCCAAGAGCGAGCGGCACTGGGTCAAATTTCACTTCCACACGATGCAGGGCATCAAGAACTGGACCAACGCGGAGGCGGCCCAAAGAATCGCCGACGACCGCGAGACCCATCAGCGCGACCTCTTCGAGTCGATCGAACGCGGCGATTACCCGAAGTGGAAATTCTCCGTGCAGATCATGCCGGAGAGCGACGTCGGCAAGCATTGGTACAACCCCTTCGATCTGACGAAAGTCTGGCCGCATAAGGACTACCCGCTGATCGAGGTCGGTGTGCTTGAACTTAACCGTAACCCGGAGAATTACTTTGCCGAGGTCGAGCAGGCGGCGCTATCGCCGGCCAATATCGTGCCGGGAGTGAGCCACTCGCCCGACAAGATGCTGCAGGCGCGCGTGTTCTCCTATGCCGACGCGCACCGCTATCGCCTCGGCGTCAATGCCGATCAGTTATCGGTCAACAAACCGCGCTGTCCGGTGCACAACTACCACGCCGACGGCGCCATGCGGCTCGAAGGCAACGATCATCCGGACTCCTATTACGAGCCGAACTCCTTCAACGGGCCGGTCCAGGACGAAAAATTCCGCGAGCCGCCGCTGAAGATCTCCGGCGACGCTGATCGCTACAATCATCGCGACGACAACGACGACTATCGGCAGCCGGGCGACCTATTCCGGCTGATGACCGCCGACCAGAAGGATCAATTGTTCCACAACATCAAGGCCGCCATGGACAGCGTGCCTCTCGCGATCGTCAAGCGTCAGCTTGTCCACTTCTACAAGGCCGATCCGGAATACGGTATTGGCGTCGCGACACGGCTCGGGCTGGCGGTCTCCGATCTCCCGTCCGCCGTGGCGGCCGAATGAAGGACGTGCGGTGAAAAACTCCCCCAGCATTCGCGAACTCGTGGTGAGCGCGACCGAGGACGCTCTCAATGCCGCCGTTGCCGAGCACCAGATCGAGCCTGACAAAATCATTTCGGTGATCTTCCTGCCGCGCCGGGAATTGGCCATTGGCGAGTATGAGGCAAAATACCGGCTGATCTATCGAACCTGAGGATTACGGTCGCGAGCATGATACGAAAAGGCCTGATGTCGGCTTTGATCCGGTCGTACTTTCCGACGCCTTGGAGAACTGGAAACTGACAATCGATTGATTCGTTATTTGAAATTTCTTGGCACGTCCCGCAGGCCGACCACACCGAGGAAGACGCGATCCGGATCGCGAACGACGGACTCCACGCTTTCGTGGGCGCGACCGGCATCCAGCGCGCGTCGCATGGCCTCTCAATCCTGACCGGCCGCGCAACAAGGAGATCAGCTCATGAGCAAACACGCTACCATCTCCCCCAGCGAAGCCGCGGATCGCCTCGCTATTCGAGAGCTCGTCGAAGCCTACGCGCACTGCGCCGATCGCCGCGATGCGAAAGGTCAGATGTCTCTCTTTACCACGGACACCCACTTCGTGGTGTACATGAACGCCAAGGATCCGAGGCCCTCACAGGAGCTGCATTCTCGCGAGGCGCTCGCTCCGGTATTCGCGGAGCTGAACAAGTACGCCGCCACCACGCACTTTCTCGGACAGAGCACAATCTTCACGCTGACGGGCGACCGCGCCAAAGGGGAAGCTTACTGCCTCGCGCATCACATCAGTGTGGACGTCGGCAAGCGAAGCCTGATGCTCGCTTCGCTCCGTTACCTCGACACGTTCGTGAAGGTGGACGGCGCCTGGCTGTTTTCGGAGCGCCTGCTTTACGTCGATTGGACGCAGGAGTGCGCACTGTCATGACACCGACTGAATTGGCCTCCGGAACCCTTTAATTCGCTTTGGAATTATCAACGCGACGCCGAAGCGGCCATATCGGGCGAGATAATTGCGCCTGGCTCAGCCGGGGTCTCGGCCCCGCTTCGTTCGGGTCAGCAGCAAATTTGCTCGATCAAATTACCCAAAATGCTCAATCAGCAATTCAGCAAGGACCCGGACCTTTCGCGCGGGGTGCTGCCCCGGTGGTCGGACAATGAAGATCCCGCCTTCAGCGAGCGGATAGCCATTCATTAGCGCCACCAGAGCGCCGGACGCGCGCTCTTTCTCCGTCAAAAAATCCGGGAGCGCGGCTATGCCGAGCCCGGCGACGGCTGCCGCCGCGAGAGCCGTCCCGTTGTCTGCTTTGAATCGACCTTGCGGATGCACGGCGATCGTCTTGTCTCCGTCAATGAAGTGCCAGGTCTCGGTGCTTTGCACGAGACATTGATGCGCGAGGAGCTGGTCGGGCGTTTCGGGCGCGCCGTGCTCCCTGACATAGACAGGGCTGGCGACGAGCTTTCCATGGATCGGCCCGATCCGCCGTGCGATCAGGTTCGAATCGCTGAGTTGACCCACGCGAATTGCGCAGTCGAAGCCTTCGCCGATAATGTCGACGAAACGGTCACTATAGCTCGCATGCACCTGAAGGCGCGGATGTCTCCGCGCGAGCTGAGCAAGCACGGGCGCCGAATGCGTGGGACCGAAGGATAGCGGTGCTGCGATCCGCAGTCTGCCGCGCAGATCACCCGCAGGCAGGATCGTCTCGCGCGCAAGATCGATTTCGGCGCAGACCCGCGCGGCATGGTCGCGGAATGTCGCGCCCGCTTCGGTGAGCGCGGCACCGCGGGTCGTCCGCGCGAGAAGCTGGATACCTAGCTCTGCTTCAAGCCGGACCAGCCGACGGCTGACGATGGATTTTGACACACCGAGCCGGCGCGCCGCTGGCGATACGCCGCCGGCGTCGGCCACTTCAACAAATGTCTGCAGGTCTTCCAGGTCCAGCGTGGTCGTTCCACTTTTCGCGACACAGATAGCCAATACGTGAGACTACTGCATCGCCCTGAGGAACGATACCCCTAAGCAAGCGACGTTCAACTCGATAAGGGCACATGCGATGTCGTCTGCATCCGAACATTCGGGCCGAACCGCCGTGGTCACAGGCGCCGGCGGCGGCCTCGGCCGCGATATAGCGCTCGGGCTCGCCGCGAAAGGATATGTCGTCTTCGGCACGGCCATGTCATCTGCGGAGGTTCAGGATTTGAAGGACTTCTCCGGCGGGCGTGTCAGCCTGGCTGTCTGCGACATCACCAAAGGACAGGCCGTGAAGGCCTGGGCCGGCGGTGTGTCCGACGCCGTTGGTGATGGCGGCCTCGATCTCCTGATCAACAATGCCGGCATCCTCACGCCAGGGCCGCTCGAGGTTCTACCGCTCGACGCCATCCGGCACGAATTCGACGTCAATGTTTTCGGCGCCCTGTCAGTCGTGAACGCATTCCTGCCGACGCTTCGCAAGGCGCGCGGCCGCATCGTTCAGGTCAGCACTTGGACCGCCAGCGTGCCGCTCCCGTTCAACGGTCCATCGGGCGCATCCAAGGCCGCGATGGAGGTGTTTGCGACGGTCTACCGCGCCGAGCTGAAGCGGTTCGGCATCGACATCGTGGTGGCGGCTGCAGGCAATATGAAAACCGGCGGCCCCGCGAAAACGGCTGCGGCCCTCAAGCGGGTGGCCGATGGCATGACGCCGGAACAGCGTGGGCTATACGGACAAACCTTCGCATCGTTCGCAGCCGCGCTCAACGGCATGCAGAACAGTGGGCTCGACTCGGCCGCCGCCGCCCGAAGAGTGATCGAGCTGGCCGAGCAAGTGCCCGCGCCGAGCCGCGCGCCCGTGGGAGCGGACGCGGAAGAGATGCTCCGGGTCGTTCGCGAGAAATCCGACGCCGAGCAAGATGCGTTGCGGCTCCAGCTCGTTGGCCTGAGCTAGGAGGAGCCAGCCATGATCGAAATCATTGACGTCAACGATAGCCGCGCCGTTCGTAACAAGAACAATGTCCTCGCCCTCTATGATCTGATGATCAACAAGAAGAAGTCGGAGGAGGCCACGGCCAAATTCGTCAGCCCCGGATACATCCAGCACAACCCGCTGATTGCCGACGGTTCGGTTGCGCTAGGCAAGTTCTTCGGCCAGGTCACACGCGAACGCGCCCGGGCCCGCGTCGTCGTCCACCGCATTATCGCCGCCGGCGACTATGTATGGGTGCACGTGAACTTTCTGAATCTTTTCAACGATGACCCGGATGATACGGGAATTGCCGGCGTCGACATCTGGAAGCTGGACGCCGACGGCAAGGCAATCGAACATTGGGACACCTTGCAGCTCGTTGGCGACCCGAAAAACTCGGCGCCGTTGATCGCGCCGAACATTCCGCGCGCCAACCCGAACGGGATGTTCTGAGCGGGAGGGATCTGCGATGGGCAATACGCTTGGTTCTCTGATGGTAAGGAATTTGCTCGAGGTATTCGGGCAGCGAAATTCCGCACAACGCGCGGCCGCGATAGCTGAGCTCTACACCGCAGACTGCACGTTTTTCGAGGCGGAGGAGCAGGTCACTGGCCGAGAAGCGCTCAACGCCAAGGTCGGGAGTATTCTCAAGGATGCTCCCGGTTTCGTGTTTCGCGCGGTGGGGCCTGCGCAGGTCAATCACGATCTTGGCCGTTTGCGGTGGCAGCTTGGACCGGCCGGAGCCCCTCCGGTTGTCGCGGGTATGGACATTGCGGTCTTTGCGCGCGGAAGAATCCGGGCCCTGTATACCTTTCTCGATGAGTCCGTGAGGAACTGAGGTCACTCGGGCGGCACGCAGGCCTCCGAACTGTTCAAATCCTGCCCGGTTCGGGAATTTTTCGATGTTTGCGGCGGGCGGGTCGTTGACGCGGTCGGGCCGGATTTTTCAATGAATCGCGCTAGATAGGCCGCCACAAAACTGCGAGTTCCGTCATTTGGCCACGTCAAACAGGTGTTTAAAAAACACAAAATTTCCTTGCTTTCGGCCTTGACCTGTCTTAAACAGGTGTTTGAATTTCAATCGATCGTTTTAAACCGTGGAGGAGCGGAGATGCCCTGGGATAGGACTAAGCCCGCAGCGGCTCGGTTGCTCATCACTGTGATGCTCGCCGGCGCGGTCGGCGGTCTCTTGCATGGTGGCCAATGGGTACGCATGACGGAACCGCCGCGGGGCCAGGCCGCTTCAGCCTCGCTGGAAATGATGCAGCTCCTGCGCGATGAGCACGGCCTGATCGCGGACATGGTCAAAGCACAACTCGGAGTATCGAGCAGGGGCTTTGATTCCAAACCGATAGCGGCGACCGAGCGACGCCAAGTCATCGCATTGCGATGATCGCAACCAACGAAATTGAGGTCTGACATGTTGGCGATACGAGACTTGATGCGGGAGGTCGCTGGTCAGTTGCAGCCAGCCTGCCCAAGCTGCGGCAAAGCACTGCGGCTCACGCGAGTCATGCCCCGGCCCGATGCACAGGACTTAAGGACCTATGGCTGTGAGCAATGCGGTGTTTGGCTGACCGAGGCTGCCGACCGTCCCATCGGCCAGCGTTGCTGAGTTTCGTTCTCGAATCGGGGCGGGTCGCCTCCTAACTGTACTAGATCCCCCGCCTCGTAGCCCCAAGCGCGAATGTCGCCCCCGGCGCTTGGGGCTTTTTCCTCTCAGACTTACTTGCAACGAAGCGCGTGCAATCGCTACCAACGCGCCTTTATGCGGCCTGCGCCAGCCCGGCGAGCGCCCAGGCGCTGACCCGCTTGGTCAGCCGTTCAATAGCGGCCCCGTCCAAGGCGAGCGAAACCGGCGGGTTGGCCAGCTGCTCGCCGCTTCGTACGAAGATGCTGCACTGACCGACGAGCCAGACCGCAGCCATGACCAGCGTGCTCTGGTCGGCATCGGGAAGGAACCGCCGCACCAGATCAACGGCGAGCGCCATGAAGGGCGCCGCCTCCTCGGTCATGAGTTTGCGGTACACGGCCGTGGGACGCACGGCCTCCCAGTTGAAAATGCGCAAATGCCGGCTGAGCTCGTCGCGTTCCACGAGCGGATGCAGCTGATGCCGGATAAATTCGCCAAGCGCGTTCTCGCGGGTCATGCCTTTCATCTCTTGCGCATGGGCGAGTTGCTGCTCGGTGAGGGCGCGGAACGCCGTCCGCAGGACTTCGCGATAGAGGCCGTCCTTGCCCCCGAAATGGTAGTTGATGGCGGCCTGGTTCACCCGCGCCTTGGCCACGATGGCGCGGATGCTGGTTTCCTCATAGCCGCGGTCGGCAAACAGCCGTTCGGCGGCTTTGAGGATGCGCTGGCGGGTGATCTCGGACGGTCGCGTCATTTCCCAGGCCCTTTTTTCAAACCTCGGTTTGAAATTAGTGATAGGCCGATTGCTAAAAGATTGCAACCATTCGATTTCGCACTGCGCGCCGGCCTTGTGTACCGGCGAGCGGTATTCCCAAAGAAAGCTACTCCACGGTCACGGTCGAGCGGCCGTCTTTGTTATCGATCGCATATTTGTAGCTGAAGCGATTGCACACCAATTTGAACCCGCGGGAGGGTGGAAGCGGCTGCAGCGCGCTGATGCTGTCGCAGCGATAGCCGCTGGCTCGCACAAAATGGGCGAGCTCGGACATGAGGTCAAAGTCCTGGGCGAGCTCGGAGTGAATCACCGCATCGGGCTCGATCGGCACCGATCGGGTGGCCCGCTGGCGCTCCGGCGGAGGCGGTTGCGCTGGTGCTGGTAACGCTGCCGGTATACTTGGCGATACTGGCGGTGCCGGTCCTGGTGTCGCTGCGGGTCCTGGTGTCGCCGAGTGCCCCGCTTGAGCGGCTTGCGGCACTGATCCCGTTACCGATGGCGCCGGCGCTGACGCAGGCGTCGTCGTCGCGGGTGCCGCCGTCGACTGTCGAGGCGTTACACATTGCTTGGTCGCCGGATCGAGCGCGAGCTCGCGTGAGGCGCAATACTCTTGCGACGGATGCATGATGCTCATGAGGCCGGTATCGGACGCGCCCGGGAGGGCGCACGCGGCCAGCATCAGTGCGGCCAAAATCAGAACGTGCTTCAACAGCGCACCCTCCAAAAGGAACGCCGCCCCAACAACAATCCCGCGGACAAATGAAACACGCGACACTGCGCGACTCAGATGCGAATCTTATCTTGATACGCCGCGGGCTCATAGCAAGTTCGTCTACGGAGACGCAGCCGGTCGGCGTGCCGGCAACCAAACTGGTCACGCTGGCGCTAAGCTGCCAGCGGCTGTATCGTCAGGCCAGACCCAAACGGGCCAGGCTTGCCCGGCTCGGGGTCCCTTCGGGCAACATCGAATTTGCGGGTGACGATGATCCTCACCTTCCTCCGCCACGGCTCCAATGTCTGGCTCGCGCTCGGGCTCGCCGCGCTCGTTGCCGGGTTCATTGCCGGCGTCTTGCCGTTTTCGCTGTTCTGGGCGGTGATCGGCGCGCTGACGTTCTATGTCAGCGAATACGGCTTTCACCGCTTCGGCTTCCATGCCGAGCCGTCGCGTTTTCCCTTTGTGCGCAAATTGCAGCACCGGCTGCATTACGACCATCACGCCGAGCCGGAGCGGCTCGATCTTCTGTTCCTGCCGCTGTGGTTTCTCGTGCCCAATCTCGCGGTGACGGCGCTCGGCTTTGCGCTCATCTTCGGCTGGGCTCCGGTCGCCTCGGCGATGTTCGGCGTGACGCTCGCCATCTTCCACTATGAATGGGTGCACTACGTCGCCCACATCCCCTTTCAGCCGCGCACGCGCGTCGGCCGCTGGATCAAGCAATATCATTTGCGCCATCACTTCATCAGCGAGAAATTCTGGTTCGGCGTCAGCAATCCGTCGATGGATTTCGTCGGCCGCACCTACCGGCCGGCGCGCGAGGTCGAGCGCAGCGGCACGACCCGCAAGCTCTACGGCTAGGTATAAAGTGCCGGCGCGCGCCGCGGTGGGCTGCTCGCGCGGCGGCGTCGCAGGCTCGGCCCCGCTCAGGCGTGCGAGCTTTGCCAGCTCAGCGAGTCGGCCGCCAGGGTGCCGTTCGGTATCTTTGGAATGCCGAGTTTTTCCGCCAGGGCATCGAGATCCGGCGCTGCGGTCAGCATCGCTCTCGCTAGATTCCAGGCCGCCTTGGCGGTGTTCCGCATGGTCCTTCTGACCACCGGCGATTGCGTGACATAGCGGCGGACGATGGTTTCGAACTCCTCCGGCGCCGCGCCGCCAATCTCCATCACCGTGCCGGTCGGAGCGCCGACGCCGAACGAGCCGCGCTGATAATCCAGCAGGAAATAATAGAGCTGGACCATGATGAAATCGGAAAGGCCGATCGACTTGCCGAATTTCAGAAACAGATTGATGGGCGCATTCTGGTAGCGGACCTTGCGGCCGAGAACCTTGGCGAAAATGGCCGCGATGTCTTCCGGCGACAGCAGCCTGGGGCCGGTCGGCCTGAACGTCTTGCCGATGTAAGGCGCCGGATTGACCAAGCCGCCGACGATCACCCGCGCGATGTCCTCATTGGATGGAGGGGCGTTCATCCCGTCGCCCAAGGGCAACGCCATCAGCCCGAACTGAGAAATCGGCTCGAGCGCGGCCATGTAGTTGTCGGCAAACCAGCCGGGATTGATGGTGATGACGCCGGGATTCGACGCCCAGGCAAATATCTTGCCCGCCAGGTATTTCTCGCGGGCATGAATTGACAAATGGGTCCGGTCGACGAGCCATTGACTGAGCACGACCACCGCTTCGAGCTTCGCCTCTTGCGCAGCATCGGCGAAAATCGTCGCGCGCCGCAACGCACCCGGTTCGAGCGGCGGGCAATAATAGGCGCGCTCGACGCCCTGCATCGCCTCGCGCATGGCCGTGGGATCTTCCAGGGAGCCGACGAAGATTTCCGCGCCGGCCTTTCTCAGGCTTTCGCTGCGCGCATCCTGCCGGTGGACGAAGGCGCGGACCGGATAGCCTTTCCCGAGCAGCAGCAAGGTGCTGGGTGCGCCGGTCTTGCCGGTGGCTCCGGTCAGCAAAATCTTCGGCTTTCGCATCTTGCCGCCCTCCTTTGCCAAGCCTCATTCGTGTTGTATCAGTCGCTACAAAATGACTAAAACATCGGGCGGCCGAAGTCAATAAGCTGTATCGAACGCTACAAGATTGTGATAAGGCAGTGAAATATGAGCGGCAAAAAGCAATTCGACTATGGCGGCGCGGTTGACCGGGCCACGCACCTGTTCTGGGCCAGGGGTTATTCCAATACCTCGTTGCGGGCGCTGTTGCGGGTGATGAGAATCGGTGAGGGCTCGTTCTACAATAGTTTCAAAAGCAAGAAGCACCTCTACCTCGTCTGTCTGAAGCACTATCACGAGCAGGTGACGCGAAGGCGTTGGCAGGTTTTCGCCGCCGAGCCGTCCGTGCGCAAGGCCGTGCGTCGCTTCTTTGCGGTCGTGCTCGACGACCTCGACGATCCCAAGGTGCCGAATGTCTGCCTGATGGCGGCGAGCCTTTCCAGCGACGTACTCGGTTCGCGCGATCTTAAGAAACATGTCCTGGAGGAAATGCGCACCTTGCAAGACGCTTTGGTCGGGCGCTTGCAGGCGGCCAAGACTGCGGGGGAGCTGCCGCGCGACTTCGATGCTGAAATCGCCGCTGAGGTCGTTGTCACTTACCTTCAGGGCTTCTATCGCGTGATCCGCGTGCTGCACGATCGTGCACATATGGAACGGCAGATCGAGATGCTGCTGGGCGGATTGGGGCTCTAGGGCGGCACCGGTCAAGCCGGAGACGGCTTTCCCGGCCGCCTTTGCGTCGGCCGCCGCGACGTTCTAGATTCCGGCCTAAACAACGACAAAGGCGGAGGAGCACGTGGCGGAAAGCACAGACGTGGTCGTCGTCGGCGCCGGTCCCGCGGGATTGGCGGCCGGCGCCTGCCTCAAGAAGGCCGGCCTCAATTTCATCATCCTGGAAAAGGAGCGCCAGGTCGCCTCGTCATGGCGCCGCCACTACGAACGCCTGCATCTGCATACGGTCAAACGATTTTCCTCGCTGCCGTTCCGGCCGTTCCCTGACGATTATCCGCGCTACGTGCCGCGCAATCTCTTCATCCAGTATCTCGACGGTTACGCCGCGCATTTTGATTTGCGGCCGCGCTTCGGCGAAACGGTGCGCGCGATCCGGCGTGACGGGAATGATTGGCTGGTCGAGAGCACCTCGGCTCCGATCCGCGCCGGCAATGTCGTGATCGCGTCCGGGTACAATACCGAGCCGACGACGCCGTCCGTCCCCGGGATCGAGAAATTCAAGGGCAAGGTCATTCACAGCGCGCAATATGCCAACGCCAAGCCGTTCGCCGGCCAGTCGGTGCTGGTGATCGGCATGGGCAATACCGGCGCGGAGATCGCGCTCGATCTCGCCGAGAACGGCGCACGGCCGACGATCTCGCTGCGCAACGGCGTGCACATCGTGCCGCGCGATCTGTTCGGCATTCCGATCCAGATGGTGGCCATGCTGGCGACCAAGGTGCTTCCGACCGGAGCCAACGACAAACTGTTCCCGATCATTCTCGACGCCGCGCTCGGCGACCTCACCAAATACGGGATCAGGCGGCCGCCGCAGGGGCTGCTGCAGCAGATCCGCAGCTCGGCCAAGATACCCGTGCTCGATGTCGGCACGGTGCGCAAGATTTCCGAAGGCGCGATCAAGATCGCGCCGGGCCTGTCCGCGGTCACCGCGGACGGCGTCATCTTCGCCGGCGGCGGCCAAGGCCGGTTCGATGCCATCATCTTCGCCACCGGCTATCACGCCAACTACCAGAGCTTTATCGCCGCCGGTGCGGCCAAGAACGAGCCGGGCCTCTATTTCGTCGGCTACCGCAATTCGGTGACCGGCTTGCTGCGGGAGATCTCGAAGGAGGCGATGGAAGCGGCCGATGATATCCGCCGCCGGCAAGGTGGAGCGGTTGCTGCCTGAGGCGAGGCGCTGAGGTATCGCAGCCCCTGATCGCCGTTTTTCCCAGGAAATCCGGGTCATGTTGCAGTGCGAAGGTTAGAGTTCGTAAAGATTCATTAGCTATATTCCGGCCGGCATTTCGTGGAGCTTGGTCCGACCTGTGCCGCTTTCTCCCGCCTTCGAGGTCCGTCTCGCGATCTATGGCATCAGCCCTGCGCTCGATGACGACCGGCGCGAAATCTGGGCGCTTCTTGATCCCCAATTCGATGAGATTATGAAGGAGCACATCGCGCGGGTGATCGAGTGCGCGCCTGCCTATGCCGACAATTTCAGGAAGCATCGGACCGCATTTCTCGAGACCTACAGGACATACACGACCAAGCTCTTCCTCAATCCTTTCGACGAGCAATGGGCGGCCGACGCGGAAGCGCGGGCAAAGTTCGAAATCGATCATCAGATCGACATGCGCTCGCGCGGGATCATCTCGCGATCGATCCTTTCCGGTTTTTCCGGCGTGGTCGGAAGCCGGTACCGCTTCTCGGGCCGCAAGGTGGCGCGGCTCTGCGACGTGGCGCTGCGCGTGCTCCTGCTCGATACGGCGAACGCCATCGCCAGCCACACCAATCTGGCGGCGCACGACGCCAAGGCGAGAAGCGATGAGCTCGTTAACGCCGTCCAGGACTTCGGTCAGGCCGTCACCGACGTTCGTACCGCGATCACCGGCGCAGTGAAGTCGCTCGAGGAAACGTCGCATCGCTTGACCTCCGTCGCCGACACCGCGGCGACGCAGGCGCGGACCGCCTCCGCCGTCGCCAACGATACCGCGAGCAGCGTCGAAGGAACGGCAACGGCAACGAACGAGTTGTTGACGGCGATCGCCGAGATCCGCTGGCGCGCAACGAAGAGCGCGGAGATGGCGCATCATTCGTTTTCCCATGCCGAAACCACCACGACGACCATCCGCTCGCTGTCGCAGGCGGTCGACAAGATCGGTTCGGTCGTGGGCCTTATTTCCGACATCGCGGCGCAGACGAACCTGCTGGCGCTCAATGCCACGATCGAAGCGGCGCGGGCCGGCGAGGCCGGCCGCGGCTTCTCGGTGGTCGCCTCCGAGGTCAAGTCGCTCGCCACGCAGACCGCGAAAGCGACCGATGAGATCGGCCAGCAGATCGCCTTGATCCAGGAAGCGACGCGCCGCGCCGTCGAGGGGATCGAGGGCACCGGCCGGACCATCGCCAGCATCGCCGGGATCGCCGAAGAGGTGGCGAGCGCGGTCGACAGCCAGGCGGCGGCGACCGACGGCATCGCCGAAACCGCCAATCGCGCCGCCGCCAATGCCAAGACCGTAGCCGAAGCGCTCAAGACCGTCGCCGACGCGGTGCGCCGCACCCAGGATGACGCCGCGGCGGTGCTCAATCTCTCCCGTAATCTCAGCGGCCGCACCACCGATCTCGAGGCGGGCATGAACACGCTATTCACCGCCGCCGGCCGCGCCGGCGCCATGGACTTCGTGGTCCTCAAATAGCGGCGCCCGCCGGCGCCGCAAAGTTTCGCGCCGGCATTGCCTCGATGGCCATTCGGTGATTACTGGCCGCCGTCGAGAGCTTTTGATGACCACGCGCATCACCATCCGCCGACCCGACGACTGGCACCTGCACGTCCGCGACGGCGAAATGCTCAAGGCGGTGCTGCCGTATACCGCGCGGCATTTCGGCCGCGCCGTCTTGATGCCGAATCTCGTGCCGCCGGTGCGCACCACGCAGGACGCGGTCGCCTATCGCGAGCGCGTCATGGCGGCGCTGCCCAAAGGCTCGCGCTTTACGCCGCTCCTCACCTGCTACCTTACCGACGACACCGATCCCGAGGACGTCGAGCGCGGCTTCCGTGACGGCGTGCTCGTGGGCGTCAAGCTCTATCCGGCGAACGCGACCACGAATTCCGCGGCCGGCGTCACCAACTATGGCAAGATCACCCGCGTCCTCGCGCGCATGGAAAAGATCGGCATGCCGTTCCTCATGCACGGCGAGGAGGTGGCCGCCGATGTCGATATTTTCGACCGCGAAGCGGCATTCATCGAGCGCCGATTGTCGAAATGGGTAAAGCAATTCCCCGGCCTGCGCATGATCCTCGAGCACCTTTCCTCGAAGGACGGCGCTGACTTTGTCGCCAGCGCCGCGCCACAGCTCGGCGGTACCATCACGCCCTATCATCTCGGCCTGACGCGTACCGATTGGCTCGGCGGCGGATTAAAGCCGATGATGTACGCAATGCCGGTGATCAAAAGCGCGCGGGACCGCGCCGCCTTGCGCCAGGCGGCGACCTCGGGCGCGCCCTGCTATTTCCTCGGCACC
>Ga0210394_10001518_pt1 | contig 36675 bp, 26 predicted proteins | sample IncBWC12MmetaG_FD_160121 | JGI IMG/M metagenome (GOLD analysis project Ga0210394, IMG submission 160121) | Forest soil microbial communities from Barre Woods Harvard Forest LTER site, Petersham, Massachusetts, United States - Inc-BW-C-12-M | ecosystem: Environmental > Terrestrial > Soil >... | reverse complement strand
ATCAGAGCGAGCGCTGGGGGGTGTTCACGTACACGATTCCGAACCTGACGCCTGTGGGGACGTACACAGTACGGCTGCACTTTGCAGAGATCGCATTTACCAGTGCCGGAGCAAGAGTGTTTAGCGTTGCGATCAACGGGAGCACGGTACTGAACAATTTCGACATCTTCGCGACAGCAGGAGGAGCGAACAAGGCGCTGGTAGAGCAGTTTACGAGCACAGCGGATGCGACCGGGAAGATCACGATCGCATACCAGCAGGGCTCGGCAGACCAGCCGAAGTCCAGTGGCATCGAGATCATTCCGGCGGTGGGGACTCCGCCGGCGTCGTTACAGGTCAATTCCGGGGGTGGGACGGTCGGGAGTTGGTTGGCGGATAAAGATTTCAGCGGCGGAAGCACGTCGTCCACAACAGCAACGATCAAAACCAGCGGAGTGACAAATCCGGCGCCGGCGGCGGTATATCAGAGCGAGCGCTGGGGAGTGTTCACGTACACGATTCCGAACCTGACGCCTGGGAGCACGTACACAGTCCGGCTGCACTTTGCAGAGATCGCATTTACCAGTGCCGGAGCAAGAGTGTTTAGCGTTGCGATCAACGGGAGCACGGTACTGAACAATTTCGACATCTTCGCAACGGCGGGCGGAGCCGACAAGGCGCTGGTGGAGCAGTTCACGAGCACGGCGGATACGACTGGGAAGATCACAATCGCATACCAAAAGGGCACTGCGGACTACCCAAAGTCGAGCGGCATCGAGATCATTCCGGCAGTGACCGCGATCTCGTCGGCAACGCTTCAGGTCAATTCCGGGGGTGGAGCGGTCGGGAGTTGGCTGGCGGATAAAGATTTCAGTGGTGGAAACGCAGGGTTCAGCACGAATACGATCAACACCAGCGGAGTGACGAATCCGGCGCCGGCGGCGGTGTATCAGAGCGAGCGCTGGGGAGTGTTCACGTACACGGTTCCGAACCTGACGCCTGGGGGCAAGTACACGGTGCGGCTGCACTTTGCAGAAATCGCATTTAGGAATGCGGGATACAGGGTGTTCAACGTTGCGATCAACGGGAGCACGGTACTGAACAACTTCGACATCTTTACGACGGCCGGTGGGGCAAACAAGGCGCTGGTGGAGCAGTTCACGAGCACGGCGGACGCAACCGGGAAGATCACAATCTCCTATATCAAGGGCACGGCTGACGTGCCGAAATCCAGTGGCATCGAAATCATTCCGTAGATTACAAATAAATCGATTCTCGATCCGATTCTTGACCAAACCGTCTGACACCAGAAAAATCGGGCTGCGGAGCCTCCTGTTTGGGAGGCCCTGATCATACCTGAGCGCGGTGTCCAGTCTTAAGATCTGTGCAGAATCTTGTGGCATTCCCTACAAAGCGTGATCAAGTTGGTTTTAGTGTCGTCACCAAGGGTGCTGCGCCATCTGATGTGGTGAACATCGAGATTCGTGAAGGTGAATACCCAGTGGGACGCGCTGCGACGCGCGATTAGTCGCCGGCGGCGGCTACCCGGGGGCCCGTCACGGCGTCGGCTAGGACGCGCCGCAACGGAGCGAGCATCGAGGCCGGTACCTGGCGCTCGCGCTGGACGCCGAGTTCAGCGACTTTGCGCGGGAACTCGCGGCGGCGGTCGAGCCAGAGGCCGTGCTCCTGGAGGAGATCACCGGCCATATTGGGATCGTCGGTGCGCTCGACGCCCCAGAAGCGCAGGCGTTCTTCGTTCTTCTGGAGGAGCTGGAGCGATTCTTCGAGCTTCTTCATGGCGGCGTTAAAGGACGAGGCGAGGAAATAGACGGGCAAGGTCCAGCCATCGTGCCCGAAAACGGCGCGGACGCGGACGTTATACTTGCCGTTCTGGTTCCTCTCAATGGCGCAAACATACTCGTTGCCGGAAGTGACGCTCTTCGATGACATGGTGCTCCTCAGCTTTTTGCCCGCAGGAGTGACAATTGACGTCACTTTTCCAGGGATCAATCTTGATGAACGGAGCCCGGTCCTGTGTGAAACTGGGAAAATCTCAAGTTCGCTGGATCTTGGCCTTCTCGACGGCATAGTAATCTCCTGACGGAATCGATTTCGAACTGCCAAGAAGCGTCAGGCCGGGAAAGGTTCAGCCTTCAGGATCAGGCCTCGCTGGCTATCGAGGCCGGCTCTGCGGATGGGAATATTCTAGCGAAAGAAGAGCCACGAGAGCAAGAGTGGAGTTGCCTCGTAGTAAGTTGTATTTTATCAGTAGTTTACAGTAGTTATGGCGGGCTAGCTAGAGCGCGTTACGCGCTTGATGGCGTCCGCGTTGATGGCCAACTTGCCTTCGGCTTTCAGGCGGTCTTCCAGCGCGATGCGGAAGGCATCGAAGGCTGCTTGCTGCTTGCCCGCCAGCAGTTCCTGGCGAATCTGGTCGCTCTGCTTGGCGAGATCTTCGGGAATCACGGCCTCGTGGCCGACGACCTTGTAAATCAGCCAGTTTCCCGCGATCTGCGTGGGCGCGCTGAGCTGTCCGACCGGCATTCCAAAGGAGGCCGAGACTTGCTGGGCTGTGCCGAGGTCAGGAACGGTACCAGTGCGAGAAAATGGCTCGGGGGTCTTGACGGTGAGATCGAGCGCTTTGGCGGCTTTGTCGAAATCTTCGCCGGATTGAACGCGCTTGGCGAAATCGTCCGCTTTGGCGCGCGCGAGTTCGAGCGACTTATCCTGCTGGTAGTCTGAGAGCACTTTGTCGTGGACTTCCGCCAGTGTTCCCTGATGCGCCGGTAGGACATCCTGCAATGAGATGATGACGAAACCCTGCGGAAGCTGGAGAGGAGCGCTCAACTCGCCGGGACGAAGCTGAAAGACAACCTGGTGAAGATCTTGCGAGCTGCCCAATGCGCCGACCGCCTCGGTGATGGAAGCGGGCGGAGTTTGTCCCAACTCGAGATTGAATTTCTTCGCCAAATCATCGAGAGATTGGCGGTTCGACTGGCGGATGGCTGCCGCCATTTGAGCGGAGATGTCGTTGGCTTGCGCGTTGAGCCTTTCATCGAGAAGTATGGGCGTAATATCGTTTCGGACCTCTTCCAGCGTCTTCGTGTGCGCGGTTTCGCGGTCGAGTACCTTAATAATGTGGAAGCCGTATTGAGTTTTGACGAGATCTGAAATGGCGCCCTTTGGCTCGCTGAACGCCACTTTCTGAAACTCCGGCACGGTTTGCCCTTCGACTATCCAGCCGAGGTCGCCGCCCTTAACCTTGGTGCCGTCATCCTCGGAATATTTCTTTGCGAGATCCTCGAAATTGGCGCCGCCTTTGGCTTTCTTGAGAACGTCTTCGGCATTTTGGCGGATCTCAGCAATTTCGGCGTCGGTCTTGCCGATAATCTTGAAAAGGATGTGTTCGACGTGAGCGCGGTTCTCGACTTTGAATTGGTCGATATGCGCGTTGTAGTAAGCGCGCAGAGCGTCGTCCGATACGGTAGTGTGCTCGCGTAGTTTGGCAAGGTCGAGCAGGGCGTAGCGAGTCGAACGCTTCTCGGGAACCTGGTACTTCGCGGCATTTTTCGTGAAGTAGACCGCGAGGTCCGCTTCGGTGGGGCGAATCGCAGAGGCCAGCTCGGCGGGCTTAATCAGGGCGTATTCGATACGAACCTTTTCGTTCCGGCGGCGGAAATCCTGTTGAATCTCTTCCGGCGTCACTGAAATTCCGTCGGTGACGAGCTGGTGGAATTTCTCGAGCAACATCTGGTTCCGCAGGAACGTTTCAAAATCTTCTACGGACATGCCCGCGCGTGTTTGGACTTCGGTGGCATAGCGGTCCTTGAGCCACGAATCGCCGGCGAAAGCGGTGGGAAGAATCTGCTTAATGCGGTCGCGCTGTTCCTCGGGAGTGACGCGAATTCCCAGGCGCCGGGCTTCGAACTCGAGTGCGCGCTGGAAAATCATCTGATCGACTATTTGCTTGGCGTAAATTCCCTTCAGGACTTCGGGAATAGCCTGTCCGCGCATCGCTTGAGTGAGCTGGCGCTGTACGTCGGTGATGCTGATGTCCTGCCCGGCGACGTTTGCGACGGTGTCGGCCTTCGTATTCATGGTGCCGACCGGCCCGGGAATCATGGTGAGGACCATGGTCACCGAGATGATCACTAGAATGATGCCCATGGTGATCTTGATCCACCGGTTTCGATCGAGATCCCGCTGCTGAATACTTTTCAACATATCTCTGTGAGTCCTCTCACTGCCTTCAAACACTCAATTATAGTGGACTTGGCCGGGATGTCTCAATGAGATTCATGGAGAAGCGCGAGGCGGGGGCGCAGGCGAAGAGTAGGCAAGCCGGGCTACCCGCCGTATTCCCAAGGGGAGTCGGCGATCGTGAGCGGCCGGAAATCTTCGCTGCAAACGGCTTCGATGACTTCCAACAATATGACAGCATGATCGCCATATTCTTCGCGAATGTCGATAACCTTACACTCGACGTAGGCGCCAATATTTCGCAGGATGGGCGACGACGTCTTGCCGGTCGTAAAGGGCTCGCCGTTCAACGAACCGTCCTTGCCCTTGGTTGGGGAGAAGAATTTCTGGGCCACGTCCCGCTGATCGCTGGCGAGAATGTGGAGAGCGGCGACGCGGCTTCCGGCCAGACAGTGAAACACGTTGCTGCTCCTTCGAACCGCGGCCATGAGGAGCGGTGGCTTGAAGGAAGCCTGCGAAACCCAGGTGACGGTGGCGACGCCGAGGCGATCACCGGCGCGCGAGGTCAGCACGTAGACGCCGTTCGAGAGCAAGCGCAGCGTTTTTTGCCTGGTCTTCGCGTCCATGCGTTCGCGCATTTTACTGCAGCGCGCAGTAGGTTCCCAGGTCATTTCAGGAAGAACAGCGGCCTCGCTGAACGGTCGCAGTATCCCCGGCGTGCGCGCAGATTGAGTTTCTACTTGGAGGCGGCGAGCTTACGCGCGTCGAGATAGGAGATGACTGCCGAGGCATTGCCACGTGAGTCAGCCAATGCCACGTAACCGTCAGGCCGGACAAGATAGACGCCGTTGCGGCGCAGGCCCGGGCGGCTCATATCCGGCCGCCATGGAAAAATGTGCAGAGGCAGTTTTCGATCCTCACACATTGCATGGATCTCAGGCGCGGCATCGCCGTACACGTGGACCTGCCAATCCAGAGAAGTCAGCGGCGCGAAGTTATCGTTGTCGACGCCATTCAAGTCCGCTTTCAGCCAGGGCAAACGATCTCCGCCGTGAACCCTTCCCGCGTGTCCCTGGCTCAAGCTGCTTCCACGGTAGTTCACGGCCGTTTGGGATACCGTGCGAAACATGTAGCGGCGCAGCATCTTAGACGCGAAAAGGAACGGGAACAAAAACGGAACCACGTGCAGCCGGATAAGCCTGGCGATGGCTCCGGAACTGGTGACGCCTGTGAACGCCCGATCCGTGGTGGCGACCAGGCGGCGAGCGAAGGCGATGCGTTCCGGCTCGTAACTCTCGAGAAGCGAAGGGTCCGCCCGCCCGTGCAGGACGGCGGCAAGTTTCCAGGCGAGGTTCACTGCGTCGCCGATGCCAGTGTTCATTCCTTGGCCTCCCACGGGACTGTGGATGTGGGCGGCGTCGCCTAGAAGGAAGGCAGGACCCTTACAAAAATGTTCGGCAACCCGATGGTAGACGCGATAGGTTGAGAACCAGTTCACGCGCTCGACGTCGATGCGTATCCATTCGAGCACGCGCTTGCTTACGTCGTTCCACGACAGATCCTTATGCTCCTGTTCGGCTTCCTCGCGGACCGTGCCGATGAGCCGCGCGCGTCCTTCGCCCTTCAGCGGGAAGACCGCGAGAAAATCGGTTCTATCCAGTGCTACGTGGAGTTCGCCATTGATGGTGGGACCGCTCGCTTGCACATCGGCGACGTAGAATAGGTGAGCGTATGTGCCGCCCGGAAAACGGATGTTGAGCGCTTCACGCACGATGGAATGCGCGCCATCACAGCCGGCAATGTAGGCTACCTCGCATGTCTGCTGGGTTCCGTCCGGCCGCTTGAGACGCGCGTGGACACGACCAGCTGAATCCTCGAAGCCCAAGAGCTCGGTTTGACGGTCGACTTGGACGCCGGATGCGGCCAGGCGAGCAATCAATAGATCCTCATGTTCGTCCTGGGGAAAAATCAGCGCGTAAGGGAATGGGCTAAGGCCGGAGCCCATGTTGGCAAAGACAGCGTGCGCTGCCTTCTTACCGGCTACCCAAAGATTCACAGCGCCGATCTTCCGCCCATGCCCGACAACCGCTTCAGCGAGACCGATCTGGCCGTACAATTCAAGCGTGCGCGCCTGCACGGCAAGTGCACGCGAGGTCGTACCCGGTTCCGCCGTCTTGTCAATGATCTTAACGCGCACGCCTAAGCGCGTCAGCCATAGAGCCAGGACTAGTCCGGTGGGTCCTGCGCCGACGATGAGTACGTCGGTATCGTTAGTCAACGAGGCATCCATGGTTTCGAGCGAGTAAGCAACCCGCAAATGGAAATGAAACGCTCGTAAATCCGCATTTCCTTTGGCTCACTTCCATCACTTTTGAAGAGCGCGGTCTCTGTCGCGCGTCGCGGGGAATCCGTTAGCGAGACTCGCTCAGGAGCTTCCTAATTTCGTCCGAATGATCGAAGCGGGGATTGATCTTGAGCGCGGCTTCGAATTCCTTTTTCGCCAGCGTTGGATTGTTGGACTTCTGATAAGCCAGGCCAAGATGGTAATGATAAGTAGGGCTTTGCGGATTTCCCTTGGTGGCTTCCTGCAAAAGGTCGATTGCGGAACTGTAGGCGCCCTGATTGTAGTAGGCCCAGCCGAGGGTGTCGGCAGCATTCGGAAGATCGGGCAGGCCTTTGCGAGCCGTTTGCGCGAGGGAAAGCGCCACGTTGATGTTTCCGCCGTGCTCGAGCATCAGATAGGCGAGATTGTTGGCCGCGGCGGGATAATCCGGCCGGATTTCGAGGGCCTTTTTGTAATCATCCTCGGCCTGCTGCCATTCCCCTTTCCTTTCAAGCAAGCCTCCAAGGGAAATATAAAGGCGGACGTCACGCGGGTTAGACTGGAGCGCGCGCTGGTATCCACCGATGGCTTGATCGACGGAGCCGCGATCCACTTGAACAGCGGCAAGAAATAGGAAAGCAGGGACATTGTTGTTGTCGAGCTCGACTGCTTTCTGGAATGCCGCCTCCGCTTTGGTCTTGTCCTGATTCTGGAGTTCGGTCTGGCCGAGCAGAGTGTAAAAGGCGCTGCTCTTGGGGATGATCGCGATTTGATCCTGAACGCGCTTTAGCGCCTTCGCGGGTTGTTTGCGCGAAATATCGACGTTCACCAATCCTCTGAGTGCGCCATCGGAAGAGGGGTTCAAGGCAAGCGCTTGCGTAAAGAACTTTTCGGCCTCGTCATAACGTTTTTGCATCAGCCGAAGATCGCCCATGCTGGTGTATGCGCTGGGACTTTGTGGAGCGACCTCCATGGCTTTCTTGAGATCCGCCTCGGCTGCCAACGGATCGTTCTTGAGAAGCTGGGCCTGTGCATGGAAGACGTACCCTTCCGGCGCTCGCGGCTCGACTTTGATCAGTTGCTCGCTGCTTTCGGTCAACAGTGTTGTGTCGCCCTTGTGATAGGCAAGATTCGCGAGAGCCCGTTGAGCTTCGGTCATTCTGGGCTGGAGTTTCACGGCTTGGCGCCATTCCGATTCGGCGCGGCCGAGATTCGAGGTGCCTGCATAGGCCAAGCCCAGATAGTAATGCGCGGCAGCGCTGTTGGGCGCGTCCTTTACGGTGCCTTCCAAGATGTGGACGGCGTCGGCGGCCTGACCTTGGCGCGTGAGGATCTGGCCACGGAGAACCAGAGCATCCGTGTCCTTCGGAGAATCCTTCAAGATCGCGTCATCGACCTTTGTGGCCTCATCGAGCCGATTCTGTTGAATCAGTAGCTGCACGTACGTTCTAGTTGTGACTGAGTCTTTCGGGTGTTCGGAATGGAGCGATGCAAATTCCGCGAGCGCTTTATCGGATTCACCCTGGCTCAGATAGAAATCGCCGAGAATGCGATAACCGGCGGGAGTGTCTTTCAGGGCGTCCTTTGCTGCGGAAGCGGCTTGCTCCGCTGTGGACTGCTTCCCCTCGCTCAAATAGAGAGAGACGAGGGATGCGTGAGGCATGGGATTCTTAGGATTCAGGGCGATTGCGGACTCGAATTGTTTTTGCGCTTCAGGCCAGCGGTTGTGCCGCTCGAGAAAGTCGCCGAACGCGACGAGGCCCGAAATAGACTTGGGGTCGAGTGTGACGGCTTTCCGAAAGTTCAATTCGGCGCCGGTGATGTCGCCGTTCTTTTCCTGGAGCAGCGCGACGTTGATGTATGACGGTGCGCGATTGGGATCCATTTGCAGGCCTTTTTGGGCCTCGCCCAACGCTTTTGCAGTGTCTCCTTCGCCCGCGTCGGCACTCGCGAGCAGCATTTGGGCCTCGGCGTTTTGCGGGTCGCCCTTTAGGATAATGCCGGCGCGATCGCGCGCGTCCGGGAACCGTCCAGAAGCAAGGAGAATATTCCCTAACATCAGGTGAGCTTTCCAATTGTCAGGGTCAAGTTCGATGGCGCGTAACAGTTCCTGATACCCGCGTTGCCAATCCTGCTGCTTGAGATAGCATTCCGCCAGTTCGAGGTGGGCCGGGGCGAAGCGCGGGTCAATCTGGATTGCGTTCTGATACTCGATTGCGGCCTCGCGATATTTGCCGGCCTGGAAGTAAGAATCGCCTTTATCGAGGTGCTTCTTCTTAGCGACCTGGGGGTCGCGGGAACAACCGGCCAGCAAGCCCGCTCCGAGAATCAAGCTCGTCCAAAATCGATTTGTCTTACCAAATTCCATTTTTCTCCGCCTCAGCGAGCCGAATTGCAATTTTAGCGCGTAGCCGCCGGTGCCGGAATGGGTATCGGATCAGCGGGGTATGTAAGAGTCAAGCAGGGGAAGCACCCGGTGAGTAAAGTCGAGTGCGCGAACCTGCGCCGAATCCACGTCTCCGTTCGCGATGGGCGTAACGACTCTCACCAGCGCTCCATCAGTGCGATTCATGCGGATCGCGTCGGTGACTAGGTAAATCTTGGCCCAGTATTCGCTGGGTGTGACACGATCGTGCGCTTGATACCAATAGAGCACCAACTGGCGGACCACGCCCTTCGAGATAATGAAGCGATTGACCGTGATAGTTGTACCGTCGCTCCGTTGCAAGGAAATATGGCCCGCTTGCAGCGGAGTCCAGCCGGCGCCCGGCAGGCAATTCTGGGGAGAATGGATCGTGTCTCCTGTTTTCTGGGACGGGAAATAAGCCACGTATAAATTTACATAGGGTTCCCCAGCGGAACGGCGATAGTCGCGCACCAGGAACTGCCCCGGGCCCAACACCGCAAGAGTGTCGGAACTCATTGGGACGTCGGTTCCGTGCCACCTATCGATTTCGGCCGGAAATGAAGCCAGTTCCACGTGCGGCGGCACAGTCTCAATCGCACCACGTGCATGAAGAAGGGCCGCTGTGGCGGCGAGCAGCAGCACCACCGGAACGAATCGCCGCCACGCGATGGGAGATATCATCGTGCGGGCCTCGCGTGCGGACGCCGGCCAAACCATCCAAGGATCTTGTGGAAGAGCACCAGAAGTCCCAACGACAGAACAAAGACCAGCCAGCCAGAGAACAAATGAAAAAATCCCTCCGCTTTATCGGGACTCCAATACTCACCAAGCAACCCGGCTCCCATGATCCGGAAGCCGTTCGCGGCGACTGCTATCGGAATGGAGGATAGAACGAGGAACACGCGACGGGAGGTGCGCGGCTCAAAGAGGTAACCGTAAAAGACCGCCAAAGTCACCAGCGACACGAGAGAGCGCAATCCGCTGCATGCTTCCACGACATCAAGAGACAACGAAGGCAAATTAATAACATTGCCCTCTCGCAACACGGGAACTCCCAAAACCGAGAGCATTTCACTGGCAAGTCGCGATGCCAGAAACTGCAACGGCAACGCGATTTGATTAAAGACAATCACCGGGAGGGGAATCATTAGAAATAGCACCGCCCACGGAAACAGCATCGCGCGAAAACGGCGCCAGCCCTGAAATTGAATGATCAGCCCGGCAATTACAATCAGGAAAGAAGTTCTGGATAGAAAAAGCTCGGCGCCCAGAACTCCCAGCACAAGGGTTCCCAGGCCGCCCAGAACGACTAGCAGACCGAACCAGCTCGGGAAGACGGGCTCGCCAAGAATTCGCTTCCGTTCTTTCCAAACGATCCAGCCACAGAAAAGAGGGACTATGAATCCATGAGAATAGTTGGGATCTTCCCACCACTGGGCCGCTAAGGAGAACAGTATGTGGTAGTACAGTATGACAAGCAGAGCTGCGACCAGAGACGCCTGCACACGAGTCTGCCAACCGCGCTCCGCGGTGCGCAAACCTTCAAGAACCGGGCTCTCGGCCGTCATCGGCATCGGTGCTCGACAGACCTCCGATTCAAGCAATACTACAGTTTTTCGTTCGCAATCAACGTGCAAAAAAAGCGGGTGCTGAGTCAGAATTCTTTGACGCACAATTCTAGCGCACCGCTTCTATCGCCGGATAACAGACTGATAGTACGTTACTTACTACTTACCTCCCGCCTGGAGAAGCCCCAGGGGCCCAAGAGGTTACTGATTAGAACTAAGTAAGGCCAAGTTTTGGGGGCTAAGAAGAAGTCTTGCAGTCGGGGAACAAAGGGGAAAGACTTTGCCCAATGGTGGAATCTACGTGGGAATTTCTAGGTGCACGAGGGAGAAAGCGATTTCGCTGGTCTCTAGTTAAAACCATTATAATGAATGGCCTACGACCGAATTGGACGCTTAATGCCGCTGGCACGCACCGTGCAATCCACCAACCCTGTAGTAGTGGACCCGATTTGCGTCCTTTTCGCCGCATTTCATTTATTGATGATACGACCAGAGAGGCCTGAGGCACCCGCGATTTTTATGACGAATACCGCTGCTAGCCGGGCCATTGAATTCGAGAAGGGCGATTTCGTAGGCGGGATCAGCCCGGCCATGCAGACTATCGAAATCGTGCTTGCCGAGATTGCTCCGACCAATATTCCAATTCTTTTGGTAGGTGAGAGCGGCACCGGCAAAGAGATGGTAGCTAAGCGGGTTCACGAGCTATCAAGGCGGCGGAACGAGCCGTTCGCAAGGATTTCCTGCGCTTCTATGAACTCAGCCACGATTTCTTCGGAACTGGGTCTGAGCAAGAACGGCGGAGGCGAGGGTGGCAGCGTAGCGGCTGGAACAATTTTTCTCGATGAGATTAGCGAGTTGGACGCTTCGTGCCAACGCAACCTGCTATATGCGCTTCCCGACGGCGACGCGACATCGCGAGCGGGCATGCTCACTTCCCGCGTCGTGTCGGCAACGAATCGGAATCTCGATGAAGAAATGCGCGCCGGACGATTTCGCAATGAACTGTATTACCGGATCAACGGAGTGTGCCTGCGCCTGCCGCCGCTGCGGGAGCGCAAAGAAGATATTCCGCTGCTCGTTGAATATTTTCTAACCAAGCACGCCGCCGGATTCGCGCGGCCGCGCCCCACGCTGGGCCCGCGAACGCTTCGGATGTTTCTGGATCACTCGTGGCCGGGGAATATCCGCGAGCTCGAAAATGTTGTGAAGAAAATTGTGGCTCTCGGCGACGAGCAGCTAGCCCTCGCGGAACTCGATGTAACACCGACGCCTCCGGAGAAAAGCGAGAGCGGCACCGGGCAAAGCTGCTCCTTAAAGGCAGCCGCGCGCGCCGCTTCGCGAGAAGCCGAGCGCGAGATGATCATGAAAGCGCTGGCGCGAACGCGCTGGAACCGCAAGCGAGCGGCGCAGGAATTACAGATCAGTTACAAATCGCTGCTGTATAAGCTCAAACAGATTGGATTCGAGGGAACTGAAACGAACTAGCACGGCAGGAGACACTGATGTTGAAAGGCACAGTTTTAGTCATGGCTCTTTTCCTTCTGGGGCTGGCGATACCGGTCCGAGCACAAGAGGGAAGCGATGATTCAAGGTCGTCGAAACCCGCTGCCGCTCAGAGTTCGAACACCGCCTCACCGAAACCTGTTACCGACGATCCAAACTACATCATCGGTGCCCAGGACATGCTCGACATCAACGTCTGGAAAGAGCCTGAACTTACGCGGCTGGTTCCGGTTCGCCCGGATGGAAAGATCTCCTTGCCCTTGCTGAACGACGTCATGGCGGCGGGCCTAACGCCTACCCAACTAGCGACGCAGATTACGGAAGGCCTGAAGAAATACGTCACGAACCCGCAAGTTACCGTGATCGTTAGCCAGATCAACAGTCAGCGCGTTTATATTTTGGGCGAAGTGAACCGCGCCGGCGCTTACCCGCTGTTGCCGGGAATGACCGTACTGCAAGCGTTGTCGAGTGCGGGTGGATTCACGCAATTCGCTAGAGAGAAGGGCATTTACGTCCTTCGCCAGATCTCCGGAAGGCAGGAGAAATACCCTTTTAACTATAAGGACGTCGTCGGCGGGAAGAAAAGCGAGCAGAATATTCTGCTGAAAGCTGGCGACACGATCGTGGTTCCGTAGAGGCGAACATGCTTACGTTGCGCAGCGGTGTGCGGATGGGTTGCTTGCTGGCGCTGGCTTGTGCGCCAGCCGTACGTGCTCAACAGCCCACCCAACAGGATCAGTCCGGCGCGCCTGTCCCCGCATATCACTCGCCGCTTGCCGGAGCTGCGGACAATGAGGATTCCTCCGATCAGCCGCCGAAACTGGCACCGGACACGCGTTCGCCCACTGGCGTACAGGATTTCACGCTGGGCACGCCACCCGTGCAACACAGTTTCTGGCAGCCCAGCTTTAATCTGACTTCGACGGCCGATTCAAATGCGCTCGGCGCGAACAACAATACAGGATGGACGACCTACACGACTTTTCTCGCGGGAGTGAATCTGCGCCGAATTACCGGAGGCTCTGATCTGACCGTCACCTACATCGGTGGCGGAACTGTGTCGAATGACGGCGCCGTCGGAAATTCGGTAATTCAAGAACTGGGGTTGGCTCAGAAGTTTTCATTTCATCGCGCGGCAATTTCTTTTTTCGACCAGGTGACATATCTTCCCGAGCAATCTTTCGGCTATGGCGGCCTCGGCGGGTTGGCCCTCCCGGGCGGCGGCTCCACAGGCGCGCAGAACGGGTTCGATCCTGGCGGAACGATCCTGACGCCTCGCGGCCAGCGCATTACGAATTCGTTTCTAACGCAGGTTGATGTGCAGCTAAGCGGCCGCTCGTCACTGACCTTTGTGGGGGGATATTCACTGCTGCATTACTTCGACAACAATTTGCTGGACTACAACGATTCGATCGCCCAAGTGGGCTACAACTATCAATGGACGCGGCACGATACGCTTTCCGCGCTCTACCGCTTTAATGCCTACCGCTATACCGGCTTCAAACAATCTATCGACGATCATGTAGTGCTGCTCAATTATGGGCGGCGGGTTACCGGGAAGCTGGCACTGCAGATTGGCGTGGGCCCTGAAGTGACCATGTTCGCCGTTCCGATTACGGGGAGCGCCGTTACGCCGGGCTCTCGAACGCTGATCAATTGGTCCGTGAACAGCGCCTTAACTTACGGCTTCGAACGGGCATCCGTCGGGCTGTTGTACACACGTGGCGTGGGCGGCGGTTCGGGAGTTCTGGCTGGTTCGGAATCCGACACGATCAGCGGCTACGGCAATCGCCAGTTTACCCGCACTCTGAATGGCGGAATCGACGTGGGATATGCGCGAAATAATGGACTCAACTCGGGCCTCCTTAACAACACCACGGTGACGAATCAAACGTTCGACTATTGGTTCTCGGGCGTGACGCTTAACAAGAGTTGGGGCCGCATGCTCAATTTGATCCTTAATTACCAGTTGCAGTACCAGAATTCAAATGCCGCGTTTTGTGTGGGGCCGACCTGCGGCGCAAGCATTGTTCGTAACACAATTTCCGTGGGCATAGGGTGGCGCGATCGCCCGCTCACATTTTAAAATTAGTAACCTATTCGGCAAAGGAAGAACGAGGTAAGAATGACTAAGCGTGAATTGACTCCTGCAGACTATATCGCGATGCTTCAGCGGCACTGGGTTCTCATCGCTGTGCTGACTTTGCTGGGAGGACCGCTCGCATACGGAGTAGCGCGCGCGCTGCCGGATCGATACAAGTCGCAGACCCTCGTCCTAGTCGAACAGCCGACCGTGCCGACCGATATCGTAAAGCCGGTCGTTACAGCCGATCTGAACCAGCGTCTAGCGAGCATGCAGCAACAGATTTTGAGCCGCACGCGGCTTGAGCCCCTCATTCGACAGTTTGGATTGTTCTCCGCGGATGTGAACCGGGTACCGATGGAGGAACTGGTTGCGCGGTTGCAAAAGAACATTGAAGTGACTCCGGTACAGCCCATGGCCGAGACTCAGAGCAGACAACTGCCGGGTTTTTATATCAGCGTCACATTGGATAACGCACGCACGGCGCAGGGAGTCTGCACCACAATTACGTCGATGTTCATCGAAGAAGATCTGAGGCTTCGGCAGCAACATTCCGAGGACACTACGCAATTCCTGGCACAGCAACTGAAGGACGCGAAAGCAAAACTCGATGACCAGGATGCAAGGCTGGCTGCGTTCAAAAGCCACTACATTGGTGCGCTGCCGGATCAGGAGCAGACAAACCTCAATCTACTGCTGGGGTTGACCTCCCAGTTGGACGCGGCCACACAAGCGTTGAGCCGCGGTCAGCAGGACAAAAGCTATGCCGAGTCCATGCTCGCCCAACAGATAAGCGTGTGGCAGGCGTCCCAAACGGGCAGCAATCCGGACACGCTTCAGCAGCAGCTGATGGCGCTTGACGCGCAGCTTGCCAATCTCCAAGCGAAATATACCAATGATTATCCGGACGTGGTCAAAACCAAGAATGCAATCGCGGCGTTAAAAAAGAAGATTGCCGAGAGTGACGATCCCAGCGGGGCAACCGATTCCGCCAAGACCGGAAAATCAAAACTCGAGCCGCAGGAAGTCCAGCGATTGCGGGCGCAGATTCATACATTCGATCAGGTGATTGCGCAGAAAACCGCAGAGCAAGAACAGATCAAGAAACAAATCAGGCTTTATCAGGAACGCGTGCAATCCAGTCCGGCGATCGAGCAACAATACACGGAGTTGACGCGTGACTATAAGACCGCGCTCGAGTTCTACAATGACTTGCTGAAGAAACGCGATCAATCCGCCATGGCCACCGACCTCGAGCGTCATCAAGAGGGCGAGCAATTCCGCGTTCTAGATCCAGCCAATCTTCCGGACAAGCCGTCGTTCCCCGACCGTCGACTGTTCGCGATCGCGGGATTCGCAGGAGGCTTGGGTCTTGGGCTGTGCCTGGCATTTCTTTTCGAGATCCGGGACACATCGCTGCGATCCGAGAGGGACGTCGAGATGATTCTTCATCTGCCCCTTCTCGTCATGATCCCCGAGATCGAGCCCACGTCGACTCTGGCGCCCGGACAGCTGCCGGTTCGCGTAGCCGGCGGGTCTGACTTAGGAGCCGGCTCTAGAGCCTGAAGGAGAATATGTACCAGAGATTTTTTGGACTTCGTGAAAGCCCATTTAACGTCAACCCAGATCCCCGCTATCTTTTTTTGACGCGGCAGATTCAGGAGTCGCTCGCGGGTCTGACATACGGGATACAGAATCGAAAGGGCTTCATCCTTCTCACGGGAGAGGTAGGAACGGGGAAGACAACCCTGCTCAATCGGCTTCTCGATTGGTTGCGAGGACAGCGCGTCGCAACGGCATTCATCTTCAATTCGCAATTAGACGTAAGCCATCTGTTCGATTTCATCATGGCGGATTTCGAGATACCGTGCGAGTCCCGCGACAAGAGTCAGGTGCTGCTGCGGCTCAATCAGTGGCTCCTGGAACGATACCGCTCCGGAGAGACGGCCGTTCTTATCGTGGACGAAGCGCAGAATCTTTCCTTGCAGGTCCTCGAAGAAATCCGGTTGCTGACGAACCTTGAAACCTCCACCGAGAAGCTTCTCCAGATCGTGCTGACCGGTCAGCCCGAACTGGAAGAGAAATTGAAGCTGCCGCAATTGCGGCAGCTTCGCCAGCGCATCACTCTGCGATGCCGGACGTCTGCGCTGACTTTGGAAGAGACTTACGGTTACATCGCCGAGCGGTTACGTATCGCAGGCGCAAATTCTGAGCCGATTTTCTCGAAAGAGGCCATTCAGACCGTGCACATGTATTCGCGAGGAATCCCACGCGTCGTCAATTTGCTATGCGAGCATGCGCTCATCAACGCATACGTGGATCACTTGCGGCCAGTCCCGGCTCACTTGGTCGAAGAAGTGGCTCGCGAATTCCAACTCGATGAGATCGCCCCGACGTCGCCTGTGGAATTCTCACCGCGCGCCCAACAGTCTGTTGATGCGCAAGTTCTGCTTCAGAACCTGGACGAATTGCTTGGGCGTCTGCGCAACGCCGATGTAGTCCCATCTCCCAGCCGCGAAAGGAAATCATGAGCCGTATCCACGAAGCCCTCAAAAAAGCCGAGCAGGAACGCGTTGTGCAACCGGCCGAGCCTGTGACGCTCCCTCCCCAAGTAATGGAGGCCGCGCCGATGGTATCCAGCGGCGCGATAAGCACGCCGGTGGACATAATCGCTCAAACCGCGGCCGGCACCGCGTATAAGAATGACTTCCTGCGGTTTGAAGACATCCTTGCCCGTTGCACCCACCCGGAGTGGCACCCTAATCCCAACGTAAACGTGTTCTTCAGTACCGACGCAGGTACCCACGGCGCCGAACAATTTCGAACGCTCCGCTCGCGGCTTTATCAGCTTCGCAGCACTCAGAATCTCCGCACCCTCCTGGTGACGAGTTCTATCCCCGGTGAGGGAAAGACGTTTGTAACAACGAACTTGGCGCAAGCGATTGTCCGCCAGCCGGATCGGCGCGCGCTAATTATCGACGCCGATTTGCGCCTGCCGCGACTCCATGTGCCTCTAGGAGCGCCGCGTTCCCCGGGTCTCTCGAACTATTTGCGGGGCCAAGTTGACGAGGTAAGCGTGATCCAGAACGATCTGCATGGAAACCTCTGCATTATCCCCGGCGGCGACGAAGTAACCGATCCCAGCGAATTGCTCTCGAATGGCCGGATGAAAGTTCTTCTCGACCGCATTGCCCCGGTCTTTGATTGGGTGATTATCGATTCGCCGCCGTGCTTGGTCGTTTCAGACGCGAGTGTACTTATGGACCTCTGCGATGGCGCTTTAATGGTTGTTGCCGCAGGCGTAACTCCGTCGGAGAGTGCGCAACGAGCCTGCCAGGAATTCAGCGCGCGCAACTTGATTGGCGTGGTGTTGAACCGCGCCGAAGAATTCTCGTCCTATGGCGAACACGCCTATTATTACGGTTACTCTCGGAACCCGGTGGGAAAACTAGAGAAGCAGATCTAAGTCGCCCCCGTTTCATGCCGGTTCCCCTCGCGCCGCCCTCAATACGTTCTGATCGATTTCGATGCTGTACGATGCCCCCGGTTCGTTACCTGCCCAGACTCGCCTCGCCTTCAAAGAGCGCGCTAAGTTAGAAATCCATCGGCGAAGCCGATTTCTGGCACTAGGGAAATCCCAGGGTCGAGCGAAATTAAAGCAAAAACGCTCGGCTTAATCTTCAGACTCGCATTGAAGTTTCAATCGCCCGCCGTTCAATTTCCTTAGTACTCCTGCAGCTCAGATGTGTCCTGTCGCGCAACTCCTCGCTCCTGCTTCGCCTCCCGCCTCTCAAAATGCGCCGTAATAAGCCAGTTAGCGCCGTTTTTTGGGGTACGCGAGTACAGCTGTCCTTTCTTTGGCACCCAGACCAGTAGTTTCCGCCTGTAGTGCACCTCTAGACTCCTACTTGACGAGCGGGAAACCGCTGAGTCCAGACAGGGGGGGGTCGAACATGTCGCCCGCATCGCCTGCAAATGGAGCCTTAATGCAACCGACGAGAACTTCGAACCCGAACGCAAACAAGCTGGATCGTACCTCGAGAAAGAAGTTCTCGCGCCTGGTGGCCGGGATTATCCCTGCGATTCTGATCGTCTTCCTTTACGTCTCAGCCTTGGGATTGGCAGGGTGCGCCGTCACGGCTGGCCCTGGCGCAGGAAATACGGGCGCTTTTAAATTGACAACCGATTCGCTGCCCGCTGGCCATGCCGGCAAAGCTTACTTCAGCACCCTGGCAGTCGCGGGTGGCATTGCTCCTTTTTCCTGGAGCGTTTCGGCGGGTAGCCTCCCCGCTGGCGTAACCCTCGGCACGGGCAACGGAGCTCTTGTGGGCACGCCGTCGAAGCCGGGGTCGTACAACGTGACGATCACCGTGAGCGACTCCACCAAGCAAATCTCCCGCAAAACGTTCAGCATAGATGTGGCGTCGTCGGCATCTCCGCTTTCGATCGACTCAACCCCGATACCGGATGGGCAAGTAGGCTCGGCGTATTCCGCGGCGCTCGGCGTGACTGGCGGGACGACGCCTTATACTTGGTCGATTTCCTCTGGAGCGCTGCCCGGCGGCCTTTCGCTGGGACAGTCGAACGGAGTGATCTCCGGCACGCCAACAACCTCCGGTCAGTTCACTTTCACCGCGATGGTCACCGACTCGACTTCGCCAACTCCGCAAACGGCCACGCAATCCTTTAGCTTCACGATCGCAGCGGCGAGCTCACAGCCGCCCTCGGTTACAACGACATCATTGCCCGGCGGCACGGTGGGTAGTGCGTATTCGGCGACACTGGGTGCAACTGGCGGAACGATTCCGTACACCTGGAGCATTTCCGCCGGAACCCTTCCGGCCGGTTTGAATCTCACGGCATCATCGGGCGTCATTTCCGGAACGCCGACATCGGCGGGCAATTCTTCGTTCACCGTGCGTGTGAAGGATGCAAAGAACAACACCGCTACAAAAACGCTGAGCATTTCGATTGCATCATCCGGGCCGCAACCGCTCGGAATTACCACGACTGCTCTGCCGCAGGCTTCCACCGCCGCCGCATATAACGTAACTTTGCAGGCCACGGGCGGAACTCCGGGCTACACATGGGCCATCACGTCCGGGCAGTTGCCGGCTGGTCTTGCCTTCATGGCGTCCAGCGGCACCATCACGGGCACCGCGACTACAGTGGGCCAATCCAATTTCACAGTCCAAGTCACTGATTCCGCCTCCACTCCTGCGACAGCTTCTCAGCCTCTGAGCATCACGGTCGTCAAAAGCGTCCCGCTCGATCAGTACGGCGGTCGAACCGACATCCCGTGCGCTCAAGCGACGGGCTGGTTCCACACCGAGCAAATCAACACCCGCTGGTGGTTGTGCACGCCGGTTGGAAATGCATTTTTCTTACAGGGTGTAGGGGCCTGGCAGACGCCGATACTTCCGAAATATGGCAATTCGCAAAACGCTGCAGCGGCCGCCCTGATTAACGAGTTCCAATCTTGGAACTTTAATGCTGTCGGCGAGCTATCGTACGGGCCTGTAGAGCCGATCATCTCGTGCCCGGGCTGCACGAAGCTGCCCGAAATTCAAACGTTAACCGTCAGCAACTACGCGGCGGCAAACTTGTGGAACTACGCCCAGCACCCGATGAAGAACCTCAAATGGGGCCTGAACAACAATTACACCGGCTGGCGGGCATCCTTCATGGACTTTTTCGAGCCTCAGTTTGGCACGTGGCTGGATGGTTACTTCGCGAACGATCGAGGTTTCCTTTCCTACAAGGCCAGCCCGTATTTTGTCGGAATTATGCTGGATGACACGGACTGGTTCTGGGGCATGGGCGCGGGTCCCGACTTCCACACTTACCCTGTTGTAGGGCATACCAACTCGCATGTAGGCCTGATGATGCTGATTACCTCACCGGTGCAGAGCTATAATCCGGATCCGGCCAGTCGTGGCATTCCGGAGTTATATGCCGACCCCAAGGTTTATTCAAAAACAGGTATGGCAAGCCCGCCAGCGAGCTGCTCCGCTCTTACGCCGTGCAGCCTAAGAGACTACCTCTTTAAGAAGTACAACGGCAGTATCTCCGCCCTCAACGGGGCCTGGGGCAGCAATTACACCACGTTTGACTCGACGGGCACGCAGGTGACCGGAGAAGTAATCGCCACGGGTGACGGAAACACAACTGTCTTTAACGCTACCCTCCGACACGCTCCCGTTTCCCCAGAATCGGTGGTGATCAAAGTTGGTGGAACGCCCGCAGGCGGCGATTGCCCAGCTTTCACCGGTACCTGCAACGTGACTACGGGCGGCTCACTTTCCGGCCCAGCGGGTACGACCATCGCCACTGGGAAGCAGGCTTGGCTGTCGAACATATATGGCAGAGCCGGCGTAAACCTTCCCGCGCTAAGCATGTGGGCAATTGTTGCGTACCATTTCCCTGGCGGGTCCGGTCAGATCGCCGTCCCCAGTCGGCAGGTGGGTCAAAACTTCTCGGCTGGCGGCACTCAGGGGTTCGTCATTAGTCCCTTGGACCAAACGGGAGGAGTCGCCACCGGATATGACGTTTACGTGTCATGCCGGTTTAACTCCGTCTCCACACCGGCGCTCGGCTGCGCGGGAGCAAACACCTCTCAGCCTGCCGAATCATTACAGGCAACAAATGTCCCGTTCGGCACAGACTGGGGTTTCCCACTCGCGGGACTTGTCAGTGGCGCCTCCGTTCCAGCTCCGCCCAGCACCATCAGCTATTCCAATGGGGCGGTTACGATTACATTTGCAACTCCCCCCGCGGCTGGCCAGCAAGTTACGCTGGACTACGTCTCCAATGGCTGGATGTATGGCACCGGCCTCATGGATGAAGACGGGCGGAACACAACGTGGGTCGGCACGAATGCGGTCTGCCTGACCCCCGCACTGGCCTGCGACGGAAAGGACAATGCGCTGCCAAACGCCAACCCAAACCTGGGAGCTGACCTTGACGCATGGGTTGCCCAGTTTGCGGGAGAGTACTTTGGGACGCTCAATAACCACCTGAAGGCAGCGGCTCCCCACATGCTCTATTTCGGCGCGGACACAGTCGGCACGTGGGGCGCTCCGCCACGAAAGGAGATCCTACAAGGTGCGGCGCCGTACGTGGATGGTCTCTTTACTCAATGGTACGGAAATCTTCCAGATCAAGCGACTGCCGGCGAGATGTACAGCTTCCTCACGCAGAACTTCGGCAACAAGCCGCTAATGAACTTCATGACCTTAAACGCTCAACCGGATTCTGCATTGTTTGCGTTCGCTGCCGGATCTGGACCCACTCTTGCCGTACAACCCCTGAGAGGCCAGCAATGGGCCGCCACTACTAGCGCCTTGCTGAACACACCAAGCTTCAACAACACCTACCAGTGGATTGGAAACGTTTGGTGGGGGTCGCATGACTTCTTAAACGAGGAGACTGACTGGGGACTTAAGACGCCGTCCGATAACGCCTACGATGGGCATGAGAGCGTGACCGGATCGGTCTCCTGTTCTCCCCCGCTCCAATCGTTCAAGTGTGGTGGAGAGGCCAGGAACTACGGCGACCTCATAACGGGAGTTAAGACAGCCAACCAGTTGTGGCTCACCATCCCGTAAATGAGGATCTGGATATTGCGCTGGCTCAGCCTGAAATCAGGTCATGGGTCAGCGCCGCCCGAAGTAGACGGTGCGGCCGCCACCCAGCGTGCGTCGGTCCAGTCGGATCAAGCTCATGCCGGAAACGGCGGCAGCACTAGGTCTAATGCCCACCCATTCCTTTCGGTAAATACCTTTCGGGCCTCCGGTCGAGAAGCGTTCCCGCAAATAGGCTCTAACACGGAGAACGGGTAGCAGCCAAGTCTTCCAGTCCCTTGGCACCAGAGTGAATGCAATCATGCCTCCCGGCTTCGTGACACGGTGCATCTCGGTCAGGTAGGATCTCAATGCGGCAAACGACGGTAGATGCTGGAACACGCAGTAACCCAGGGCGATATCAACCGATCTGTCCGGGATGCCGGGGAGCGCAAACCCATCTACTCCACGGAAATCCGCGTTTGGCAGATTCGCTTGCCGCGCGATGGCAAGCATTCTCTCTGAAATGTCCAACGCAATCACCCGCCCAACTTCTGCCGTAATCACGCGCGTCAGTCTGCCGACGCCGCATCCAATCTCAACGACCGTGTCGTCCGGCCTTGGCGTATAACCCGTTACCCGCTTGATGTCCGTCCAGATCGTGCGGCCACTAGCCCAAAATTCGTCAAGGTTACGGTTAGCATCGTAAGGGCCATAGGATGAGACATACCAGTACGGATTTTCATCCGCGGCCCGGTTCCAGAATGACTTGATGGACGCCTCTGAACTCATATAGGATTCTTGGTGGCGCAGGCAAAAGAGCGTCCAACCCAACAAGCGCCTGAAATGCGGACTCCTGGGATTCCTACTCAGAGCTGATTTTAGCTTATCGGTGCCCAGCGCAACAGAATTCTTTTCTCACATTTCACGGAATACTGTGGTAAACTTGTCAGGTAGTTTGAAGATTGATTGCTGTAAAGAGCGTCCCGGCGGTGGTTTCGCTGAGGGCGCTTTTGAGTTTTAGAGGGGCCTCCCGAGTCCCCGGTGAGGAGAGCTTGGGGGATCAGTCCCTCTAATCGACAGAGGGCGCCGATTAGAAGTGGCCGTAAGTGACTGAAAACAAAGGAGGGCGGCGTTTTCTAATCGTCGCTGAAATGCGAAGTTGCAATTACGCTTTTCGCGCTTGGAATTTCGGTATCGTCACGCGGCACGCTACTCGGACAGGCGTTCGCCACAGATTGAGCATGACGAGGATTTGCTTCCTCTTGCTGGGGATAGCGTTTGCTTGTGTTCCTTGCAAGAGCCAAACCTTGGACAGCTATGGCGGCCTGACGAATGTGAAATGCCAGAAAGCAACGGGCTGGTTCCACGCGGAGAAAATCAACGACCGCTGGTGGTTGTGCACCCCGCTGGGACACGCTTATTTTTTTGAAGGCGTCGCCGCGTTTCAAATTCCCACTCTTCCTAAATACAACAACTCGCCCAACGCAGCAGCGGCAGCGCTCATCAATGAGGTTCAATCCTGGAAGTTCAACGGCGTCGGCGAGCTGTCCGACCGCCTTGCCGAGCCGATCGGCGAGTGCCGCGGCTGCGCGAAGCTCCCGGCCATTCAGACACTTCTCGTTTCGAACTACGCCGCGGTGAACCTGTGGAACTACGCTCAACGTCCGATGAAGAATCTCACCTGGGGCCTGAATATGAATTACCGCGGGTGGCGGGCATCGCTCATGGATTTCTTCGAGCCGCAGTTCGGCGCGTGGCTGACTGGGTATTTCGCGCACGACAACGGATTTTTGGCGTACAAAGCCAGTCCTTATTTCGTGGGAATCATGCTGGACGACACGGATTGGTTCTGGGGAATGGGCGCAGGTCCGGACTTCCACACCGTCCCCGAAGGACACACCAATTCGCACGTCGGTTATTTGGTGCTGATTACTTCTCCCGTCCAAACCTTCAACACCGATCCGGCGAGCCGTGGAGTGTCCGAGGTCTACTCGGACACGCAGGTACATTCGAAGACGGCGATGGCGAACCCGCCGGCGGATTGCTCGATACAAACGCCGTGCAGCTTGCGAGACTATCTCTCCAAGAAGTACGGCGGCAGCATTGCGGCGTTGAATGCTGCTTGGGGCAGCAACTACACCACCTTTGACTCGTCGGGAACGCAGGTCAGCGAAGAAGTTGGGACTGGCGACGGTAGGAAGACCGCTTTTACCGCCACGCTCGCGCACACACCTATTTCCCCCGAATCCGTGCTCGTCAAACTCGATGGAAAGGTTCAAGGAGGAGACTGTCCCTGGTTCAACCGCTGCAACGTCAGTTCGGCGAATACGGGCTCTATCATTGGCGCAGCGGGAGCTGCACTGATCAGCGGCGCGCAGCCGTGGCTCTCGGATTTCACCTCCGAGGACTGTGGAACCTGCGGGCTCCCTGCCGCTAGCTACTGGGTGAGAACCACCTACCACATGAAACCGGGATTCTTCAGCTCTCCGAGCCGCGAGATTGGAAATACTTACCAAGCACGGAATCGGCGGATCGTCGTCTCCCCTCCCGCGCCCGAGCCGAATGCAACCGGATGGGACATTTACGTTTCCTGCGCCAATCTGTCGAGGCCGCTGGTGTCCTGGTGCGGACCCATAGGCAAGTACGGCGACGGAAAAGAAACGCTTCAATCCAGCAACATTCCGTTTAACCAGAAGTGGACCGAACCTGCGACGGGTCTCGCCTCGAACGGTTCTCCAGTTCCCGAGCCTCCGAGTTTCATCAACTATTCAAACGGTCAAGTCACTGTGACCTTTTCCACTCCGGTCTCGAAGGGGCGAAAGGTCACCGTCAGCTATATTTCCGGCGGCTGGATGTATGGCACGGGTTTGATGGATGAAGACGGCCGTCACACGGCTTGGCTGGGCACGAACGCGGTTTGCATGAGTCCGGCCGCTGCCTGTGACGGCCATGATTCTCAAAAGCCAACTGCGAACGCCCGCTTGGCGGCGGATTTGGACGGGTGGGTTTCGCAATTCGCGGCGGAATACTTTGGGACATTGAGCAAGCACCTAAAGGCCGCAGCTCCTCACATGCTCTACTTCGGAGCAGACACCGTCGGCACTTGGGGCGCCCCGCCGAGAAAAGAAATTCTGATGGGCGCAGCACCGTATGTGGATGGCCTTTTCACCGTCTGGTTCGCGGATCAGCCGGACGCCAAGACCGGCAGGGAGCAGTATCAGTATCTTACTCGATATCTGGGTGACAAGCCGATCCTGAACGCCATGTTGCTGCACGCCCAGCCGGACTCGGCGATGTCGGAGTTCCGGGAATCGCAATGTTGTTTCGGAACCAGTTCGCAGGCCGCCCGAGGCCGCCAGTGGGACACGGTCATCTCTTCGATGCTAAACACACCGGGTTATAACGGCACCTATCAGTGGGTTGGTATTGCCTGGTGGGGGCTATACGACTTTGGCAATGAGCGCATCGATTGGGGGCTGAAGACCCCCAGCGACAACGCGTACGACGGACATGAGGCGGTCAAAACTTCGGTTCCTTGTTCGCCCCCGCTCGAAAAATTGAATTGCGGGGGAGAGAAAAAAGACTACGGCGATTTAATTACGGCGGTGAAGAGAGCAAATCAGGCGTGGATTGAGAAAGCTGAGAGTGGATCCGGAAAATCCTCGAAGGCCAAATGATGAGTGAAAACGATGAACTCGGGCCGGGAATGAGAGCGAACCAAAATTCCGCTCGCGATCCGAAAATGGCATCTGCGACGGCGTGATGTGCGCTCAGCGGGAATTCGCGCGTTCCGCGGCGGTAACCACCGCTCTTCCTTCGCGCGCACCCTCGAGCGCCGCCTGCCAGGGCCGAAGCGATCCCGCTCGCAGGCAGCCAAGGGTTGCAACCAATCCGTATCCCGCGTTCAGCCAGAGAAAGCAAAGCCGATTCTTGATGCCTCGATTCCAATTCTTCCAGTAATGAAAATAAGCAGAACGGGCGTCGCGCCTCAGCCAGTGGTCGCGCCGGCGTCCGGCCGTACTCTCTTTGTGAATGAGGCGCGCTTTGGGCGTCATCCAAAGCTCTGCGCCCCGGTCCAGGCGCGCGCAAAAATCAACGTCTTCCCCATCCGAAACACCGCGCAGGTTTTCGTCGAAACGAACGTGCCGAATAGCAGAAGCTCGGAAACTCATCAAGCCTCCGCCGAATTTACTGACGCGGATCGGATCGCTCTCTCGAAGCGAGTTCGCTTGCCAGTAGATTCGCTGGCGCTCATCATGAAATGGGCCGCGCCGGAAAATCGCGGCCCAGAATCGCGCAAAAAATGGCGGCATCGGATAATTAGTCACAACGCCGGAAACACCTGTTGCCGAGGCGCGGTTGACGTATAACTTCAGAAGTTCTTCGACAAAACGAGGTTCGAGTTCAACGTCGTCGTCCAGGAACAGCCATACATCCGAAGAAGCGACTTCCATCGCACGATTGCGGGCAACGGCGCCGCCGGGAATCTTCGGATCGTATATGTAGCGAAGCGAGATCCTGGAATCCCCGCCAGACCCATTCTGCATTAATTTGCTTTCGATTCGGTCTCTGGCTTCCGGAGACTCACTTTGGTCCACGACGATCAACTCAACCGGCAGCACGCTTTGGAGTACCAAACTTTCGACTGTCTTGGTCAAGTCGTCGAGCCGGTTTTTCGTTGGTATGATGACCGACACCGATGGCGTTCCGTTCGGATTCACGTCCGCCTCACGGTCTTCGAAACGACATTCCTGCATGCATCTATCCTAACTCCAGAAAGATCAATAGCGATCCCAAGTTTTCACTGTCGTTCCCGCCTTGACTGGGATTCAGCGCCGATCGTCTCAGGAACGATTCAATCAGGCTCATCGAGGTGGCGCCAGATAAGGTTGCGCCGCTGGTGGCTCTACTTGGAGTTTAGGAGCTGGGCGGCGCTGCAGGGACAGCGGCTTCTCAATGAACATGAACAGGAGTGTTGAAGCGATCCAAGTTGCGGCAAAACCGACAGGCAACGAAAGCAAGAAAATCCAGAGGCTAGGCGCGACCGGCGGCGCTATCGAGTACGCGATCAAGGCAACGACATGCAAAGAGAGACCGTGAATCAAGTAATATGAATAACTCATATTGCCCAAATACCGCATGGGATTCCACGAGAAGATTGCCTTTAAAACGCCTTCGAATTCGAAACTATATAATGCCAACATCGGACAGCTTATGGTCAGGGCGATTACCTTGTAGGGTCCTTGGTAGGTGGGCACTCCGGGGAGAATCGTCCTGCCCGCGGTCATTCCCGGTAGAAATGAGAACCAGCCTTGACGTGCGTCACAGAGATAGACAAAGGCCAAACTTGCGAGGAAAACACAGATCGCGAGAATCTCGCCTTTGCGTGTTAGCCGGTCCCTCAGCCAAGCTGAACCGATAGCTTCATAAAGCAGTATGCCGCCGACGAACATTAGTAGGCGGACCTGTGACCGAGGAACTGTAAACGCGTAGAGTATGTAGAAAAGCCAAAGCGCGACGAAAAATGCAACACGGAACCCTGCCTTCCACTCTCGCATTCGAGTAATCCACACGACGATCGGGATCAGAAGATAGAAGAAGAATTCGTAACTCAGGCTCCAGGCCACCGTAATGATTGGGGTGATATTGAAAATCCCAGGCAGGAGCAACGCGTTTTGCAACACATAGAGGGACGCGGACAGAACGGATCCATGTATCTTGTTCTCCGAACGAAAAAACGCAGAGAGAATGAGATAGAGAGCAAACACAGCCAAGAAAGTGGGATAAATGCGTTCAACGCGCCGTCGGATGAACTTAAGAAAGGAGACTTTTTTTCGGAGAAGAGCTCCGTAAATCAAATACCCACTGAGCACAAAAAAGAGATCAACGCCGGTATTGCCAATATCTCCCATAAAGTTCGAGATGCCCTTGAAAAACGGATACCGCACAACGTAACTGCCGAACAGAGCGTCGAAATGAACGAAGAACACCAGTAGCACGGCAAAGCCCCGCAGCCCTTCCATCGAGAGAAGTCTTTGGCGCTCTTCGGATACTTCGTAAAGCTCGGAGATTCTGGTGGATATCGTCATGAACTGTGACCGCACTTAAACGCTTAGAGCCGAAGGATACCCAAGTTCCGTTTCCCGATGCGTTAGCCGGAAGGGCAGGCTCATCGGGAGCAAATCTCGCCCCGCTTCTTTTTCAAGCACTCGACTAGCGTACGCTCGCAACACGTTGCGGAGGGGCCCCACGTCGACCCAGCTGCACCGGATCATTGCGAGTGGCTTCTGCGTCCTTCGCAAGGCTTGTGGGGAGATCCGCGCTCGCCCGCGCCTGCAACAGAGCCGGCAGGCAAGCCGAGAGAGAAATGACAATCCACAAGGGCTTTTCGTACTCAGCGGAAAAGGTAAACGCGGCGCCGGCGAAGCCGAGGAGTCCGGCCTGCATGCCCGTGGAAATGCAATAGAACAAGTCTTGCGGATCGCGCGCTTTCGCCCTGATCCTTCCCAGCAAGCGATAGACAGAGATTAAGACGCCCAAGTACAGGAGCAGCCCCAGCACGCCCAACTCGGCTGCGTATTCAATGTATGTGTTGTGGGCCATCCCGCCTGTGTCATATCCCAGGACGCTCCGACTCGCCATTGCCGATTTATAGTTCCCTAAACCTATACCAGTGAGAGGGTGCTCTTCGATCAGTCCGAAGCCGGCCTTCCAAAGCGCCTTACGATTCTCAGTGGCAGTGATGTCCGAGTAGTTCGGGGAGAGGATGCGCTTGATCGGCGAACTCGGCATCAAGAACAGAAGCGGTAGCAGCAACAAAAGCAGTCCGAGGGCCGGGAGCTTCCGGTTTGAATTGAACACGATATAGATCACGCACAGGCATAGCCCATAGAAGCCGCCGCGAGAGGCACCAACAATCAACGCCAAAACGGTAGCAAGCAGGCAGACGAGACAAAAGATGCGTTCCCAGCGAGGTCCCTTCGCCCCCACAAGATAGTAAGCCAATGGTATTGCCAACAATGCCGCGCCGGAGAAAAAGTTCGCATCACCCACAACGTAACCGGGGCGGTAGCCCGCGGCAAAGCCGTTCGCTTGAAATTCCCGGAGAGTGTAGAGAGAAGCGACTCCGAGCGCTGCGATGAGGGAAAGAACGGCAGACCGGAGGCGCTGAGGCGAATCGATCAGCGCAAGCGTCACGAAAAACAGCAACAAACAAGAGAGATAAATCATGAACGGCCCACCGGTCAGGTAGGCGAGCGATCCCGTAAACGCGTAAGAAATAAAGGCAAGCAGAATGAGAGCCACGAATAGGCGCGCCGGCCAAGTGCGGAAGAACGGCGGAACTACACCTCGACTGAAAATGCGGGCAACGGCGTAAAACATGCAAGCCAGGCCGACAAACTTGATGAAGGTGAACCCTCCGACCTGATCGCCCATCCAGGGATGGTTCGGTATGGCCGAAAAAAGCAATATGAAGTAGTAAAAAATCATTGTTGCAGCTCGCTGGATGGTGAGCCGCAGTCGAGGCGAGCAAGCCCGCCCAACGAGTTCCCAAATCTAACCATTCTGCCTACGAGCATTTTCGAATGGACTGACCGAAACCCGGACCGCCGATTGCAAGGCTTCCAGGCTGTAAAATGATTCAACCTTCTTCCTGGCAGCGAGACCTGTATTGTGCCTAAGTTCCGCGCTCTGGAGCAGCCGAATGATCGCTTCCGCAAACGTTACCGCGTCATCGGCGATGAAGATTTCTTTGCGGTCGACAAATTCCAATCCCTCCGCACCAATCGTGGTTGAGACTACAGGCTTACCCATTGCCGCTGCTTCCAAGATCTTGAGCCGAGTGCCGCTCGCGATGCGGAGTGGAACGACGCAGACCGCGGACCTTGCAATGACCGGCCGCATGTCCGGGACCGTGCCGAGAAACCGAACCCCTGGAATCGCCTCATATTTCTGACGAAGCTTATCGGAAGTGGCCCTGCCGGCAATTACAAATTCCACGTTCGGGATCGCTCGCGCCACCACCGGGAGGATGTGCCGCACAAAATAGTCCGCAGCATCCTGATTCGGGTACCAGTCCATAGTTCCGGTATAAAGGATTGACGGTTTCAATGGGTTTTGTTCCATGGCGTAATTGGACACGTCAATCACATTTGGAACCACAGTCATCGGGATGCCGGGGCACATTTTCTCGAGCAGATCCGCTTCAAGTTGAGAACAGGCCATCACGCCAGTCGCCTTTCGAATCATGTCGTTTTCCCAGCGGGACATTCGCCAATGCTCAAAGCGGGCGTAAGTTCGCTTCAGAATCCCGGGCTCATGGTCCAGGTATCGTTCCAAGATTAAAGTAGCGATATGGTCCTTTTTCAACAAAACCGGGACGGCGAAACCCGGTGGAATGTTTTGCAGGGTGAAGATTTCATCGAAGACCACCAGGTCAAAATGACCTTGCGTCATACGCCTCTTCAAACAGGCGCGCATCGAATCGGATCGAAAGCGGCTGGCCGAAAATGGCACGGCACGGGCCAAAGTTATCAGTCGCGCAAAGAGGCTGCGAACGCTTCCCAAGGCATGGGTGGGAGACAAGGGAATGCACTCCCACTCATTACATACATCCGCGAGCGTTTCGGCGGCCGAAGCAAGATCGGCTGGTTCCGAAAAGGTGACCAGGGTCACGCGATGCCCATCGAGGACAAGGCTACGAAGAAACGCCCAATTCGACAGCCTTTTACCGGTATCTGGCGGCGACGGAATCCCCATGCAGACGAAGAGAATATTCAAACGTGGCCGGAGAGCCGGTTCGCTAATTCCCGGGATGGTGTTCCCTCCTTTGGTTTGTACATCCGGTTGTAAATCTACCTGCCGGCTCACGCAACGGCTCCCTTGAATTACTTGCTGCAAAGCAGGTTCTTCATTCCTTCTCGCTTTGCTTCTTCGATGAACCCGCTAAAGTCTTCAAGTCTGAGGCGTTCCATGCCTTCATTTTGCGCTCCGCCCAGGATCCTGATTTCAAAGCCGCTGTTCATGATTTCCGACAAGAATTCCCGCGGATCAAATCCACTTTCTTCGAGGCAAGATGGCGCAAACTCGATAAACATGTGCAGTTTCGTCGCACGCAGCGCCAGCTTGCGCATGCCTCTAAAAACATTCGGCTCAGCGCCTTCTGCGTCCATCTTTATCACGTCGATCGCGGGCCAATTCTCGCTCTCGAGAAAATCGTCTATCGAGACGGTGCCGACCGTTACACTTTCGTGAGAAATCGCATTTCGCGAGCTGTTGCGGATGCTGTGTCGATCGTTCCCTTCAGGACTTAAGTGGAAGGTGACGGTACCGGACGTGTCAGTGACCGCCTTATTCACCGCGGTTACGTTCTTGTAGGAATTAAGAGCGATGTTCCGTTGCAGGACATCAAAATTGTCACGCGCGGGTTCGAACGCATACACTCGACCTGTCGGCCCAACGAGTCGCGCGGCCAGTAGGACGTGGAATCCGATATGTGCGCCCACGTCGATCGCTCTCATCCCTGGACGAAGCACTTGTTCCATCATCACGGTAATTTCGGGTTCGTATTTTCCGGCGAGCATATCCGCGCTGAACGAGATGCTCGGAGCTACTTTTCCTCCCAAATACATGAGGTGGCCGTTGATCTGGAACGGCCGGCGATTCATGACAAGAAGTCGAAAGGTTTTGGCGCCGATCATATTGAGAAAGGCGATTGTCTTTCTTCCCCACGCTTTATTTTCTAGCCCCGCGAGGTTGGCTACGCCTTTGGCAGTCTTATAAATACCTCCGCCAATCCTCTCTACAATTTGCGTCACTTTGGACTCTCCAGTTGGCTCAATTCACTTGACCAGTTGCTTCATCGGACCGCCGGCAGGTCCCGCGCCCGTTTTTGCGTACCGAGGGTGCATCACCCTCCGAAAACTCCGACTCTGCGCAAAAACTTCACAACCGATACAACGGGCCGATATACAGTGTCATTTCCTAGAATGTATTTCACAAACCAGGGATATTGCGTGAACCTGAACATCAAAGTGTTGGCGTAATCCTTAGGCGCCGGCTGGAACTGAGTCTGGTGCTTCGACCAATCTCCATCGACTTCGATTTCCTCAGCAGCGATTCGTCCTAAACCTTGCCGGCCCGCGATGACGATATGCTTTGATCGTATCGGATCGAGACCGACAAGCCGCATGGCGGTTGCGTCCAGCGCGACAGAATCTCGACTTGCCATGATGAGATTCAACTGCCGTGCGGGACCGGCCACGGGCCCTCGCCCCTCCATGGCCAAAATGCCGTCGGCGAGTGACATCTTTGGTTGCAACAGCCGATGCAGCGAAGACAACATCTCGTTTATTTTTCCGTGATATCGGATCCGATCGTTATAGTGCGGCACACAGCCCCACTGATTTTTCAACGACGCCGTAAAATAGGTCAGTGCGTGCGTCTTGAGCTTGGGGATGGTGATGAACGCCTCCGCGTCGAATAGCAGCTTCGGGAGTTCGATTTCTCCCACCGGCGGGCAATTAACCTTGGTCATGGGTAAATTCGATAAATTCACGAGTTCGACGCCCATTTCTCTTAGCTTGGTGTACCCAGTCGCTTCGTACACGTCTTCAGTCTTTTGCCTCATATGGTCTGCTTCGCAAACGACCACTCGCTTGGTTCGAGTCAGCAGAACCCGGCAGATGGCTTCCGTGACAGCCAAATCTGTGTTCGCTGCTGGAATGATTTCCTTCACGGCCGTGCACAGATTTGGCTTGAGAACGACAAGGCCATCGCGCGGCACCCAGCTGGTCCAATCGCAGAACTCCATGCAGTCGCGGACTGCGGACAGAAGCGTTTCTCCGTTGACACCGCGCAGAATTACTTTGCTTTTTTCCATTCCTGATTACCTACCCTAGTCCTTTTCCCCTTTTCCCAGAATATCGAGTGTCCCTAACCTAATCCCGGCAAAATCAAACGCCGTCGTCTAATCCAATAACCCGGCGGCCGGCTGCGTTTTCCAAAGCCCAATCGAGACTACGCGCCGCGTAGAGGTAGCCTTCCTATTAAGCCCTTGTATTTGCTATGAATTGCCAATAATTCCACACAATCTCGTCCGCCAGTCTCTGCCACGGAATAATCGATGCGCCTTCATTCTGGCTCGGTAATGGTTCAGGGATGAACTGCCGCAGTTCATCCCAATCTACATTTAAACGCGGAGGTTTTCCGCTGTGGCGCACCAGACATGGCAAGCGATAAACCAACTCCGTCGCAGCTCGATACACGAGGTGCCGAGGAGTTCCGCGCCGCCCCAAACGCGACCATTTTGGCCAATTCCTCCAACTTTTCGCCCACCCACGCCGCTTCACGACTGAGACCCATCCGCGAAGCCGCTCGGGCACGGGCTGCAACTGGGCCAAACGATCACACAGTGAGCTAACAGTGAGTGCGTCCGAGCCTGGAGCCATTTGGATCATTTCCCAACGCCACAGGCGGCGAAAATAGGCGATTGCCTCCGTCCAGAAATCGATGCTCAGATCGCGATCGGCGTCTTCTCCGCTCAGTTTCCACTCAGTGCACTCGGCAACGCGCCTGGCAAATTTTGTCAATGAGAATGGCGATGTGTTAGCAGTCCCAGATTGAGAAGCCATCAGCTGGAGATTGCTCGCTCGCTCTCGGTAAGTCGGAGCATATTGGCCTGTGAAAATCAGGTAAGACGTAGCCATGTCCAAATACAGTTTGACAGTGGCATAGTGCAGCGCGGGACTCAGCTGCTCGGACTTACAGCTCAATTTCCGGGCGTCAGCCAGATGCTCAATTGCCCGGTTGCATAGAATGCGCCAAGCGTCTTCTCGGGTGATATCCGCGGCCGAAAAATGAGGAATCGACGCGAGAACGTCCGGATCTCCCCAGATTATCTGACCGCACGTCCGCAACTCGAAGCTCGCGATATGAGCGGGCAAGATCTTCAAATAAGAAGGCCGGACCGCATGGAGTCCGACTTTAGCAACTACGCCTTTCTCTTCCAGGCGAGCCTCAATGTCTCGTGTCAATTGGTCGGCCGCGGAGCTTGAAGGGAGGCTGGCTGCCTCCCGGAAGACCAAGAAATAGTCAGCATCACCCACAAGGTGCCGGGTAGTTCCCCGAGACACAAACGTGGCTTCCTCACGAGCCAAGCTGCCTGTAAGAACGACGGATAGAAGATCGTTCTCAAAGGCATGGGAACACTGCTGTGCCGTCTCCGCGCAAATGAGGCGCTTGGCTTCCAGTGCGGAAACCGGCAATTTGAATTCGTGCATCTGCGGGCTCATGTTCCCCGAAGCCGGAATAACTTCATGGAGATTCACACCCTCGCTCCTTGGATTTCCGAGGGAGTCGAAAGCAAGTGGTTCACACTTTCGACAATTTCAGATGTTCGGGAAATCAAGATGGCGTCGGGTGCAGCGAGCGTGCCAACTTTGGCGATTCCGTTATCTTGCTGGAGAAGGATCGCGCGACACTTCAGACTGCGAGCCGCAAGGACATCACTGTCAGAGTCTCCAACCAAAATCGACCGGCTCAGATCTAGTTTCCAATCTTGTGCCGCCTTCAGCAGCAAACCGGTACGCGGTTTTCTGCAACCGCAATTATCTTCGATCCTGTGCGGGCAATAATAGACGGCGTCGACGCGCGCCCCAGCGGCTTTCATCGCTCCAACGAACCGATCGGTTATTTCCTGAAGAGAAGATGTTTCCAAAAGGCCCTTGCCCACGCACGCCTGATTGGAAATGACGATTATCGGCAGATTGAGTTCCGCGAGTTGGGCGATCGACTCAGATATCCCGCTCATGAAACGGAACTGCTTCCAATCGGTGACGTAGCCATCAACAACTCGTTCATTTATTACGCCGTCGCGGTCGAAAAAGATGGCCGGACGTGTTCCGCTATCGGGCGGCTTAGAGAAAAAATAACTGAGACTGCTGCCCTTATCAAAAGTTGCTGACTTGGAGGTAAACCGAGCCGCTGCCGTTTGCTTGAGGTATTGGGAAAGGATGTGATTCAGTGAAAGATGAAAATCTTCCACGATCCCATAGTTTCGGGAAGACACCGTGATGTCGATATCGACCATTTCCTTGAGTTTTCCTCCGCCAAAACCGATAAAGCCGACTGTAACTGCGCCTCGTTCACGTGCAAATTTCATTGCGTGCAGAACATTCGGCGAATTCCCGGACGCCGTGATGCCGATCACGACGTCTCCCGGCTCAAGCAGGTTCTCCAGTTGCTCCGTGAAGACGACTTCATAGCTTGCATCGTTGGCCCAGGCAGTGATTAAACCGATGTTGTCGGCCAAACTGATGACGCGCAAGCGCGGCTGTCCCCGTAACAGGGTTCCCTTACCCAAATCGACCGCCATATGCGACGACGTGGACGCGCTGCCGCCGTTTCCCAGGACGAAAATCTTGCGGCCCTTCTCTTGCGCTTCGAAAAGCAGTCCTGCGACGCGCTCGAGCTTTTCCAGCGAAAGTTCGCCGAAACATGCCTCTAATCCTCTCCGGTAAGACAGTACGAATTCGTGGAACATCTCTAGCTCCCGACGTAAATAATTTTGCTTCCCTCTGCTTCGTAGCCGAATGAGATCTCACGCAGCTCGCGCAAACTATCGCGAACGGAGGGCTGATTCCTTGGCTCGCAGAAGAGCAAGAGAAACCCGCTCATGCCGGCCCCCAGGATTTTCCCGCCAAGGGCGCCTGCCTTTCTGGCCTTTTCATATCGCTCGTCGATCTCCGAGTTCGAAATGTTGTTGGCCAATTGCTTTTTGCATTCCCAGCCCTCATGCAATAGTTCTCCGAGCGAGCGCACATCCCTGCCCTGGGTCAGTACATTCCAGAAGCAATCCACCAGGCCGCGCAGCTTACGCAACGGTTCCATCTTCTGGCGCGTGTTATTGGACTGCTCCTTCAAGACCTGCGAAGCGTTCCGGCTCCCCCCAAGGTAGAACAGCATTAAATGCTGGAAAAAGGATCCGCGTTTCTCCGGAGTACAAATCACTGGATCAACGAACACGGTGCCATCCGGATTAAACAGATACCGCCGAAGTCCGCCGTACGCCGCGGCGTACTGATCCTGTTTTCCAATCGGCTCCTTCAGGACGTCGATTTCGAGCCGGCACGCCTGGCCCGCCAACTCAGCGGCCGTTTGAAACCGCCCCTGGAATGCGTGCAGTGCGTGGAAAAGTCCCACGGTGAAGCTGCTCGAAGAGCCGAGACCCGTGCCGGAAGGAACATCGGCAACAGAGGTCACTTCCACGCCGGAATCTACCCCGGTTTCTCGCATGGTTTCCCGGAACAAAGGATGACGAACTGATTCGACGGTATCCACAATTTCCGTGTGCGAGTAGCTGATGCGAAGTGTATGGTCGAACCGGTGGTTGACGGTGATATAGACATACTTGTTCATCGCCGTGCTGATCACAGCGCCCTGTTCCTGTCCATAGAAGGACGGCAGATCGGTACCTCCGCCGACAAAGCTCATCCGGAATGGCGTGCGTGAAATGATCATGCGTGTTTCGCCGAAAATTCTTCCAGCCTCTCCGGTGTTCCGATATCGAAGAACCTCTGCGACGTCACGAAGGCACGAAGCTCGCGTTGGGCAATCAGTTCCGGGTAAAGCTCTTGCTCGAGGGAAACAGGCTTGATCGCGGGCAAATTCGCGAAAACCTCACGCTGGAAGCACAGGACGCCGGCTTCGACATACTGAAGGCCTGGATCGACGCACCCTTTTTCATACCGTGTGACCACACCGTCGGAACCAAGGGCGACATTGTTTAGCACGCCGGTGTCGGCGTGCCGATTGTCGTAAACCACGATGAGACCGCGCGAAGGATTCTTCCGGTAACTCCCGGCGACAGCCTGATAATCGATCGGCAAGAAAGAATCACCGTATAGAAGCAAGAATTCCTTGTCGACCTGCCCAATCGCGTTGCGTACTGCGCCAGCGGTGCCCAGAGGCTTCGGCTCAAACGCGTAGTCAATCGAAATGCCGAAGTTTCTCCCATCGCCGAAATAATCACGTACCTGCTCACCGAG
>Ga0210394_10001516_pt1 | contig 36700 bp, 54 predicted proteins | sample IncBWC12MmetaG_FD_160121 | JGI IMG/M metagenome (GOLD analysis project Ga0210394, IMG submission 160121) | Forest soil microbial communities from Barre Woods Harvard Forest LTER site, Petersham, Massachusetts, United States - Inc-BW-C-12-M | ecosystem: Environmental > Terrestrial > Soil >... | reverse complement strand
TGCGCCACATCGATTTGCCGCTTGGCTTCCACGGCGTCGCCCATCGCTTCCAGGATTTGCTTGCGCGCTTCGACGCTCAGTTTTTGAGCCTGGGCGGTGTCTGCCTGTAGTTCGCGGCGCATTTGATCCACCTGGATCAATCCCGGAATCGCTCCGATCACGATCCCCAGAAGTACAAACTTCACCGCGCGTAACACGCTATTTTGTGGGTTTTCCATTTTTTCGGCTCACTTTTCAAAGATGTGCCAGATCAATCGGCCTTCCGCTTGCTGAACCGTCCCAAGGTATTGCAATCCTCGTTCGTCAAACTGATGCCCGGTGCCAATCGCGACGAACCTGCGCTCCACTTCGATTTTTGCCCCGTCTGGAACTTGCATCCACAAACAGATTTCATCGAACTGGCACTGCACGGAAAGGAATCGGGCGCCGAGTGGCATTTTGATCGACACTTCGTTACCCGTCATTTTGTACTTGAAAATTCGCATCGGAACTTTTCCTTTACTGGCCGGCCGCTGCGCAGATCGTCGATCACTTCCAGCGCATCGTGCCAGGCGAAGATTTCAAACGGTGCTGCCTGATCGGGCGGCATCGGGTTTTGTGGCATCTGCCGCGCCAGGGCGTTGCCCCATTCGCGGGAGCACCACAGCCCCACGCGGTACAGAATTTGGCGCCCTTCGTGATCCATTTCATACCCACGGTTTCCACTTACTCGGTATCATCAATCTACGGCGCGTTGGGGGCCGTTTGTTTTCAAGATTTCCGATCCGTCTTTCAAAGTCCCACCGGACATCGAAAAAATAGTTCTTAAATTCCTGAAATTGTTCTTCCGATGCCCACTCGCCCGATGTTGCGCCTTCAATCCGTTTTTTCCACTTCCGTAATCGATCCACACGAACCGCGAGAATTAAAACCATCAGCGCGATCCAAAGACAGAACACGATCAACCCGGTAATCATTCGGAAACCTGCGCCCGCGCCAAAACCATCCCGGCAAACGCCGATCTCTTCGCCGTTATGCGGTGGTCGAAGTCGGCGGCGCTGGCTTGTCGCCGTACCCGGCGGGGACGCCCGTCACGATTCCCAGCCGCTCGAGCGCGCCCGCCGTCGACGCTTCCGGAGCCTTCGGCGGCTTCGCGCTCGTCTCGCCAATCAACAAATGTTCCTGTCCCTCTTCCGCGCTCTGCAGCCGGTTCACCAGCGCCACGAAGCGAATCCCCTTCTCCGTGGTGCCTTCCCAGACGCGCAGATTCAGCCCGTTCAAAACCAGTGTTTGTGTGGTGCTCTCGATCGTCGCTTTCATTCGTCCCCCTAACAAGTTGAGAGTTGACAGTTGAGGGTTTAGAGTTTTGGCTCTCTACTCTTGACTCTCGACTGTTGACTAAAGCCTTTTCCTGCCGCTGAAACCACTCGTCCGCCTTCCAAACTAGGTCATGCCCGATCCGGAGAAACTGTTTCCAGGCCCACAGTTGAATTCGCGCCCTCAAGTTGAGTTTCATTGTTCGAGCTCGCTTTCCGCCTGGCCACTTCTTTGTTGAGCACGTCCCGGATCCACCACGAAACCGATCGCGAATCGAGCGCGGCAATCTGCCGGTACGCTTCCCGCTCTTCCGGCTTGGCCGATATCGTCACGTAAACCCATTCGCCGCTCGGAGTCTTTCTTGGTGTTTGCTCTTTCTTCGCCATCTGTTTTTACCGCCCCTTACCGGGGCTTTCTCGCTCTCTTGCCAGGCAGGGACAGAATACGCGATAAAATAAGAATTGTCAATAACTATTTTCAGTTATTTTATAAGTGCCGAATTTTGACGGGGTTACGTAGAAAGAAAGAAAGAGAAAGTAAGTGAACTGCGCTCTCCACAGCCACACTGTTTTTATCGTGTAGTTTTTGCATTGTCATTCGCAGGGGGGGGTGAGGGAGAGAAACGCGGGCAATAAGCCCCAAAAAAACGCTAAGACACACAGAATCACACACATCCCAAATGCCCACTCAAATGCCCACAAATGCCCAAAAAGCCCAAATGCCCAACGCCCTTGGGCATTCCGAAGTGATTGTGTACATTGGCGTTAAGGGCTAAATGCCCACCTCTCCCACCCGCTACGCGCGCGCGTGAGGGTTTTCCGCACACTTCGCCGTTTGTTTGCTACCGGGCATTTGGAACGATGGGAAGGTGGATTACTCTGCGAAGGATGAACCGGAGTAGATGGCCAGGCCGCCGCGGCCTTTTTTACCGCCAGACACTTTGTGGATCAAGCCCTGCTTTTCCCATTCCTTGATCCGACGCTGGGCGCTCGTGCGGGAGATTCCCATCACTTCGATCAATGTGCGAATGGTCCACTCGGTGTCCATCTGGTGCAGGGCGTCGGCCAACCCTTCGCCGTCCTCGAGCGATTGCAGAACCACAGGGTAGGGCGACGCCAGATCGAGCACCATGCGCATCGGCTCGGCGCTCGCGCCTAGTTTATTATCCACTTCGATTTCCACGTGGCTGACGTTGCCGGTCATAGTTTTCCTCTTGAACTGGATCATCACGTTGGCCCAACCGGGGAAATTGTAGCTGCCGGCGGCGGCGTTCATCAGGTCCGCGTCTTTCTTGTTTTCGTGGTGCACCAGCACGATCGCGGCGCCGGTAACGTCCCGCATGGCGTCGATCGTCTCTAAAAACTTTGACGTGTCGGTGGGGCTGTTCAGGTCGCCGTGGCCCTCGAATATCCGGCGCAGCACGTCCAGGACGATCATATCGGCCTTAAATTCGAGGGCTTGCTTCACCAGCTTTTTGCACCACTGCGGCGTGAAGCCCGTAAAATCTTTGCGCTTCACCACCCAGACGTTGGCGGGATCGCAATTCATAAACTGCGTGGTGGTGATAAAATCCCGGATGCGTTTCTGCACTACCTCTTCGGGATCCTCTACCTGCACCAGCATGGTCTTGATCGGGCGCTTCACTTCCAGCTTGCCCATCGCTTTGTCGCTGGCCACCGTGGCGGCCAGGGCCAGCCCCGTGGTGAAAAAACTTTTCATCCGGTGCGGCAGGGCCACGATCATCACCGAAGCCCGGCGGGGGATCAGCCCTTCGATCAAATGCTCCTGCGGGGGGAATTCCATTTTCAGGAAATCGAGCAGCGAGCTGCCCAGATGCCCGTTGCCGTTTCCGTTGCCGTTTGTGGGCACGATGGCGTTAGACTCGATCGAGTTTTTCAGTTCCTCTTCCAGATTCTCAATATCCCACGAGCCATCGAATGCGCGCTTCTGGATGAAATCCGTTTCCTTGATCAGCTTCCGCAGCCGCGCCTTGCCCTGCACGATGTCCGCGTAGTGGCCCAGATTGGCGATCGACGGGCGGCCGTCCATCAGCGCGGCAATGTAGGCGGGGCCGCCGGCGAGCTCCAGCGTCTTGGCATTAGAAAGCCAATCGATCACGTGGATATCGTCCATCGGCTTTTCATCTTCGTGCAAGGCCAGGATGGCGTCGTAAATCTTTTTGTGGTTCACGTGGTAGAAAAAATCGGGGATCAGCTTATCGGCCACAGAATCGAGCGCGGCCACCGCATCGTGCGGATTGAGGGACGACGCCACCATGATTCCGCCCAGAATGGCGCGCTCGGCCTCGATGTTGTTGGGGAGTTCGGGAGCGGTTTGCGCGGCGGATGCGGACGTGCGGGCCATCAGGAAACCGCCGTCAATCTGGATTGGGGTTTGTAGCAGCGAGCGATCCATTGCGCGAGAGGGAAGGGTATCTTGGCGATCTCGGCGGACGCGGCCTTGCGCGCTTTACTTTTACTGCCGTGCTTGCCAAGAGTGTTTTTCCCCAGTGGCTCGCCGTTCGGCCTGAAGCCTTTTACACCTTCATTCTCAGCCGGATTCGTCCAGTGCCCTTTCGGCGCGTGTGGCATGCCCTTAGTCGCTTCCAATCGCCAGTGCGGAGAAGTCTGGCCCGTCTCGGCGTGACGGCTCCAATCCTGCCCCTCGCTTTTCGTTCCGTAGAATCGTCCTTCGTGTTTCGAGTTTCCGAAGAACCATGAAGTCGCGCCCGTACCCGGAGGCGTTTCAACGAGCGGTACGTGCTGCGATTTGCGGCAGCGTAGCGTCAGCGGCATGAGCGCGGGCACGTCGCCCCAGAGATAATACGAGCCGAAATGCCAGCGCGCGCGACCGACCCATCGCTGCGCGCCCCCAACGTTTTCCACGATGAGCGGAATGTATCGCCCCGCCGCTTCGCTCGCTTCGCGCTGGATGCGGAAGCAGGCGTTGAACAGTTCGATGAAGTTGTGCGGAGGGCCTATCGCATTCAGCGCCTTGGCGCGTTTCCACGGCATCGCGCGGTAGCTCGGCTCCTGGCACGGCGGCGAAGCCACAATCACGGCGGCATCTTTCAACTGCGAGCCGTGGATGCTGCGCACGTCGCAGATGAAAAGCTCGCCGGGATAGGTGCCCGTGCCGTAGTCGTGCTTTTCAATGTCGTAGCCGCGAACGCGAAAACCTTCGGAAAGAAAACCATCGGCCCAGCCGCCGAGGCCGCAATACAAATCGTCGCAAACGGGAAGTTCACTGCCGGAAGAAAATTGGCCTAATTTTTCCATGTTTGCCAGGTCTGAAATCGGGGCGCTCTGGAACCTGGCAAGGTAGAGCGCCCCGATCCCCCTCTAGAAAGCCTCGGCGCGGTGACGCTCGGGCGTTCCTGCTCCGGTGCATTTTGCGCCCGGTGAGGGCGCGTGCTGCGGAACGGGGATGAAACTACGGTACTCACAGTACGGAGTCAAGGGAGAATCGGCGGATGTGTCCAAAGAGTTTGTGGAAAAGATGTGCGGAAGTGGAAAAGCGAAGAAAAATCAACGGCGGACTTTATTCTGGCAGCGCCTTGCCGGCGCTGAAAAACAAACGGCCCGCGCGATGGTCGAACCACCTACGGCGCGGGCCGGGACAACAAAGAGGCGTTGCTTTCCCCTCACTAGCTGTTTGGCCTATCCGTGCACCATTCCCCGTGTGGAGTCTGGCACGGCGAATCCTATCTCACGCGGACATTTTTTTCAACTTGGAAGTTTTTCCGCGCGATGCCCTCGCGACCTTCATGCGCTCGGCCTTCTGTTGGACGGCCTTTAATTCCGTCTCGCTCAATTTCCACAGGTAGCCACTTTCGCCCACGATGCGCACGCCGATCCGCAGCCCGCCGGCGAGCGCGTATCGCTGCGCCGTCACGAGCGTGACTTTCTTGAATTTCGCCATGCTCACTTTCAGCGCGTGCCCCGGCTGCGACGCCTTGACCGCGGCAAATAGTTTTCCGGCGGCTTCGTTGTAGCGGGCGTTTGTGGGGACTTCGGACATCGAAACGAAGGCGTACCCATCGGTTTCCACGCTCGCGGCTTTCGGAACCATACGGGTGTGGTGCTGCAAACATTTCGTCTCGCCGTCGACGGCGTAGTACGCGCAGCCTTTCTCAATGCATCGTGTGGCCATGTTCTTTCTCCTCCAATTAAACGACGCCGCCGGACGCAACGGAAGATTTTTCCGATACGGCGGATTTCTCCGCGGCTTCGGCCTCTTTTGCGATGCGCAGAAAATCCTCGATGATCTTTGGCAGGCGCGGGTTATCGGCCACCTGCGTCAGAATGTCCACGCCGAAGTATTGGATTTGCGCGTCGCGATTCTTAAACAGGCCCAGCAACTGTTCCGCTGAAAACTTTGTGAGCGCGTCCAGGATTTCGGGCCAGGCGTTGCGCAAGTAGTCGTACATGTCCTGCCCGTCGGATTCGGGATCGTTGATCCCGGCCACCAGCCGATGCAAATGGGATTGCACGATGATGCCTTGCGCCACTTCGGGAGAAACGGCGGCGCTCGTGGCCGCGGGGGAGGGAGACGGATTCGCTCCGCTCACCGCAGGGGCGGCCGTGGCAATGGGAGAAGCTGCCGGCATATCGATCACATTGGGATCGCTGGCGCGAATTTCGCCGCGCTGCAATCGCACCGTGCGTTCCTGCGCTTCGGAGTTCAGGCGGAATTCGTGCAGCCCGCCCACCAGCCGATCCACCAGCATCGGCAGGTTATTCGCGAACGTGGCGGCCAGGTCCGCCTTCGGCGCGCCGCCGAGCAGCCCCGCGGCCTTGACATCGTTGATCAGCTTGATCGTGCTTTGCAGGGAGTTCGATTCCGGGGGATTGAGCAGTTTCTGAATCGCTGCGGTCATAAAACTTTGCATGAGATCGTTCATGGGATTCGGTGCGGGCACCCCGATTCCCAGAATCTCTTTCGCGTTGCGCAACGTGGCCAGCGGGTCCTGCGTTTGAGGCATCTGGGCTTTCACCACTTCAATGGCCGCCAGAGTCGCTTTGGTCATCACGTCCATTTGCATCTGTATGAACTGAGGATTGGCGTACATGCGCATGGCCTCGATGGCCACGGAGTCGGATCCAGAGGCAACGCTGCGCGGTACGCTGTTCACGATCGGTGCGCCCTCGAGCTCTACTTGCCATTTTGCAACCAGAGTATGCTTTTTCGGCGGTCCCAGCATCCATAGGATGAATTTTCCCCCACCGAAACGCGCTCGAATATCTTCCTCACTGAACGGCCCGGTAAACACGTTGTCGACTGGGGCGGCACCTTGCTCCCATTTTTCGCCGGCGCGGTACACGCGAACCAGATGTTCGGCCCATTGCGCCTGCGTCAGCTTATTGACGACGTTTTCCCACGAGTCGGAATAAAACTTCGATGGCTGCGCGTCGGAGTCGGGGTCCCTCGGCGGTAAGACTTCAGATTCGATTGTTTTCCGAAAACGCGTGCCGGGAGCCGGTTGAGTCATCGTAGCCACTTAGATCCTCCATTTTCGTACTTAAATGCGATGGGAACGCAATATTTGCTATCGGCTTTCTTTTCATCGATCTTGTCAGTCTCGCGCGGAATCTCGGCGGAATGTGACGATCGTAGCGCGTTGAGCACTACGATTGCGGCGACTACTGCACCAATTGCCATATGCTTTCCCCCTTTCCAGTTGCCTAGTAAAGCACACGAAAAGCCCGGATGTCACGCATACATCCGGATGTTACATCCGATGGAATAACGGGTGTTTACATCCATGATGTTCTTTCGCGCCGCAAAAAGTGCGTGCATGATCGCGCGCATGGGAATTTTTCCACTCGGCGATTCTTCCGGGCTTTTATTTGCCGCGCCGCTGATGGGCGGCGACGATGGCACGGCGCAAACCGTCGCGGTGCTCCGCAGTTTGGTGGATGACGCCTGGAAAGACCCCTTCGTCAACCGCACGGCCATCGAAATCATCCGCAACGCCGGCGCGCAGCCGCACGATTCGCAGGCGCAAATCGCCGCGATCTACGATTACGCGCGCTCGTTTTATTTTGTAAACGATCCCATCACCAAGGAAGCCGTGCGCCCCACGCGCGAGCTTTTGAAACTGAAAGCCGGCGACTGTGACGATATCAACGCCAACGTCCTGCCCGCGCTCCTGGGCACCATCGGATTTGAAACGCGGCTCGTGACGGTGGCGAGCGATCCGCGCATGCCGGATTATTTTTCGCACGTCTACTGCGAAGTGTTCATTGACGGCGAATGGTATCCCCTGGACGCCGCGCGCCCCGGCGCCGTGATCGGCGTGGCCCCGGATCGTTTTTACCGTCGCATGTGGTGGAGCCTGACCGACGATTCCCACGAGGATTATCCCGGCGACGCTTCGGGCACGATGGCCGGGTATCGCCCGCAAACGCTGCGCGGGCTCGGCAGCGTCACTTCAGATGTGGCCGCGATTTTGACGGACGCGAGCGGGGCGCTCAAATCCGTGGGCGGGCAATCGGTGCAGCCCGTCGTACAGCCCGCGATCGGCCCGGGCGGCGCCGCGATGGCAGTACCGCAAGCGGCTTCGTTCCTATCGACGCCCGCCGGGGAATTGCTTTTCCTTGCCGCGGTGATTGGCAGCATCTGGTGGCTCGCGAGCGAATAATGCCACAACAAATTCAAATGCAAGAAATCTGCCAACCGCAGTTCGACACGATTTACTTGCCATCAAGTCTCGCCGGGAATCATTGCACAGGATTCGTCTATCCGCAGGGCCAACAAGTTTTGCTCAAATATGGCATACACGTAAAAACGGAAAACGATACGAATATCGTTCAGCCGGCGATGTTGCCAGCCCTTCAATCATTTGTGATTGAGGGGATCGAATGCTATTTCGTGGACGATGAAGGAATCATCCCCGCGAAATCTCGCTGGTATGCCGAATCCACGCTTGCCGTCTTTGTCGGATCGAAGTTGAAGTGGCAAGGCCCAATCGCGAAATGCGCAGCGATGGCTTCGATCATCAACATGGAAAAAGAAGCCCTGCTTTCCAAAGAAGATTTTGACGAGCTCCGCGCTGAATCGAAACTTCAAACGCCGGTCGAAATCCGCCAACAAGAATATTTTAAAGTGGAAGCGAGTTTTACGGATTGGTGCATGGCCCGTTGGGAGAATCGCACTGCACCATCGAAACTGTGCGTTTTCCTGAATGGGCTTTTGCGAGTGCCGGAATATTGAAAATGAGCTACGCACTCCTATCCACGCGAAACGCTAACGGACTCCGCCCCGGATTCCGAGGCCTCGGCTTCCTGGGTGATGCGTCCACTCCACTTTCTCCCACCGACGCCTTGAACGCAGCGATCAAGGCGTATTCCAATTTCCATGTGAATCCGAATATCCTTGCGCCCACGAGCGCGTGGTTCACCGCGGCGGAAGCGGCAATCTCAAGCGCCGCGATCGACGTGACCGGCGGCCTCGGCCCGAATTGCGCGGGGCAAACCGCGCAGCCCATGAATCTTTTGGCCACGGCCAGCGGCATGGCGCTGAGCACTGCGACGGCTACCACCGGCGTGCTGGCCAGCAGTTCCGTGGCGCTGATCCCTGCGGCGGCCGTGCCGATCGTGGGATGGATCGTGGCCGGCATCGGCGCGATTATCGGCCTGATCGAAGCGATTTTCCGGCACCACGCGCAGGCCGTGGCGCGCGATTTACAGTTCGGCTGCTCCGCGATCCCCGCGGTAAACAACGCGATGGCCGTGATCATCAAGGGCGTGCAGGACGGAAATATTCTGCCCTCGGATGCGGCCAACTCCCTGCAGGAAATTTATTCGCAGTATATGAGCGCGGGCGGCGCATCGGGCGGGCAGAATGGCCCCACATCGATTCCCAGCGGCGGCACGGCGATCAACGATTCGCCGTACTGCAACTCGAATTGCGAATTAGGGATCATCGTCCTGGGGATGGTCTATTACTGGCAGGGGCAATTCCAAGCCGCGGCGGCCACCGCGGCAGAGCAGGCCGCGGCCACCAGCGCCACGAGTTCGCAGGGCGGCTCCACTGTTCCGGAAGTTGTGGGCGGCGTGCCTGTGCCTGCAAATATTTTTTCACAGATTCCCGCATGGGGCTGGATCGCGCTCGCGGCCGCCGGCGCCTGGATGGTGGCGGGATGATTTTCACGGGTCACGAGTCACAAGTCACGAGTCACTGAAAAATGGCTTACGCGCGCCTATCCACGAAAAACGGCAACGGGCTGAATCCGAATTTCCGTGGACTCGGCGCGTACGGCCTGCTTTCCACGCGCAACAAAAACGGCATCAGCCCGAACTTTCGCGGCCTCGGCGACACGCCGTTGACGAATATTTCCTTTGGTCCCGGCGGGCAGTTCGCCATCAGTACGGCCACCACGCCCACGCAAACCAGCATTTTCGATCAGATGCTTACGTGGATGGGGCAATCGTCGCTTCTGCCGGGGATGCCGAATTCGATTTTCGTGATCCTCGGCGGCGCGCTACTCGCGGCCAAGGTTTTCGGGGGACGCCGATGATCCGCCCCGTCCTGATGGCCGTGATCTTTCTTTTGCTTTTCACGTGGGCCGCAAAAGCATGGTCCCCAACGATCCGGCTAGTCGACCAAACGGATTTGGAAGGGACAGACTGCTGCATCCTGCGCGTTTACTGTGACGGGCCGCGTGGAAATATCGTCTACGTTTCTCATTCCATTGGCGCCAGTTCACCTGGCGTTGCGGCGCTTCATCAGCCCGAGGTGTGCAAATAGATGTACGCGCAACTGGATTCTCCGCTTCCCGGACTCACCGTTACTTCGACGGGCGAGCGATGTTGTGGCATGCGCGGCTATCAGCCGGGCGCGCACGCGCTGCTCGGCATGCTGGGCGACGATCCCGTGGTGATCGATACCACGTCCACGGATCCCGGCAGCCTCGTTCCGCCGGATACTTCATCCGTTTCGCCGATCATCGATCTCACGCCGCCGATTTTTTCCACGTCCGATCCGAGCGCCTTGCCTCTGCCGAATCAACTTTCGCCGGCGCTTGAATCGATGTATCCCTCGAGCGTGGGCACGGAATTCACCAGCAACGGCGATGGCAACTATACGAACATTCAAACGGGGCAGCTGGTGCCGTACTCGATCGCGGAGCAAGTTACCGCGGCCACCACGGGCGCGGCCACGGCGGCGGTGGATACGACGGCCACGGGACAGAACATAAACATCACCGATCCGAATACCGGCGCGACGTCCACGATCAACACGAATAACCTCACGACGGCCGCGCAGGCGCTGCAAGCCGCAGGGCAACTGGTGAATGCCGCGGGGAAACTGACGGCGCAGGGCCAAGCGCTTCTGGCCGGCGGAAATCTTTACGCCGCGCCGCCCGCAACGGGAATTTCCGGCGCGATTTCTTCGCTCACGTCGTGGATGTCCGGCTCCACTTTGTTTCCGGGCATCCCGAATATGGCTGTGCTCGGAATCGGCGTTGTGGCGCTGATCGCGCTTCCATCGCTCATGTCCGGAAAAAAGAGGCGCCGATGATCGACGCCAAACTGTCAGAAGTTCCGAAAGTGGGAGCGATAGGGCGCTGGCGGTATCGGCTTAAATTCTGGTGGGATTTCTCAACTTTGAAATTCTACCTGTGCCTCGTGATTCACCGAAGGTATCGTTGGCTTCCGGGGAATGTTTTAGAGAGCGCGTGCGAAAAATGCTTCGATCAGAGCAAATGGCGGAAGGGAATCGATTACCGATGATCGCCGTCAACGATCCTCGGCTGGGAGCCGCGACGGCGCGATCGATTCAGCCGGCGCCGGTGATTCGCTCCGTGGCCACGCCCTACGTGGCGCCATCGTCATCCGCTGCGCCCACGAGCGCGCCGCCGCAGCCGTTTCCCGCGCCCGTTCTTTTGCCGATGCAAACTACGGTCCCGCCGGAACAGCTTCCCGTGCAGGTGCAAGGCCCCATCGCCGTGACGGGCGAAACCGTTTCCACGTCCGGATCGCCGGGCGGGCTGCCCGTGGAGCTAACGAACATCATCGATCCCGTGACGGGGATTTCCTATTCCGGGTATCTCACCCCGGACGCGCAAACGCTGTATCAATCGGGCTCGCTTTTGACGGGCGGAAATCAACTCACGACGCAAGGCTCGGCGCTTGCCGCGCAGGGCGATCTGATTTCCGGCACGCCCGCGCCCACGGCGGCCCAAATCGCGCAGGCGCAGCCCGCCGCGGCTGCCGCTACGAGCGCGGCACCCACGACGGACGTTTTCTCTGAATTCGAGACGTGGCTTTCGGCGCAGACGTACTGGGCCGGCGTGCCGAATGGCGCGCTACTTGCCGGCGGCGTGATTGCTCTAGCTTGGCTGATGGGCGGAAGGAAAAAACGGCGATGATTTTCCCTAACCATCCCGCATTTGAAGAACTTCGCCCGGGCATGGGGTACCAGCCCGGCGCGCACGCTCTGCTCGGATACCATCCAGGATCGACGCTGGGATCTTTTTCGCCCTCGATGGAAAACGCCGCCGTCGACGCGGGAATTTCCACGAGCGACATCGATCTTTTGAATTCCCTGGGCGCCACGGATCAGGATTTGACGAACCTGATCAACGGAAACGTAACGCTCTCGCAACTGTACGCGCAGTACGGCGTGACGATTCCGCCGGCGTCGACGGCCACCGCCAACACACCCTCGGCAACTCCAACTCCAGTAGCGACGCCGGGATATGCGGCCACGCCGGCGGCGCCCGTTGGACAGCTTCCCACCGGCAGCCAATTTTCTTACACCGGCGGATGGTCCCCGATCCACGGCTCCGTTTCCGACGTGCAAGCCGCGCTCAGTTCTAAATTGACGGCATCCGGAATGCAGCTTTTGAGTTTCAATTCCACCGGATCGTCGCTTCTGGGCGTGGGCACGGCGGGATTCACCGCCACGATCGCCGTTACGGGCGTGGGCTTCGCGCTGCTCACCGACGCGCAATCCATCGTGGTGACCATCGTCCAAAGCGTGATCGGCAGCGGCAACTTGACCACGAACCAGATCGCGCTGATTTCCACGCCGTCAACGCCGGCGGGCACCGTGGCCGCGGCGGCCACCGATCCGCTCACGTGGTTTGAGAATAACGCGATCTACATCGCCGCGGCGGTCGGGGCTTTGGTTTTGCTGAACAATTTCACAGGAAAACGCCGATGACTTCACATTCGGGAAAATCGCATCATCCAGCGGCGCATGCGCCGCACAAGGAGAAAAAAATTATGGAAGCGACAGATTTTCAGCCGGGCGATGCAGTACTCGTGCCCGTACTGGGCGAGGAAATGGAAGGCGTGGTGCGCTCCGTGCAGACGCAGAAAAATCTGGTGGACGTGCAGGTCTACAAGCAAGGGCACTTGAAGCACTGCCAGACGATCGCGTTCCCGCCGGAACAGGTGAAGGCGCGCGGCGAGCACGAAAAGGCGGCGTCAGCCTAAACGCGAAAGCGCCCCTTACCGGGGCCTTTCGCTCCAAGAGCCATCATGCGAGCACGAAAGAAAAACCCGGCGGAACTGGTGCTGATGAGCGCCAACCCGTCAGAGCTCGTCCTGATGGGCGGGAATCCCTCTTATGTAGGGAGGGCCACTCATGGGGCCAAGCGATATATTTTTGAGTATAAGACTTCATTCGGTAAACGCTATTACAGTTTCGATGGTGGAAGGAATTGGCATAAATCCAAAAGCGAGGCTTTCCATTCAGCGAAAAATGCTGGGCGATTGCAACAAGAGGGAACGATACGTCAGACGATTGCCAATCCTTCCAGCGGCCTCGCGGGCGCTTCCCAAGTTTACGAAGAGTTTCACGGCGAGCCGGGCAAGCATGTGGACACCTACATCGAGCCCGAACCGCGGCCCGCGAACCTTGGCCAGCTTGGCGTGCTGGTGGAACTGCAGGTGAAGCGCGACGGCGGATGGAAGTGGGGCATCCTCGATTTCACGGGCAAGGGCGTGCAGGCCGTCGGGAACGTGGGCCACTCCCAGATTTATTTCGTGGGCGGCGATCAAAAAATCACGCGCGGCCAGTTGACGCATCTGGGCGTGGACAACTCGAAAGAAATGCTGGACCTGGGCGAGTGCATGGCCATCGCCTATCGCGCGAAAAAGATGCACGTCGACGGCATCGCTTCGGATTATGAGCACAAGTTTGGCGACGTCACGGGCCGCCGTCCCCGGCTCATGTACGATCGCCGCGGGCCGCAAGGGCGGCTGTTTCTGGCGGGCGGGGAATACACCATCGAACCGGAAGGAATCGTGAACTAGTAGAGATACCACCTGACGACGACATGTCTGGGGCGGTGCGTGAAGGGCAAGCCGTGTAGACGGCACGCACCGCTGCCAGGCAACCGGAAAAGGGAAGGGAAGAGGAAAAGATGCTGGCGGGAACGGATCACGGAATCAGCAAGGAAAATCTGGTGCGCGGCGCTGCCAAGGACCTGGAATTTTCCTTGAAGATTAAGCGCGAACGCATCGCCGCCGGGCCCGGGCGCGGCTACAACGTGTTTGGCATGATCGAAACGATTTATTTTGAGCCGGACGCCGATTGCCGGATGCCGCTGCACAAGGCGGCGAAAGTGGGCCGCCGCATCTACTGGCCGGAAGGCGGGCCGTCGATTGCGCGCTCCATCCCCGAAGGCGATCTTTTGATCGCGTCGCGGCTGCCGCTGCGCAAGGGTCTGGCGTGGCTCCCCGATGTTCCGGATGCGGAACGCCCGGAGCAGAATCCCTACCTCGTCGACCAGCACGGGCAATCGCACCTGCCCGAGGGCGAAAAAGAACGCGAAGCGCCGAAGCTGACGCAGCGTTTGGAAGAAATCGCTTCGGCGCGGTTTTTGAATTTCCTGATCTTTCATCCCGTGGCGCAGATCGTGTGCGTGACGGCGGGGCGCGGGGCCACCTGGGGCGCGCTCGGCAGCTACAAGATGCCGATTTCGTCGCTCTCGAGCTTTGACGGGACCAAGATGGCGCTCCTCGTCGATCCCTATACCGGCGAAATGTTTTTCAAGGGCGGCCGGTACGACCTGGGCGATCAAATGGATCTGAACGCGGTGCGCAGCGATCCATCCGTCGCGCCGCGCGTGAATTTGGGAGTCGGACAAATATGATCGTCCGGCTCGTCAATCCGACGTATGACGCTCGCCGGCGTCATCGCGTCCGCAAGGAAAATCACGGCGGGGAAGGAGGATTTATGGCACATCACAGAAGGCGCAATCCCTTTGCCGCGGGCAGCATCAACAAACTTGCGGTGAAGGTGGCCGGCGCGCTCGGCGGTGCGGTAGCCGCTTCCGCCATTCCCAACATGGTCAGCCCGTCGATGAATACGGGCTGGGCAGGCGTGGGACTGGCCCTCGTCGTGGCGTTCGGCGGCGCGTACCTTTTGAAAGGAATGTCCGAAGACCTTTCGGAAGGCGTGCTGATCGGCGGATCGGTGCAGGCCGTTTCCCGGGCGATTACCATCGTCACGGGCAAGACGCTGCTTACGGCTTCGCTCGGCCAGTACGGACCGCTCAACTTCACGATCCCGACGCCCGCATATTCGGCTGGCGCACCGGCGATCGCCGCGTCCGCTTCCAAGACTGGACCATCGAAGGGCAACGGCACGACAGCCGCCGCGGCCGCGATGGGCATGCTTGGACCGAAGCGCGTGTACTCGAAATACGTAAGTTAGAACCCGGCGGGCGCGTTCTGTTTCCGGAACGCTCTCGCCGGCCAACGTACCCGGTTTAGGCCGGGAGAAAGGGGAAAGAAAAATGAAACTCCTGAAAAACGTAAAAAGATTCGCTCATTTGCCGGAACTTTCCGCGCACGAAATCGGCCGGCCCCGCTTCCGCTTGAAGAATATGTTGGCGGCAGGGCTGGGCGATTTCGTCGTACAGCCGGAATGGGATTACTACGGTGTGGCGGTTTCGACGGCGGTAGTGAAGCAAACGCTGTTCTCGATCGTGCAGAACAACAACTTCACCATCACCGGCGGCGCCACCGTGGCGAAAACCCTGCAAATGACGAGCATGGTGCAGCCGAACCAACTCCAGGCCCCAGAACGGATGCTCGTTCGCGGGATCACCTGCCTGTTGGATAACCTCTGCAACCAGACGGACGCCATCAAGTTCGGAAGCCAAACGATCGTGAACTTCTTCATCTCCACGAAGTCGTTCTTTGTGATCGCGCACTTTATGAAGCTTCCGGCGGGCGGCGGCATCTGGGCGCAGCAATTCGGCGCCACGGCGGCCAACACCATTATTGGCCCCGTGGGCAACGGCATGCCCAGCGAGCATCAGGGATTCCGCTTGACGGATCCAGGATGCCCCGGCACGCCCGGCGTTGACCAGTTCCCGGAAATCGACGGCATCTTGATCGCCCAGCAACAGGCGTTCAAGGTGGAAGTCGATCCGACGCTGGCGGCGTGGGCGCAATCCACGGGATTCACCACCAACGCGAACAATACCGTGCCGATCGGCACCGGGATCAACGCGTGGGTGTATCTCGAGGGCCAAAAAGCGCGTGCGGTGCTCTAGTGCAGGAATGCGTAGCTGTTCGGAGTGTCTCGCTGGCTAATTCTTCGGCTAGGGAGACATAAGCCGAGCGGGCAAATCGAGCAGCTACGAATTCCCGCACAGTTTGAAAAACACGATTGCGGGCCATAGGCGCGAAGGCGTGGTGGCCCGCACGCATTACACCGGCTGGTGAAGAGAGGGAATTGCCGTGAAAAAGATTCTGACAGTTTTCGATGCGGATCAATCCGCGCTCGAGCTCGCAAGGAATTTGCCCGCGGCGATGATGTCCTCGCAAGCGCCGGCACTGACGCAGGACCAACTGAACGCGCTGCAAGCCGATCCGCAGATCATGGAGCTTGGTGGCCAGCTTTATATCGCCAAGCTGTTTCACTACATCGTCAATCTGACGCACGCCGGGAACGACACGCAATCGCAATCGTTCCAGATTGATAGCGACGCCGATTTCCAGCTTTTGATGCTGATCGGCAGCCGCACCAGCAACGCGCTCACGATTCAGGTGACGGAGGGCGGCGCCGGCGGGCTGGCCTGGCAGTCCAATCCCGTGAACTTTGACAATTTCGTGGGCACGGCGCAACTGCCGTTCCCGGCGGGGCTGATCCCGCAGCTGATGCCGAAAAAGCGATCGTACAAGGTGACTACGGTCGATTCGAGCGGCAGCGCCAACACCGTGCAGGTGGATTTCTGGGGCTACAAGCTGTATCCCGCGGCAATGGCCGCGCAGCTCGGCGCGCTTCCGTCGCCGTCGTGATCGTAAACGTACACCCGACGCCACGGGCTGCGTTTGGCTGGCCATGCTTTCACTGCGGGAAACCGCTTTTGAAATGCCCGTTGGCGCGATTTGGGAAAGGTAGGCCAAGGCATCGCGCGTGCTGCGAGAAATGCAAAGGGAAAGCAAGTCACTGAAAGGCGGAATCGCGCACATGGAGTGCGCGAGTAAAAAATGATTAACCCGTGGATACAAGGACGAGTGCCCGGCGCGCCGATGAATCCCACGCTGGGCGCGTGGCAGAATCGGCGCAAGCTTGCGTCCGCGGCGTGGACCGTGCCGCAGTGGGCGCGGCTCTCGCTCCAAGGCACGCACCTTTTCTGGTACCAGTTCCCGGAACTGACGCTTACCGCCGGGCAAACGGACCTGACGCGCGTCACCGTTACGGAGGATTTCTGGCTCGTGGCGGTGATGGCGCGCGCATCGGTCGCCAGCATCGGCAATCAAGGCAGCTTCCGCTTCCAGATCACGGAAGAGGAGGGGGCCTACAAATATTCCAAGTACGGGCAGAATCAATCCAACTTCGCGCCCACGGCGCAGGAGCCGGGCCTCGTGCGCATCCCGCATTTCATCGCCGGCGGCTCGCCGGTAGTGTGCAAAATTCAGAATTTGAGCGGCAGCGCGTCCAACATCGTGGACCTCTGCATGTTCGGCTACTCGACTTGGTGGAGAGAGTAGAAAGGCAGTTGAGAGTCAAGAGTTGAGAGTCCAGAGTCCTCTAAACTCCCAACTGTCAACTGTGAACTGAGGGGTTACTCGTGGCTTACGACAAACTATTTGCCGATCCTTCGGACGCCGCGGGCGAGCCGAACGTCACCGACGCTGCCGCATCGTCGATTCGCGGCTCCACGTGGCCGTACAGCCGGTACGCGGATAAGAGCCTCGCGCCGAAAATCATTCTGCGTCCGCCGCCGGCCGCCCCCGCCACAGACGATCCGCTGATTTCCTCGGTGCAGGATTTACAGGGCGTGATGCAGCAGGTGCAGCGCGCCACGCGGCTGATCTCCGCGCCGTGGCTGATCGAGCCGCCGGATTCGGAATCTTTCCATTTCACCGCGGGGATCGCCGTGCCCGCCATCAGCCCCACAAATTACACGGTCGTACTTTCGATGACGTGCCCGCCAGGGCGCAATGGCGTGATCAAACGCATCGCCAACGTGATCGTAGGCGGCGCGTGGAGCGATTTTTCGGGCGATGCCGTCTGGCAAATCGTGCGCAACCCCAGCGCGGGCGTGAATACGGGCGGCTTTGCGGAGCGGAACTACCAGAACATCCTGGCGTCGCTCGGCCTGATCGCCCAGCCTGCGACGATTTCCGGCATCCGCATTTTTGAAAACGATGTGATCCAGTGGGTTTTACGCAACAACGCACTGCCCACGACTCCAAATGCGGGCGCGCTCCTGAGTGGCTATTTCTATCCCAAGACGTGGGACGATCAGTTCGATACGGCGGATACCCCGGTAGCGTGGTGACGATCCGATGGCAAAAAGAAAAATGAACATGCCGAAGGCGGCACAAATCAAAGGGCTGCGCAAAGCGATTGCGAATCGCAGGACGCCGCGCGCCTTTATTCCGTCCATGAAAAAGCGCCTGGCGAAGCTGATGGCCTGCATCCTGTTCGCATTCGTGGCCGCTACCGCCAGGGCTCAGACTCCGGTAATCATTCAGCCTACGCAGCAAGTGCTGGCGACGAATACAGCCTGCACCGGCTCGGCTCAGACTTTCACCGTCAACAATCGAAACCAGACAAGGCATTACGCATCGATCATCACCACGACGGTAACTCAGTTGACGATGGTGCTGTATGGCGTGGATGCGTCTGGCAACCAGTTTCTAATTTCGGATGTCGCAACGAACGGTGCGGTGGCCAGCGGCGCGAACCCTCTGCTAACCGGCGTCGGATACTATCCCACCGTTCAAGTTGTGGTGAGCTGCCTTCCGGCGTCGACGGGATCGTTTACCCTGAGCTATAGCGGGAGCTCGGCGGCATCGAGTGAGAATGCCGGCGGATATCTCCTGACGCAGGTAGACAAAACTCTTCTGCAAGGCTTCAACGCTGGAACGAATACAAATGTGACGTTTCAGCCGCCCTTCGCCAACTCTCTCGGTGATTTAGTCGTCAATTTCAGCGGTACGGGGCCGACCGGCACGACGATCACGATCGCCTGCCTTGCGGCAAGCGAAACGGTGACGGCGCAGCTTTACACGTTCACTCCGTCAACTACTGCGGGCGTGCAGGCGATTCATGTCCCAGCAACGACGTGCCCCGTAGCCGTAGTGGGATACAACGCCGGGACGACGAGTTCGAACACCGTTCGATTGGATTATATTTTCCCGCAGCCGGGCACCGGAATCTCCAATTTCTACACGCACATCACGGGCACGACGGCCACCGTCGTAAAGGCCGGCCCGGGTGTGGTGCATACCGTCGTGGTAGGCACGCCCGCCGCGGGCACGATCAGCCTGTTTGATCTGGCATCCGGAAGCTGTACGGGCACGCCCGCCACGAACGTAGTTTCGGTGATCACGGCCACGTCTACGTTTCCGGCCGCGCCGGAGATTTACGACGTGCTGTTCAACAACGGTATTTGCGTGAAGGCCAGCGCGACGATGGATATCACGGTCAGTAGTCAGTAGGCCCGCCGTCGCCTGCGGCTATGGCGCGGCAGGGAAGGGAAGGGGACGCACATCGAGTGCGTCGGAGAAAAAAGATGCGAAAAATTCTCAGTGTCGCCCTGGTACTTGCCGGGGCGTTTCTTTTTGCGCCCGCCGCTCGCGCGCAGTTCACCACTGTCACGGCCACGGTGCAGGATCCCAACGGCATCCCGTATTCTGGTGCCGTGCTGAATGCTGTGCTGATGGGCGGTACCGGCAGCTACACGCTGAACGGCCAGCCCTATTCCGGAAAAGTCGGCCCCGTGACGCTCGATTCTACGGGCAAATTTACGGCGCAGTTTGGCGATGTGACGCTGATCAGTCCGGGCAGCCCGCAGTGGCAGATCACGGTATCGATCGCGCCGGGCATCCCGCTGCCGTTCGGGACAGGCTCCCAGCAATTCACCTACACGAGCTCCGGCACCACAATCAGCGGCAGTTCGCCCGTAAGCCTCACGTCCGCACTGAATGCGTTAGCACCTAAGCTGACGAACTTCTCCGGGACGGGCACCGGAAGCGTCACCAGCGTGGCGGCTTCGTCCCCCATTGTAGTGACGCCCAACCCAATCACTGCGACGGGCACGATTTCCTGCCCCACGTGCAACGTAAGCGGCGCCACGATCGCGGGCACGATCACTTCGACCCACATTCCGTATGCCAGCGCGGCAAACACGCTTTCGGACATCGCCGGCAGCGCCGTGACGGGATCAACCGGCGCGATCGCGCTTACGGCCGGTGCGGACACGACCAATCCACTGCAGGTAAATTCCCATTCCTCGACGCAATCGATCCCATTGATCGACGTCAACAATCAAAGCACCGGAGGCGCCGGAACCGGAACGCTGGCCGCTCCATTGCTAGTCGAAGGCAAGGGCTATGGTGCGTTCAATCCGGGCGGCAGCACCACCGTCATGGCAATTCAGCAGGAAAGCTCCGCGACGGCCAACGATGCGCTGATCATCACCAATAAACAGGCGGCGTCATCGGGCAGCAGGACTTCGACGATGCAATTCTTCGTACCTGATAACGGCATCGCTGAAATCACTGGCGGAAACGCGGTGGGCGATAGCAGCGGGGTTTACGATGCGATCACCTTCGACGGAAATCCATCCGTATACGGTGCCGCGTCCGTGCCCGGAGGAATGGGAATCTCGCTCATCCAGAATCCCAACACAACTAGCCAAGTTCCCGTGACGATCGGAAATCTGAACGCATCCACCACGGCCAACATGCTGGACATCGTGAATTCGACCCAGAAACTTTCCGGAATTTTAACAAATGGCTGCCTTTACTTCGTAGTGAATAGCGTCACCACGACCAATTATTGCGGGGAAGATGTGGCCGTAATTGATCCTCGCACGTTTGGCGTGAAAGCCGATGGGCATGCGGTATCCGATGCCACCACCACGAGCGGCAGCCCAATTGTCACCTGCCCAAATTCGGATTGCAATTTCACGACCACGGCTGTGATCGGACAGCGCGTGTTTGCAAATAAAGGGTTTCAATCTTGTACCGCCGGCTCTTATATCATCCCGGCCAGCACCACGATCACCAGCATCGACAGCGCGAACCAAATCCACGTAAGCAATAATGCCGCGAACAACTGCACGGCCACGGCGCGGCTCGTCTGGGGCGATGTGGATCAAACTTCGGCGGGAACAGGCCCCTGGCAGAACGCATGGAATGCCTTTGTCTTGGCGCTTACCAGCGGCCCGGCTTTTCTGAAAATCCCCTGCGGCCTTTCTTTAATCGACGCCGGAATCGGCGGCGGATCGCCCTCGCATTCCACCTACATTCCCACCATCGCGGGATGCGGGCCGTCTAGCAGCGCGCTCGCCATCACTGCGGATTATTCGTGGACGGCGGTATCCGTTGGAGCGAATCATACGCAACTCTTCGGTTTTTCCAGTAGTAACAGCTTCGTGGCTCAACCCTACACCCATGATTTCGTAGTGGACGGGTCTGGCGAAAATACGAATTGCCCTGGCTCAGCCGCTACGCTCTTGAATCTCAGTAATCAGTCCTATCTGGCAACGAACGTCTATACAAATAATCTTTGCCCGAACCGCACGAATCTTCTTTGCGATCAGTTGGGTTCCACTTCGGTTTATATCAACATCCAGTCCGATTTTTGCGGACAGCCCTGCATGGCTCTCACCGCTGGCGGTCAACCGACGAATATGTACCAGATGTTTTGCGGAGATTCCAACCAAGGCATGGTGATCACAGGGGCAGGCACAGTCAACTCTTATGGAGGGAGCTACGGTCAATCCGGCGGATGTGGGCAGGGATTGCCAATCGGAAACGGTAGTGCCGTCATTTTCAATTCCTACGGCGAAAATATAGGAACGACGATCAATTTAGCAACAGCGTCAAAGTTCAACGGCTACGGCGATTCGATAACGGCGGTAAATTGCGGGTCTGGTAACGGTGCGTTCACGATGGCGGGAACTTCTGTTGCTACCCTGCAAAATACTACAGTCACTCCCAGCGGCACGACAAACAACGCTTTCAACGGCACTGGGACCGTGAACGTACAGGCAGGCACAGCCATCACTGCCGGATCATCAGCGATTGCACCATCCACGATCGTTCTAAATGTAAACCCGCAGACGGTAGGATCGGATCGCCAGGTGGCCAAGGCTGCGGCGCAAACCGCCAAAACAATCTTCACCGTGGGCGGGCAAACTACGTTTTTCCGCGTGCATCTTTCCGTGGAATGCACCACAAGTTCTGCGGCGGCGACGGTGACGCCCGCAGTGCTCTATACGGATACCTCCGGAACGGCGCAGACGGTGACTGGCACGGCGGCCACATGCACCACGCTGGGCGCGGCCAGCAATACCAGCCAGGATGTAACCTTCCGTGCGCAGAATGCCACGGCGATCCAGTACCAAACCACGATCGCCAACACGCCTACGTACGACATCAGCGTAACCGTGGAACAGCTTGGCCTGAATTGATTTTTCCATGAAACAAAAACTACAATTCGCGGCGTTTCTGATGTGCGGGGTCCTGATCGGAAACCTGATGGGCGGATTTTTTTCCGTGCGCGCCCAAGGGCCGTACCTCGTGGCCAACGAAGTGCCACGCGGCACCATTTTGATGATGCTTTCGGCGTGTCCCGCAGGGTACACGGAAGTCTCCGCCATGAACGGCGCGATGCCTTATGGCACCATCGCCGCGAATGGCGACGTAGGCGGTACCGGCGGATCGAATACCGTGACGCCTACGGGCACGAACGCCACGGCCAGCTTTACCCCGGCGGGATCTAATGCCACGGCCAGCTTTACCCCTGCGGGATCGGTGGCTGCGCCCACGTTCACGGGATCGAGCGGCACAGTGCCCGCCGAGACTTTCACGGGCAGCGCCGGGACGGTGCCCGCAGAGACGGTTTCGTGGCCCGCCGGCGTGCCCACGTTCACGGGCAGCCAGGTGACCACCAGCGCCGTCAGTGCCGGGACGCCGGCCGGGACGAACGGAACCGTCACTACGGGCGCCACCAGCGCAGGGACGCCGGCCGGAACGATCAGCGCGATCACAGCAACGGCAACGGCAGCCCTTACGACGGCGGCAGCTTCCGGGCAAAACACCGCCAATAATACGCACACGCATCCCGCGCCCACGTTTACCGGGAGCGCGATGGGGACTCACACGCACACCGTCCCCGCGGAAGTGTTTACCGGATCGGCGCTCGCCACCCACACACATACGGACACGGCGGCGGGCACCGTGGCGTGGCCCGCAGGCGTGCCCACGAACGGCACAGTGACCTTCACACCCGCCGGAACCAACAGCACCGTGAGTTTCACGCCATCGGGGACGAATTCCGCGCCCGCGTTCACGGGGACGCCGGGAAGCGTGCCCGCGGAAGTGTTTACCGGACAAGCGGGCACGGTGCCCGCCGAAACGTGGACCGGCAACAGCTTCGACAATCGCCCCGCCTTCGTAAAGGTAATCTTCTGTTCTAAAGCCTGAATTCTCCGGTGCGGGCCGCGAGAATGTTGCTATAGAATGACGGAACGAGATAGGTAAGGGTGGGCTGGGGGCCATGTGGTGCCACTTGAATTTCCGCCGAAATGCGATTTCAAGCTAGACGATGGCACCGATTGCCCCATTCCCGCGTCGCACTTCTGGGGTCCGGTGAAATCGTGCTGCAGCCACTTTGAACTGTTCTGCGTGGGCCTGTTGAACACGGACAAGATGCCGGAAAGGCCCCGGCATATCGACATCGTGGAAGAGTACAACCGACAATGCGGCCGGGATTCCAAGATTCCGGGCACGGATTGCAAAAACAGTGACTAGCGAGACACTGACGCTTCTGGGCGCGGCGTTTGGCGGGATCTTTGGCGCGGGCGTGGCCTGGGCCACGATGCGCGCGCGGGTAAACAAAACCGCCGGAGATGTGAACGGCCTGGGGCGCAAGTTCGGGCGGTCGATCGCGTTTCAGTTGCGCGCCCTGGCCGAAGATGAACCGATCAGCAAACGCAAGCTGATGCACCTGGCGGACCTGATCGATCCCAGATAGGAGCGACGATGCACATCCCTTTGAAAATCGCTACGGACATCGTGGTTTACTGGGCTTTCTTCTGGAATGCGGTGTACTTGCTCGCGCCGCCGCGGGAGACGTTTAACTCCCCGAAGTACAACAAGTTTCTGGACCTCGTGAGCTATTACGGCGCGCTGAACATTCGCAGCCTGCTCATGCGGCTCTACGGCGCATCGCCATCCGCCGCGCCGCCGATCCCCACGCTGAATTCCACAACGGTTCCTATTCGCGATGATGCCGCTCAGGGTAAACCGGTTGACTCTACCAAGCCGAAGGGATAAAACGGACGCGTCGCAACCGGCGGCGCAAAGGCGGGTGATGCCCACATGATAAAAATGCACCTGAGCCGACGAAGATTGGGAATGATACGAGTGCTTACTGGGACTGTCCTCGTGGTTGGGCCGTTACTTTTAGCGGCGATAGGAGTAATCACGATGTTTGGTGTAGGCAACTCGAAAACTTCAGTCAATTCCATGCTGTCAGCTCAGAATAGCGAGGCCCTGGACGCCTGCTAAAAGGGAGCCGCGAAAGAGCAGGATTTTTGAGGGGAAAAATGCCCGATCCGAAACAACCTGATGCCATGATCCAATCCGAAAAGATTTTCGACGAAGCGCTGCGCGATATTCGCCTGATCCTGAACAGCGTCCACGCGGACGCCACGCGCGGCGAACGCATCGTGCGCATCGCCTGGGTGATTGGCCGGCTCCCCGAAGGCTTACGGGAATCCGTGATCGCCGAAGCGCAGAACCGCGTGGTCTCGGGCTGGGCCGCGGGCAAATCCCCAACGGACTGGTAAATGCGTGACTTAATCCTTGGCTTTACTTTCGCAGCGCTGGCCGTAGGAGCGCTTCTCTGGATCGTTTACATCGATTGGAAAATGCACGAATGAGGAAAACGCTGTGGACTTTGAACATCGGGAACTACGCTCCGGAACTGTGCGAGCTCACCTATCCGCTGCTCCTCGCCTACGCGCGCAAGATCGGCGCGGATTTCCAGATCATCAATGAGCGACGCTTCCCGGAAATGCCCGTCACGTACGAAAAGCTGCAAATTTTTTATCTGGGCCGTGGGAACGATTGGAACGTGTACATCGATTCCGACGCCGTGATTTTTCCGGATATGTTTGACGTGACGGAGCGCATCCCGAAAAACACCGTGGCGCATTACGGGCGGGACCACTGCATCAACCGCTTCAAATCCAACGCCTATTTCCGGCGCGACGGGCGCAACATCGGCTCGTGCAACTGGTTTGCCGTGGCGAGCGACTGGTGCATGGATTTGTGGCACCCGTTGGATCAGCGAGTTTATTTTGGTCCCTTACCTAAGCCTGAAAATTGGACGAATCCTGATCTAAAAGCAACTCTGGACGAAATTCAGCCGATCGTGATCGAGCGCCAGGCGGGGCTCACCCCCGATCACCTGATCGACGATTACATGCTCTCGCTGAACATTGCGCGCTACGGCCTCAAATTCACCACGGTTCTGGACATCATGCGCGAGGCCAACGATCAGGCGATGTACGCCTGGCACACGCACCGCATGCCGGTGCAGAAAAAGCTGGAACAAATCCGGCAGGGCCTTGGCCCGAAGGGCGCGAACCTGATGGACCTGGACGAATTCCGCGTGTGTAAGGGATTCGACTTGAACGCCTGGCTCGCGGAATACGGCACGGACAGAAAGCGCCCGGTGCAGGTGGAAGATTTCCAGATCACGCAGGATAAATACGGCACCCTTCCTTCGTCAGGGCAAGCGGCTCGCGGGTCACGATGATGGCGGTGCAACTCACTGTTGACAAGCTGGAAGCGGATGGCACGATTCGCGTGCGGCACACCTTTTTCGGGGAGACAATCGAGGAATGCGAGCGATTGCGCGACGAGCACGCCGGCGGCTGCAAGGCGTTCGGCCCGGCGCTCGATCGCAAAATGGTGATCGAGGAAATTGACCATATCGACGATATTCCTGAGTGGTCCGACGATGACGAGGATTGATGTTGCTGCCATTCACTGACGGTTTGATCCGCACGCACCATTTCGATCCCGAAATGGCTTTCCTCGCAGATCGCCACTATTCCCGCCAATCGCCCGGAGCTCGGCAGTTCGCTGGCAATGGAGAAAAGATCGTGCTGCGAGATAGCGCGGGACTTGTTCTTTTCGTTTGGCTCAAGCAACAGTTTCGCGCAGACGGACTCCTCGGATTTAATGACCAGTGGTTTCGGAATGAATCCAGTAGATTGGCAAGTGACATTATTCTAGAGGCTGAGACTTTCGCATTTGAACGATGGGGCGGCGGCGAAGCCTTTACGATGGTCGATTCCCGAAAAATAAAATCCTCAAATCCGGGATGTTGCTACAAAAAAGCAGGGTGGCTATTCGCCGGATATACCCGCGATGGAAAGCACATTTTCAAAAAGCGAGTCACGGCGTGAGCGCCATCCCCAACGCGACGATTCTTACCCCGGCGCAGATTGCCTACTACGCGCAGATCGCCGGGTTTGATGGCCAGGACCTGCAAACCGCCGTGGCCATCGCCCTGGCCGAAAGTTCCGGAAATCCCAACGTGTACAATCCCGAAACGGGCGCATCCGGCGGCACGCCGGCGGGGCAGGGATCCTACGGCCTGTGGCAGATTTACCTCAAAGAGCATCCCGAATTCGCCGCGGATAATCTCTACGATCCGCAAACGAACGCCAATGACGCCTACGAAATTTATTCCACCGCCGGGGGATTCACTCCCTGGGCGACGTACAATTCCGGCGCCTACGAAGCTTACATGGGCGTGGCCGCGCCCGCGCCGCAGCCCGCGATCCCGGGCTTAACGCCCGCCGCCGCCGTAAACGCCGCGGGCGAGCCGCAGCCCGCGGCCACGGGGTATCCATCGATGACGGATTTTTTTTGGATCGGCGGGACGCTTCTGGCCGGATGGGTGCTTTTCTCGCTCTTGGATTAGAACATGCTCGATTTGTTTGGCAATGAGATTCCCGAATCCCCAACGCCAGAACAGGCAAATGGGTACAAAGGGGCCGGCGCGAATCGGGCGCACAGTACCGGCAGCGAATCTGCCGCGAATCAGCGCACCGCAGTAGCAAAGGCCCCTCGCGAATCCGCCGCAAACCAGCCGCGCACGCCGCTCGATGAAATCGAAAAATCCATCATCCGTAAAATGCAGGCGAGCGTCACGTTTGTGCCCGGCAGTTCGCACAAACGATTCGTGCGCGACCTGAATCCGGACACATCGGCGCTTTCGACAAACGGGAGGAACTACCTGGCCTATCTCGCAAACCGCTACCGCCGGCAGTGGATTGCCAGCGCCGAGGAATTCGCATGGATCGTGCAATGGTGCAGGTACGGAGCACTTCCCAAACCGCGCATGGAGTGATAGTCTCCCGCCGTGACGCCCACCGACATTTACAGCCAACTACGCCGCGATGAAGGCGTGCGGAATTTTCCGTACACGGACACTGCCGGAAAGTTGACGATTGGCGTCGGGCGCAATCTGACGGATGTGGGACTCCGTGGCCATGAAATCGAATACCTGCTAAAAACCGATATTCAGGCGATCGGCAGCACTCTTTCCGAGCGGTTCCCTTGGTTTGAAAATCTAGATGAACCGCGGCAAGGCGTGCTTTTGAACATGGCGTTCAATCTGGGCGTGAACGGCTTGGACAAATTTCCTGCGTTTCTGAATGCGTGCCTGCACAGCAATTGGGAAGTGGCCGCGGATGAAATGCGGGAATCCGAATGGGCACGCCAGGTGGGCGACCGCGCCGTACGGCTCTCTTCGCAAATGCGGACGGGCGTGTGGGTCTGAATCGTGCAGCACTTCAAGGAATTCGCCCGGTACGTTTTGCACGATCCTTCCGTGTACGCCCTCGCCGCCCTCGTCCTGTTTTTCGCCGCACTCCTCTACGCAGTGCCGCTGTTTTGTTTGCTGGCGCGGTTTTTGGGCTGGCCGTGGCGGCGGCCGCGACGCTTGTAATCTTCGCGGCCTGGGGCTTTCTGGATTGGGCGCTGATGATCCTGGCGGAACGATGATTGAAAAACTCCAAGCGGTATCTCGCGGGATTTCCGGCGCGGCGTTTGCGGCCTTTGCAACGTGGCTCTTGTATCGGATGGCCCTGGCCTTACTTCATTGCCATGCGGAGCGATAAAACAAACCATGATAGTCCGTCACATGCGCATGCGCGGTTATGAGTGGAGAAATTTCCAGCACGCCGCTCTGGGCGTGATGGCCATGGCGGGTGCATTTGCTTTAGGCGAAGCGGGCGTATTTTTTAAGGAAGCGCGCGAACAGGTCGAACCGATTGCGCGGGACGCGGACATCGCGTTACAGAATGCGCAGGATGCGATCGCGCGAGCCACAGCGGCAGAGGATAAATTGTCGGCCGCCGCAGATCAACAGGCCGCCTACTGGAACAAAACCTCGCTCGAAACCTATAAGACGATGGCGGCGCTGCGGATCACCATCGTGCGCACGGATCAATCTGTGAATGACGTCCTCGTGCCGCGGGTTTCGGCTTCGCTCGATGCGTCCACGGCGCTCGAGCGCACGGCCACGGAAAGCGTGGCAGACACCACGGCCAGGCTGGATGCCACGATCGACGCGCTGCGCCCGGCGATTGCGAACCTCGTGCAAACCTCGGCGGGCGCATCCGCCGCGATGAAAGCGGCGGGAAAAGATTTATCCGATCCGACCATCCATGAGACGCTGGCGCACGTCGACGGCGTGGCGGGCAATGCGGACGCGGCCAGCCGGGATATTGCCGCTTTCGTCCACCGGGAAACGACGCCCGCGCGCGGCACCTGGAACGTGATAAAGTCTTTTCTGCGCGAATTCGCCGGGCCCGCCGCTCAGGTGGCCACGGCGGTAAAGTAGGAGCAAAAATGTCCACAACGCCGTCGTCCCCCACTCCCGCAACGCCGCACGCCGCGTGGTACGCCCGGGCGGGCACGTGGTTTCTGAAAGTCGGCCGCGCCGTGAAGGGCGCATTGTCGAAGATCGCGAGCGACATGCCCGCGGTGCAGGCCGAAATTCAAAAGGTGGCGCCTACGGTGGAAGCCATGAGCGAAATGGTGCTGAAAGGCAGTTCCACGTTTGAGCAGCACTTGCTGGACGTGTGGGGCGTGGCGGCCAACGCGGTAAAAGATGCGGGCGCGGCGGCCGGCGCGAACGGCATCAGCGTGTCGCTCGATCAATCCCTGGTGAACGATATCAAGGGCTTTCTGCCGCAGGTGGAAGCGTACCTTGATCCCGCGGCCAGCCCCGCCCCGCCGCCGAAAAGCGCGTGATTCGTGACTCGTGATTCGTGTCCCGTGAAAATCTAACGCTTCATCAGCGCGAAATTGTGCTGCGCGGCCTGGATGTGCCAGCTCAAATTCAAGCCGGATGGCTTCGTTGCGATAGAGCAGCGCCCATACCGTCTCGCCCTTCTGTTCATGGCGCGCGGCCGATTCCCGCAGCCAATCGGATTCGGTTCGGATTTCCTTTTCCTTGCCTCTTTGCTTCTCGTTCTGTGCTTGCACTGAATCGTTGCCACGAAGTGCTTGCACTGAGACAACAGTCGAAGTGTCCATGAAGCAAGAATGCAGGACGGCACCGGCGAGGGTAATAGAGCGAGGGTACGGGCGGAATGGTACTAAAGTTTTCGAGTTAGAAAGTGATTTTCCAGTTCCAGAGCAGGCGATTTCCCTTGGCGGGGATCGGGGCATCGAATTTCTTCACGAGCGCCAGGTGCCAGGCGTAGCGGCCATCATCGTAATTTCCGAAAAGAAATTCGCGATGGTTCAGGTCCGCAAGTTCATCGCGCACGCGGGATGTTTCCTCGATGGAGACGAGCCGCGCGATGGCCACGATCGCGCCGTAGGGCAGGCCGCGGATCGCGGCGTCGACGTGATCCACGCGGCAATTCAGGATGTCGGCAAGCTGGCAGCGGAATTCGTTGCCGTGCATTGATGCGCCCAGCCATCGCGGGGGAAGTTTTTGCGCGGCGTGGATGGCAAGTTCGCCGCGGTAGGACGTTTGCCAGCATCGCGTCTCGATGCGCTTTTCACCTAGCGCGATAAGCGACGCCCACGGCTGCCAAAGCGTAAGTGCTTTCATGGTCGTCGCCACACTAAGACTCCCTGTGCCAGACGCAGCACCATGGCCTCACAATATCTTTCCTCGATTTCGATCCCGATGGCCGGACGCCCTAGAAGTTTCGCCGCGCAAAGCGTGCTGCCTGAACCTGCATACGGATCCAAAACTACCCCCCCCCACGAACGAAGTTTCGCAGGCCCGGTGATCCATGAAATTAGATCGATACACCAGCGCATCACGGCCACGGGTTTTTGCGTACCGTGCCAGCGGCCATCCGTTTTGCGCTGATCGCCGCTCGCCCATGCATAGCGTACGATCCGGGGACCGCCGGTGAGATTTGTCCACGCCAATTCCGCATCGCCGAAAAATGCATCCGGCTCCAGCCCGTCCCGCTTGTCCCAGATGATCCAAGAATTTGAATCCGGAAGCCGCGCGGCAAAATTGTTTCCGCCCCAAAGAATCATCGGGCAATCAAAGGGCAACAAATGGCTGGGATCAAATGCTTCATCGTCGCCGGTGACTTTCGGATGGTTTTGATGGGTCCGGCCCGGCATATTTTGCAAGCCTGGACGGATATCGATTCCGTAGGGCGGGTCTGTGATGATCGCGCCGGGCTTGATGTCCAACCCCGGAAGGATTGCCCGGCAATCGCCGTGGTAAATCGAAATCCCGTCCTCTTCGTAGTAGGGGCGCATAAAAACAGGCGCTACCCTTCGCAACTCAGGGCAAGCGGGGCGATTGGAGCGATTTTCCGGGGTTTCCTGGGCTTGGGGTAGCTTGGCCAGCCTATTTGCGCGCCACGGGCAGCCGCATTCGCGGCGTTGGCCCTTCTGGTATCAGGGTAAAGGTATCTCATGCCGCTTTACCCCGAGGGCCGAGGGGCTCGCCACAGCGGGCGTGGGATTTGAGCCACTCACCATCGGACATCCCCTGAGACAAGAGTTGGGCGCTCGTGCGGGGCTCCGGGACGTTGCCCGGACCGATCACGCGGCGGGCGCCGCAGCGGCATACCGCCGTGACGGTTTCGGGCGGCTCAGGATCGTGCCCGTGGAACAGGACGAAACTCGTCACTTCCAGGAATTCGGGATGGTAGTCCGTCAAGGGATGCTCTTTGCCGCACGCGCACACGATTTTCATACGGGTTCCCCAAAACAGAGAGCGCGGATTTCTTTCAGCCTCAAAACATCTCCAACCGTCCAACCCGTGCCGGTATGGGCAACGCCCGAAACACGATCGTAGAAGCGGATCATATCGAGCAATGCCATTCGCAATTTCACTTCCGATTCATCATGAGCGATCGCCGGAAGCGGTTTTCGCAGCAGCCCAGTTTTGACGGGCTTTGCTCGTGATGCCCGTCCGCCCACTTTGGCTGATTTCCGTTTCCGGCGATCGTTCACGGTGAGCAATCTTTCCGCAAAAGCGCCCCTTACCGGGGCCTTTTGCTCACTTCGCACATTTCCCCCGCGGCGGCGGATTTGCCGTCGATCGGCACCGCTGGCGGATCGGCGTGGACGGCTTCGGCCAGGTGCGGCTGAAACGTGAGCGGATGCAGAAACACCGGCATGCGTTCGGGGATTTGATAGATGACGAGTTCCCGGCCGCATAGCGGGCACAGCATCGGCCCGCGGCACTTGTATCCCGCCCGCGCCAGATCCTCGCTCGATTTGTAGGGCCAATCGCTCATGGTGAATCGGCTTTCTTTGCCTTCTCTTGCTGCCGACGCTTCCGCGAATAATTTGTCGATGCGATTCGCAGCGATTCAGAATTTTTCCGTAACTCCGCAACGATCTTTTTTCGAGAGTAATACCCCCATGCGATCTGACCGGAAAGGATTTCAATCGCCATTTTGATCGCGCTTCGATATCCGCCGGGGCTTCGTTTTCTGCTCATTTCTCGAATAAATCCTTTTGTTCGGCGCGGGGCGGCGCGGCGGGCACCGCCACGGGCGGGGCGGGGTGTGCTGGATCGAGGCAGCGGCCGAGACGGCCATCGTCGACCTGATGCTCCGTGTTGCGGCGGCATTTCAGGCACCAGCCCGTGGCCGTCAGCGTCGACTTTGGGAAGTGCTCACTCACGGGCGCGAGCCTCGATAAACTCCGAAACTTTGATCGCGAAGTCCCTGGCTTGATCTAGATCAATCAGTGTTCCCTTATAGGCGGCGGCGCCTATCAGCCATCCGGCGTAGAAATTCAACATCGAATCCCCTTTATCGTCAGGCAGTTCACCTGAAAGCTGATAGCGCCGCAAAAAGTCGCTAACTTTCACGCGACGGCGACCTGTTTTTTCATCGTCAGGCAGTTCACCTGAAAGCTGATAGCGCCGCAAAAAGTCGCTAACTTTCACGCGACGGCGACCTGTTTTTTCATTTCGGCGACGGCGCGGAAGGAATCGCCCTCGCGGGTTAGGAAACCGTAGCTCGTCAGCTTGGCGAGATACGGGCTTAGGATTTTTAGATTGGCTTTGTCTTTTAAGACGCCGCGGCGGCGCAGTTCGGCGCCTACGTCGGCGCGGTTTTTCTGTTTGTCAAAGAAACCTTCGTGGACGAGTAGGGCGAGCCGGCCGTCCATCGTGTCGCCCTTGGCGTGGATAATTTGCCGCTCCACCTTCACGCGAATCTCCGGGCGGTGCGAGAGGATTTCCAGGATGCCGGGATCGATCGCGGCCCGCTCTTTGACGTAGGCGTAGATTTTTTCCAGCGAATTGCCGTTGGCCGATGCAATCTCTTTTTCGGCATCGAGTACGCGAGACGAAATTCGCTCGTCGCGCTCGAATTCGTGATCCTCGAACGCGCGGACGCGCGCGGCCAGCGCGTCGTGCGCTTCGATCAGCGCCGCGTGCTCTTTCAAAAGAGCACGCAGCGGTGATTCGAGATTCGGCATATTGCGGGCCACATTGTAGGTATCCAAAAGCGCGGTTAGGACTTCCGCTGACGTTTTGGCTTGCGGCATCGAGGCCTCGCTTTCATTTGCATGGCGGCTCGCGCCGTCAGGATAGAACTGTCCGCGAAAAAGTGTTCCAGATACGGACGCATCGAGCGGAATTTCTCCGCTTGCACCCTCAGACGGGATAACAGCTTCGCCGGCACCGGAATCGCCGGATTGCGTAGTGCTTTCTGTGAAGGGTTGCTTGCCCTGAACGTCTTGTGTGAAGGGTTTTTCATCTTTGCCAGGTTCCTTTACCCTGAGCGGGCTTTCGGCACGCGAAGGGTTTTCGTTTAGGATTTGCGGGGACGGGATTTTTTCGGATTGCTCTCCACCGGAAAGATCTTCAAGAGTTCCCGAACGAACATCTGGCCCTCGGCCGGGCTGAAATCGAACGTGATCGAGATCCAATTCCTTCCCGGGGATGTGATCCTGGGCATCGGAATGCGAATTGCTTTCGACATCGCCATCAGGCACCTCTTGAATTTGAACTTGGAGTAACTGTAAGGGCGTAGTTTTGCCAGGGGTCTTGATCCCATCGTGAATCATCACGTGGGAATCCTTAAACGCGCGGAGCATTTGCCGGGCGCTCGACACCGATTCCTCGCCCTTGGCGATGGCCTGGGCGTGGAGCTCGGAATTCATCCAGGCGGGCTGCACGTATACCTTGGACACTTTTGCTTCGGGCGTGCGTACGAAGAATTCCCCGATCTTTAGGCGCGCAATGTCCACCGGACGAAGCTGCGGCATGAACAGGCCGTCTAGCGAGCGATCGATTTCGTGCGCTTCGGTTTGCACGCCGATGCCCACGATCGAGCAGGCGCGGAGCATGATCTTATCCACCGCGGCCATATCTTGCGAATCGAGCCACATGAAGTTTTTGTTCGCGCCAGCCTTGCGCACCAGCGTCTCGCACGCCATTTTTACCGGGGAGTTTTTCCCTTGCGGGACGAAATCCTGCGCTTCGGGAACGATCACGCGCACGCCCTTTTCGTGCTGGTACACCCATTCCATCACGCTGCGGATCACAAGCGCCTGGGTTTCCATCGCGTATTCGCGCAGGTCCATGACGTTCAGCCCGTCGTGCAGCGTTAATTTCTTCGTGTACGGCAGGCGAGCAAGCTGCGGCATCACAATATCGAAATACGCTTTCAGGGACGTGTAGACGCCGGCGTTGATCCCGCTCACCGGCTTGCGTGTGTACTTCCATTCCTTTTTCTTTTTTTTGCCGCGGCCTTTTTCGACGTAGCCGCCCTCGCCGCCAAGCAGCGCCTTGATGTTTTCGTGCACGTCTTTCAGCGTTCTGGCGCTGCGGGGATCCTCGCAGCACCGGATGATCCATGCTTCCTCGAAATTCAGCTTCCGTTGCTGCGACGCTTCCAGGATGGATTTCACCCAACGCCAGAGCGGTTGCTCCTCGTCGTTTGTCGGTTCGGAAAAGTACGGCGAAATCATGCGTCCGGTAAGGAATCCGCCCTCGCCCTGTTTCGTGATGAACGCCACGGCGCGCAATTCGCCGCGATAGGCGATGGCTTCCAATGCCGTGGTTTTCCCGGAGAGCTGCGTCTGGCCAAACCACGCCAGATGTCCCGTATCCGGGATTTCCACCCGCCGCCCCGTCCCGATTTCCCATCCGAGAAGAATCATCGCGAGACTCTGATATAGCCATCAAGGTTGTTTTCAAACGCTGCAAGTACTTTCCTAAGCCAAGGCAACGCATCCTCGGCAAGGCCCCAGCCATTTGGGGAATTCAGCTTTTCGTATTCGGGATAATTCTTTTCAAAATCGGCCACGCCCGCGCGAAGGGCCTCGATGTAGTCCGATGCGCGCTTGCCGTCACTTTCGTAGATCGCATCGAACACACCCGCTTTTCGCCACATCGGGATCACGTTGTGTGTGATGTTCGCGGAAAATAGTTCCTGCCCGCCGTGCAGATCGCCACCGCAATGCGGGCACTTCATCGGACTTTCGAGAGTGATATCTACGCTCACTTTTCCCCTTTACCCTGAACGCCCTTTGTGAAGGGCGGCTTAATTCTCGCCCGGCTCGCGGACTGGCGGCGCTGGCGGGGCGGCGCGTTTCGTTTTCATGCTGATCGTCAGGCTCAGGCCCATTTTGTCCGCCAGCGCATAGAGTTCCTTGATTCGCCGCGCCAGTTCCTCTTGCGCGCTCTCAAACTGCGGATTGGCGGGCGGCTTCGTCATTCCTGGCCGATCCGCACGCGTTTTTGGAATTCCACGATTTCGTTGTGTAACGCCGCCATCATATCTAGATCGCCCTGCGTCACCACGTCCACATCTCCGCCGCTCATGTGGTTCATCAGAATCCCGTAAAACGTCGTGGCGCCAGCATAGAAAGCGCGCTTCATTTCCCGGACTTGAATCGGCGGCGCGTCCGCGGGAAGTAACTGCCGCATTTGGTTCCAGCCTTCGAGAAGTCTCTGCCGTTCCATGTGTCCTCAGTTTGGAATGTGAATTCGACACTCTTCCCCGGCGGCTTTCAGATACCCCAGTAAAAACCCGCGGCGGCGCAGGCTGACGCGCGTGCCCAACATCATGCTGAAAAAAACGCCTTGCGCTTCGTTTACGGCGTCCGCGCACATCATGGCCGTGACGGTGCGCGCCTGGATGGTGAGGGCATCGCCGTGCGCCGTCAGGAAATGATCGGCCCACTGTTTTGTGGGCCACATGGGGAATTTTTCGCCGCAATGCTCGCAGCACGTGGTTTCGCCGGCACAGATTTCCGCTACCATCTCGGACGGCATTCTGCCCGGATTCGGCCCGCCCACGATCAGCGTGGCAGCCTCGACGTCGCGAATCCACGCGGGCTCGGGTTCAGTGGCGAGTGGTGAATGGCTAGTGACTAGCTTTTCTTGCATTTGTCGTTTCCTTCCAGAATTTGCGATATCTCGTCCTGAGTGCCATTAACTGATCGTGATTCCTCGTGATCCAGTCCAGGACTCTAAAGCTATGATCCCATTTTATTTTCTTGGCCTCGGCGCGAAGCTTTGCGTGGGCCGGTTCTTCGCAGCACGGATCGTATTCTTCCCCATACACGTGCTCCGCCACATTAAATCCGCACTTGGCCCTATCGAACGGATAGGTGGCTTCGATCCAGCCGTCGAGCATCGCGATCATTTCTTTGTCGGTCACTCCGCCCTCGCCGGCCGTTGCCAGCCGTCAGTGTGGCCATCGGGCCAGATGTGCGTGTAGGCCGCGCCGAGCACGCCGTCCACCACGTGCGGCGTGATGGCCCGCGGGATCACCCACATCGGCCCGGTGGCAAAGGAAGAATTGCCTGGCGGCGGCAGCGTGAGCGATACGCCCATCACTTGCTGGATCGGAGAGCCCCACGGATGATTTAGGTCCAAAAGAATCGTGCGCGCGCCGTCGCCAAGGATCGCGTTCTGGCAATCCTGATGCGCGACGTCGATTTGCCGCTTGGCTTCCACGGCATCGCCCATCGCTTCCAGGATTTGCTTGCGCGCTTCGACGCTCAGTTTTTGAGCCTGGGCGGTGTCTGCCTGTAACTCCCGGCGCATTTGATCGACCTGAATCAATCCCGGAATCGCCCCGATCACGATCCCTAGAAGTACGAACTTCACTGCGCGCAACACGCTATTTTGTGGGTTTTCCATTGGTCAGCCTTTCCGCAAAAAGCGCCCCTTACCGGGGCCTTTTGCTTAATCGCACGGATCATTTACTACTCGCGCGACGTCGAGATCGTATTTCCGACTTCGGAACTTTTCCTTTACTGGCCGGCCGCTGCGCAGATCGTCGATCACTTCCAGTCGCGGGAGCACCACAGCCCCACGCGGTACAGAATTTGGCGCCCTTCGTGATCCATTTCATACCCACGGTTTCCACTTACTCGGTATCATCAATCTACGGCGCGTTGGGGGCCGTTTGTTTTCAAGA
>Ga0210394_10001515_pt1 | contig 36711 bp, 34 predicted proteins | sample IncBWC12MmetaG_FD_160121 | JGI IMG/M metagenome (GOLD analysis project Ga0210394, IMG submission 160121) | Forest soil microbial communities from Barre Woods Harvard Forest LTER site, Petersham, Massachusetts, United States - Inc-BW-C-12-M | ecosystem: Environmental > Terrestrial > Soil >... | reverse complement strand
GCTCGCGCACTTCGGGCGTGTCGAGATCGGGTAACGTCGCGGTCAGAAGCTCGATCGCCTCGTCTTTGTCGATGATGCGGCGCGGCTCGCCGAACAGGCTCGGCGCCTTTACGTCGGTGGCGAGAATCTCGCCGTTGCGGTCGACGATGTCGGGCCGCGCGGTGGCAATGGCGTCCTGGATCGCGCCGCGGCGCGCACCGTGGCCGTCGCCGCTCGCAAACATCACCAGCCGGCCGCCGATCACGGCATAGACCGCAACAAAGGCCAGCATCGCAAAGCCGACGCGGGCGCGCGCTTTCGCGGCGCGGTTGACGTCGCGCCCGTAAAGCAGGCCGCGGACCAGCCGCTGCCGCCAGGGTTCTTGCCGGCGAGAAGGCTCTCGCAGCTGTCGGCCGGAAGGCAGGCGATCGGTCATCGCTGGCCCTCCTGCGGTGAAATCGAACCCGTTGTCGCGGGTGCATCCGCCGACGCCTCGATGGTCTCAAGCATCGCGCCGATCGGATCGCTCTCGCCCGGTCTGACCAGACTTGGCGGACGCTCCGGCAGGTTCTTGAAGGAATCATACTGCGTGGCGTTGAGCGGCTTGAGCGTCAGATGGCGCTCGACCAGCCCTTGCAGGCGGAGCGGCGCATCGAGCTTGGTCCATTCGGCGCGCAGCACCGCAATCGCGTCGCGCTCCTCGCGGATTTGCGCGCGCAGCCGCAATACGCGCTCGGTGCGCTCGGTCGATTCCATCTTGATCCGGTAGACATAGGCGGCCGCGAACACCAAGACGCCGATCACGAGGAGATGAATGATGCGCATGCCCCTAGCCTCCCCTCATGACGGTATCGAGGGTGGGCCATCCCGGCAGCGCGGCTATTGGATGAGCCGGTGCATCGGTGCGATCGGCCGCACGCAGTTTGGCGGAGCGCGCGCGTGGATTGGCTGAAACTTCTTCGTCGCCAGCCACGACCGGCCGCTTGGTCAGCGTGACAAAGCTTGGCGTGACTTGCGCGATCTCCGGCTGATGCCGCGATCCGCCGCCGGCTTTGGCGCGCTCGTTCATGAAATTCTTGACGATGCGGTCTTCCAGCGAATGAAACGACACCACGACCAGCCGGCCGCCGGGCTTGAGCACCTGTTCTGCGGCCGATAGCCCAAGCTGCAGCTCGTCGAGTTCCTGATTGACGAAGATGCGCAAGGCCTGGAACGTTCGCGTGGCCGGGTGGATTTCACCCGGCTTGGCACGCACGACCTTGGCAACGAGTTCGGCAAGTTGCCGCGTGGTCGCAATCGGCGCTTCCTTGCGCGCGGCAACAATCGCCCGCGCCACGCCACGCGAGTGACGCTCTTCGCCAAAGATATAGATGATGTTGGCGAGATCCGCTTCGGACGCCTTGGCGATCACATCCGCCGCGCTCGGGCCATCCGGCCCCATCCGCATATCGAGCGGACCCTGGCTGCGAAACGAAAAGCCGCGGCTGGCCTCGTCCAGTTGCATCGAGGAGACGCCGATATCCATCACGACGCCGTCGACCGGCGAAACACCCTGCGCCGCGCAGATCTCGGCGAGGTTGGAGAAGCGGTCTTCGACCAGGGTGAGGCGGCCATTCGAGCGGTCGACCAGTTCGAACCCGCCGGCAATGGCCGAGCGGTCGCGGTCGATGCCGATGACGCGGGTTTGCGGGGTTTCGAGGATGGCCCGGCTATAGCCGCCGGCGCCGAAGGTCGCATCGACATAAATCCCGCCCTCGCGCGGCGTCAGCCAGGCGAGCACCTCTTCCCCCAGCACCGGGATATGGCGCGGACGGTCCGGCGGCCGGATCATGCTGGCCCTCCCGGCAGATGCCAGGGGAGGATGCGGAACTCGGACGCGAACGGGTCCATTGCGCCTCAATAATAGGCTTTTCGCCGGCCTTTCCGATTTCGGCGGCCGGCGGACGGTCGGAATTCGAGCTGGGAATCGAAAGGACACGTCAAACCTATGCTTCCCGCGCACCCTCCGCCCGATGGAGGTCCCCGACCTGACCTTGAAGCGCGCCTCCCACACAGAAACTTCACGTCGGCGGCGCCAGCCGATCCCCAAAATCAGGCACGGCTCTTCACCAATCAGTAAGGGCATTCAGCCTTAAGAAAGCGTTGACGGTCGGCGGCGCAGGCGACATCCGGGAAACAAATGCCCAGGCCAGTTATCCACAGCCATCCACCCGCCAGCTGATGCGTCCCGCACACACCGGGTCAAAATGCTCACCGCCGGTCGGATAACGATTGCGCGGAGGGCACCTTGGGAGAATAGTGACGGCATACTCTGGAAAAGCATTATTGCCGTCGTCTTTGCCGTTCTCTTGCCGGGTTTGAGCATTCATATGTCGATCGGTTCGTTCGCATCTGCTGGTACTGATTCGAAGCGTCGTCCCGCCCCGCTGCCCCGGCCAATCGCGAACATGCAGACCTTCTCGCCAGATTCCTCGATCGCCTCCGACGTCATCCCTTCGGCAAATTTCGGCGAGCGAAACAAGGGCCGTTTGCCGGACATGATCCTGCTGCACTACACGGGCATGCCCGACGTGCAGGGCGCGATCGCGCAGCTTTGCACCGCGGGCACCGACGTCTCCGCCCACTACATCGTTCTGGAAGACGGCCGCATCGTGCAATGCGTGCCGGAAACAAAGCGCGCCTGGCATGCCGGCGTCGCGTCGTGGTCGGGCGAAGACGACATCAACTCCTGTTCGATCGGCGTGGAGATCGTGAATCGCGGTCATGATTGGGGCTATCCGGAGTATCCGCTGCGCCAAATCGCCGCCGTGATCGCGTTGTGCCGCGGCATCATGCTTCGCCGCAACGTGCCGTCCCATCGCGTGCTGGCGCATTCCGACGTCGCACCCGCGCGCAAGAAGGACCCCGGCGAGAAGTTCCCGTGGCATTCGCTGGCGAATTCGGGCGTCGGCCACTGGGTGCAGCCGGCGCCGATCACGCGCGGCGATGGGATCAAGCTCGGCACGATCAGCGACAGCGTTCGCGACCTGCAGCAAGCGCTCGCCCGGTATGGCTATGACGTTCCGGTCACCGGAAAATACGATACCACGACCATGGAAGTGGTCACCGCCTTCCAGCGTCATTTCCGCCCGGCTCGCGTCGACGGCATCGCCGATCATTCGACACTGGTGACGCTGCAATCGCTGCTGGCAAGCCTGCCGGCCGAGCCGTTGGCCGTCGCGGCGCGGTAAGTCTCTCCGTCATGGCCGGGCATAGCCGTTCGAAGAACGGCGTCGCTTTCGCTCACCTACGTCCCGGCCATCACGCCTTCGCCATTGATAGAGTGAGACGTGGATGCCCGGCAACGCAGACAAGTTTACGCAGTCTGCGCAAAGCAAACGGCTATGGCAGGGCATGACGATCTACTTGCCCGCAAGTTCCGCCAGTCGCCGGGCATAGAGCCGCCGCAGCGGCTCGAGCTGCGTGGCGGCGGTCGCCGCCAGATAGGCCTCGCGGGCGGCCTCGTGCCGGCCGAGCCGGCGCAACAGATCGGCGCGGACGGCCGGAAGCATCTCGTAGCCTTCGAGGCCGCCGCGTGCCTCGATCGCATCGACAAGGTCGAGTGCGCGCGCCGGCCCATCGACCATCGAAAGTGCCGCCGCATGGTTGAGCTCGATCACGGGCGAGGGGCTGATCCGCAGCAGCACTTCGTAAAGGCCAGCGATCTGTTTCCAGTCGGTGTCCTGAAAATTGGACGCCCGCGCATGCAAGGCCACGATCGCCGCCTGCACCGCATAGGCCTCAGCGCCGCCCGGCAGCAGCAAGGCTTCCTCCACGAGCCCAAGGCCTTCGGCGATCTGCGCCTGATCCCACAGGGTGCGATCCTGCTCCTCCAGCAGCACGATATCGCCGCCTTCGGTCTGGCGGCCGGCGCGGCGCGCATCGTGCAGCAGCATCAGAGCGAGCAGGCCCTTGACCTCGCGGCGGCGCGGCATCAGCGCATCGAGCAGGCGCGCCAGCCGGATCGCCTCGCGCGCCAGATCCGGCCGCATCAATTCCGCGCCGGAGGTCGCGACATAGCCTTCGGTGAAGACGAGATAGATCACCGCCAGCACGCCGCGAAGCCTTAAGGAAAGCGCATCGCGTTCTGGCACCTCATAGGGAATGCCGGCAAGCCGGATCTTCTGCTTGGCGCGGACGAGACGCTGGCCCATCGCCTCCTCGCTCACCAGAAAGGCGCGCCCGACTTGCGCGGTGGTCAGACCGCAGACCGTGCGCAGGGTGAGCGCGACCTGGACTTCGGGGGCGAAAGACGGATGGCAGCAGGTGAAAATCAGCCGCAGCATGTCGTCGTCGAGCACGGCGGCATTGTCATCGGGTACGACTTCGGCATCGAGCAACGCCTGATGCGTCAACTCGGCCTCCTTGCCGCGAAAGGCGACCTGCCGGCGAATGCGGTCGATCGCCTTGTTGCGTCCGACATTGACGAGCCACGCCCGGGGATTGGACGGCGTCTCGGCAGGAGACCATCGTTCGAGCGCCGCCGCGAAGGCCTCCTGCAGCACATCCTCGGCGAGATCGAAATCGCCGACGAGGCGGATCAGCGTGGCCAGCGCCCTTCCCGCCTCGTCGCGAAATATTTTTTCGATCTCGGTTGACGTCATTTATCTGTAGATCATGCTCGGCCGGACCTCGCTTGAACCAGCTCTGGCGAATAGATCATGATCGGGCGGACCTCGATCGAGCCGTTTTTGGCGCCGGGAATTCTGGCGGCGATCTCAATCGCTGCATCGAGGTCCTTGGCTTCGACCAGATAGTAGCCGCCGAGTTGCTCGCGCGTTTCGGCAAACGGGCCGTCGGTGGTGAGAACCTTGCCCTCGCGCACGCGCACGGTGGTCGCGGTCGTCGACGGCTGTAATCCGTCGCCGGCCTTGAAGGCGCCGCTCTGGATGATGGATTGCGTAAACGTGCCATACTCGGCCGTCATTTTCTGACGTTCGATGTCGTTCAATTTGAAGAGCTCGGCCTCGCTTCGGTAAATCATCAGCAGATATTGCATCGCTTTACTCCTTGTGAAACGGCGTCATCGCCGACAACCAGTCGAAGGGGCCGACCGCAAAACGACATCTTCACGATAATTATTCTTGGGCCACCTGCGCGATCGTTATCGGCTTGACGCCGGCCGTCATAAACCCCATTGCCTTAGGGGTCAGTCGGCCGGACGGCCGCTCCGGCTATGGTCGAAAGGCTGCCGGGGAGGAAAGTCCGGGCTCCATCGACATACGGTGCCGGATAACCTCCGGCGGGGGCAACCCCAGGGAAAGTGCCACAGAGAACGAACCGCTTCCTCCCGAAAGGGAAGGCAGCAAGGGTGAAAAGGTGCGGTAAGAGCGCACCGCGGTTCCGGCAACGGAACCGGCATGGCAAACCACACCGGGAGCAAGACCGAATAGGGGCGGCTACGCGGGTCGTTCGCTTTTCAAGCGATACGGCCTTCGGGAGCGATGTCAGGCTCGCCGTCCGGGTAGGTTGCTCGAGGCAACACGCAAGTGTCGCCCCAGAGGAATGGCCGTCACGTCGCGTCCGTGCAAGCGGGCGAGGCCCTACAGAACCCGGCTTACAGGCCGGCTGATGCCTATAAGAATGAGGGGTTCGGCGTAACGGCCGGACCCCTCGCCATATGGCAGGGTGCCCGGCCCCGCCGGGACCACCTCAGACGGGCCGTCTTTGCCTTGCGGGCGCCATATCCTGGCTCTATTGCTAGAAAACCGGTCGAATTGGGGGACGTCTTGAACCGCGCATTGCCTTGCATCCGGGCCGCCGTTGCGCTCGCCACTGTGGCGATCGTCGCTGGCGGCTGCGCGGCGGCAAACAACGCGACGTCGAGCCAAGCATCGGCTCAAGGCGAGCAGCCCTATAAGACGGCCTATGGCCTCTCGAGCGCCGGCACCACCACCGATCTCTACACCGAGATTTTCGGCCCGAGCCAACCCGCCCCCGCAACAACGGTCGCCTCGGCCCAGCCGACGCAGCCCGTCACGGCGCAGCCGATCACGCCGGCTCAACAGCCCACCACCGCCTCAGGCGCGGCGCGTCCGGGCCAGACTGCGACAGCGCCGAACCGGCAGTATCCCAATCAGACCGCCGCCAACCGTGCGCCGCCGCCTGCATCCGTCCAGCCAGCTCCAACGCAGGTCGCCCAGCAACCCGCTCCTCCTCAACCGCCGCCAGAACCGGACGTCCCCACCGCTTACGGCATCACCGCCAACGGACCGACCACCGATCTCTACACCGCGATATTCGGGCGCCGCGACGGGCAGTAATCTTGAAATGCCGCACTGAGCGCGTTGGGGATCTCACGCCATTATGAGCACAATCGCGGTTGCGGTGTTGCTGTTCGGCGCGCTGGCCGGCGGTTTCGTGTCGGGTCTTGCCGGTTTCGGCACCGCGCTGATGGCGCTCGGCATCTGGCTTTATGTCGTGCCGCCGGGCACGGCCGTCACCCTCGTTCTGATCTGCTCCGTCATCGCCCAAACCGCGACGATGCCTTCGATCTGGCGCTCGCTCGACTTCCGCCTGGTGTGGCCCTTTCTCGTCGGCGGTCTTGCCGGCGTGCCGCTGGGCACCATGCTGGTGGCTTACGCCGATCCCCGCCTGTTCAAACTCTGCGTCGGCGTGCTGCTTCTGATATTTCCGACCGCGCTTTATTTCGATCGCCGGCCGATGGCGGTGCGCTTCGGCGGAAAAGTGGCGGACGCTGGCATCGGCTTCACTGGCGGCGTGCTTGGCGGCCTCGCGGGCCTGTCGGGTCCGGTTCCGATTCTGTGGGCGAGCGTGCGCGGCTGGGGCAAGGATGAGCGGCGCGCCGTGTTCCAGATCTTCAACTGGACCATCCTGACGGCTGCGCTTTGCGTGCAGGCGGCGACGGGGTTGATCACACGGGAAACGATGTGGCTCACCTTGCTGGTATTGCCGGCAACGATCGGCGGCGCATGGCTCGGCGCACGCACCTACCACGGCTTAAGCGACGGCGATTTCCGCGACGTCGTGCTCGGCCTTCTGTTTTTGTCCGGCGTCACCCTGGTCTGGAGCAGCATCGGAAGTTAGGCGGCGAGTATCATCCTGCCGCCAACAGATCACGCCTTGAGCCAGGCGCGGCCAATATCGCTCAAAACAACCGCTTTGCCAGTTCCTGAAACATCAGCCTGTTGCCGGCCGCCGAGAAATGGTCGTCTCCAAGAATATAAAGATGCTCATACCAGTTCGTGTCGGCATCGGCCGCGGCGAACAATACCGGGTAGAGATCGATGAATGCCTTGCACCGGCCTGCACAGAAATCGCGCCAAATCGCGACTTGCCGGCTTTCACGATCTCCCTGGGCGATCTGTTGCGCCCACGGATAAACGACGATCGTCAAAGGGATGTTGTTCGCCGCCAATAATTCGCTCAATGCCCTCATGTTCTGCAATGATCTGGTGACGCCCCCCTCCACGCCGAGAGGCGCAAGGCCCTGGCCCACATCAAAATTGGCGATCGTCCAACCGGTCACGAAGTTATCGGTATTGATCGATTTTCTCCTGTTGCCGAGCAGGTATTGAATCGATTGCTTGATGTAGACCCGCACCCTGTTGGTGACCACGAAGTGGCTGGAAAAGAAGTCCTGTTTCCTCGGTGCGGCCGGCGACATCATCGATCCTTCCGATGGCTGGCAATGCGCACGATATTTTGGATCGTCATCGATGCAGAAGTAGGTGGTCGCTTCGTCCTTCACGTCGGACGTATCGGAAAACAGCACCACCTCGTCGAATTGCAGCCCGCTTTCGAGCAGGTTTTTGATCTTCTTGTAGTAGATGCTCGGCGAGTACGAGACGGCGGCTGCATTGAGGAATTCGATCTTGTCGCTGCGCTGAAGTCCGGCGCGCCAAAGCAACCCCGCAAAAGACTCCTCGAAATTCATCCCGATGCCTTCGGTAAACGAATCCCCCATCAGGAGAATTCGTCTTGAGGCGGACTTCAAGGGTACGCTGCGCGGTGCGGCGTCCTTGAAACCAAGGCTGTCCGTGATCAGGCGGTATCGCACCTCACCCCAGACGTCGTAGCCGTCGAAATTTGCCGCAAGGCCGTGATCGTAAACCGGGTTGGGGAGGCGCGCCGGGCGTGACTGTTCTTCGCCTACGACGAGGATCGAGTAGGCAAAATCGAAAGCCAGAAAGAGCGCCAGGCAATAAATAAACACGCCGCTATGGATCATGGCCCGTCGAAGGGTGAAGTAGGCTAAAAGCCGCCTCATTGCCGAACACCCGATTCACCAGACATGCTTTGAGATCCACACCAGATTTTGCTCCTTTTCGGCTTTCCGAGCCACGCTGCAAAGCATAAAAGCTCACGGAACGGAAGTATGCGCGACCCCCGGGGCCTCAATTGCCCGGTAACGCGTTTGATCAGGAAGTACGCAGGACGATGCAGCAGTCAACACACGAGGTGTTTTCCCGCGACGAGAAAATCGTGGCCGGTTCGGACCGTTCGTTCGGTCTGGTGATGGCGGCTGCGTTTACAACCATGGCAATCTTCAATGCTTGGCACGCGGGCAGGATCTGGCCTTGGACCGGCGGGCTTGCATCATTGTTTTTGGCTACAGGCCTACTGCGGCCATCGATGCTCCACCCGTTGAATTTGCTATGGCTGAGGCTGGGATTGCTGTTGCATCGCATCGTCAACCCGGTGGTGATGGCGCTGATGTTCTACGGCACGGTCCTGCCGACCGGCATCGTGATGCGCCTGATGGGAAAGGATCTCCTGCGATTGAAGCGGCGGCCGGATGCGGAAACCTACTGGATCGTGCGCTCTCCCCCGGGGCCAGCGGCCGAGACGATGAGAGACCAGTTCTAGCCAGGGCGTGATCTGGCGAAGATCGCTCTCTCCGAAGAAATCATAGAGGACGAAGAAATGGATTTTGTGGTCGAGCTCTGGCGGTTTATGCGCGTCCGGAAAAAATTCTGGCTCCTGCCGATATTCATCATGATGGTCGTTTTCGGCGGGCTGGTCGTGCTCACTAAGGGCTCCGCGATCGCACCGTTCATCTATACGCTGTTCTAGAAGCCGGCCATGCGTATCCTCGGTATTTCGGCATTCTATCACGACAGCGCAGCCGCGTTGATCGATGACGGCCGGATCATTGCCGCAGCTCAGGAAGAGCGCTTTACTCGCCGCAAGCACGATGCCGCATTTCCGCACAATGCCATCGCCTATTGCCTTGCCGAAGCGGGCATGACGACCGGCGAACTCGACCACGTCGTATTCTACGACAAGCCATTTCTGAAATTCGAGCGGCTGCTTGAGACCTACATCGCCCTCGCGCCGCGGGGATTCCGCTCTTTCAAAATGTCGATCCCGCTCTGGCTGCGCGAAAAGCTGTTTCAGAAAAGCCTGCTGCGCAGCGAGATCGCGAAGCTTCCCGGAGATTTCGATCCAACGCGGCTGCTGTTTTGCGAGCACCACCTCAGCCACGCGGCCTCGGCCTTTTATCCGTCGCCGTTCGAAGATGCCGCCGTGCTCACCATGGACGGCGTCGGCGAGTGGGCCACGACATCGGCCGCGACGGGCCATGGAAACAAGCTCGAAATATTCCAGGAAATTTATTTCCCGCATTCGCTCGGATTGCTCTACTCGGCCGCCACTTATTACACGGGCTTCAAAGTCAACTCCGGCGAATACAAGGTGATGGGGCTCGCACCCTACGGTCAGCCGAAATACGCCAAGCTCATCCTCGACAACCTGATCGATCTCAAGCCGGACGGCTCGTTTCGGCTCGACATGTCCTACTTCGACTATTGCACCGGCCTCACCATGACCAACGAACGCTTTGCCGAATTATTCGGCGAGCCCGTGCGAAGTCCCGACCAGTTGCTGACGCCGTTTCATATGGACGTTGCGGCCTCGATCCAGTCGGTGCTGGAAGAGGCGGTGTTGCGACTGACGCGAAGTCTCGCCAAGCAGACCGGTTCGCGCAACCTTTGCCTTGCCGGCGGCGTGGCGCTCAATTGCGTCGCCAATGGCAAGATCCTGCGCGACGGCAACTTCGACAATATCTGGATCCAGCCGGCCGCAGGCGATGCCGGAGGCGCGCTGGGCGCAGCACTTGCCGCCTTCCACCTCTTCAAGAACCAGCCGCGCAAGGTTGATCACGCCGATGCCATGTCCGGCGCCTATCTCGGCCCGGGTTTTTCGCAAGCCGAGGTCGAACGCAGGCTGGCGGCGGCTGGTGCGAGAGCGACCGTGCTCGGCGAAGAAGAAATGATCGAGACCACTGCCCGGGCGCTCGCCGGCGAGCAGGCGGTCGGCTGGTTTCAGGGCCGCATGGAGTTTGGCCCGCGCTCGCTTGGCGCGCGCTCGATCCTCGGCGACCCGCGCTCACCGGCCATGCAAAGGAATCTCAATCTGAAGGTCAAATACCGCGAAAGCTTTCGGCCGTTTGCCCCGGCGGTGCTGCGCGAAGACGTCTCGGAATGGTTCGAACTTGATTCCGACAGCCCCTATATGCTGCTCGTCGCCGACGTCAGGGATGGCAAGCGCCGGCAAATGACGGCTGACGAAGAGGCCCTGTTTGGCATCGACAAACTCAACATATCGCGTTCCGAAATCCCGGCCGTGACGCATGTCGACTATTCGGCCCGCATCCAGACCGTCCACAGCGAAACCAACCCGCTGTTTCACAAATTGCTCAGCCGGTTTAAAGCGCTGACGGGCTGCCCGGTTCTGGTCAATACGAGTTTCAACGTGCGCGGCGAGCCGATCGTATGTACGCCCGAAGATGCCTTCCGCTGCTTCATGGGAAACGAGCTCGATCTGCTCGTCGTCGGCAACTGCGTGATGCGCAAGACCGAGCAGGACGCCAAACTCAGGAGCGATTATCGGCTGACGTTGGAAGCCGATTGAACCCGCCGCTACGGTATCAATGCCCGCCGCCCGCGTCGGCGTTCGGATTCGGCTTCTTCAACAGCATGACCATGGCGCTGAGGCCAAGGTAGAACAGCGCCAGCATGAAGAAGGCATCGCCATAACCCATCACCACCGCCTGGCGGTGAACGATCTGGGACAACTGCTTCAACGCCATCAAGGCGGAATCGCCCATGCCTTGCAGGCGCTGGGTAAACTGATTGAGCGTTTCCGTAGCGGTGATATTGGCCCAGGTGACGCGGTCCTGAAGCCGCGAGATATGCAGATCGGTGCGATCGTTCAACACCTGGTTGATGACGGCAAGGCCGACCGCGCCGCCGAGATTACGCGTCAGGTTGAACAGGCCCGAGGCGTTCTTGACCCGATCGGCTGGCAGCGTGCCGAGCGCAATGGTGTTGGTCGGCACCATCGCACACATCATGCCGATGCCGCGCAGGATCTGCGGCAGCAGCAGTTCATAGAAATCATATTCGCGCGTGATCCAGGTCATCTGGTAGGAGCCGAGCGCAAAGGTGACGAGGCCGAAGGCGATGATCAGCCGCATATCGACCTTCTGCATCATCCGTCCGACGATCGGCGCCATCAGGAACATGGTGATGCCGGAGACGAACATGGTCTCACCGATCATCAGCGCGCTGTAGCCGCGCACTTCGGAAAGATAGCGCGGGTAGATATAGGTCAGCCCGTAGAGACCGATACCGACGCAGAACGAGATCAGGCAGCCGACGCCGAAATTGCGATCGGTAAAGGCCGTAATGTCGACGATCGGCTCTTTCGCCGTCAGCACGCGATAGAAGAAGGCGATTCCCGAGACCGCGCAGATCGCCGCACAGGTCGCCACCGACGTATCCTGCAGCCACTCATATTGCGGCCCTTCCTCGAGTACATATTCCAGCGCCCCCAGAAATCCCGCCATCGCGATCAGGCCGAACCAGTCGAAACGGTCGAGCAGCGCGAAATTCGGCTGGTCGAAATCGACCAGCGTCAGCACGCCGACGGTGATGGCGATGCCGGGCACGACGTTGATGAAGAACAGCCAGTGCCAGGACATCAAATCGGTGATGATGCCGCCGACGGTCGGACCGATGGTCGGCGCGAGCGTCGCGACGAGACCGATGATCGGGCCGACGATGTAGAACTTCGAACGCGGAAATACCGTGTAGGCGGAGGCGAACACCGTCGGAATCATGCCGGCGCCGAGAAATCCCTGGATCGCGCGCCACAGGATCATCTGCTCGATCGAGGAGGCGAAACCGCAGAAGAAGCTCGCAATGGTGAACCCGGCCGCCGAAATCGCAAACAATAGCCGCGTGCCGAGCGCCCGCGACAGGAAGCCGGACAGCGGTATAGCGATCACTTCGGCGATCAGGTAGGCCGTCTGCACCCAGGACACTTCGGTAGAACTCGCCGAGAGGCCGGCCTGGATATCGGTGAGGGAAGCCGAGACCACCTGGATGTCCAGGATCGACATGAACATCCCGAACACCATGATCAAAAACGCCACCAGCCGTCGCGGCTCGATGCGCTCGGAGGGCGCGGCAGGTATTAGCGCTGGGTTGGCTGTCGTGTCAGTCATGGTGCAACCAAGCCGTCATTGCGAGGAGTGAAACGACGAAGCAATCCAGAATCTTTCCGTGTCTCAACTGGATTGCGGAGCCTGTCATCGGGCGCGCATTTCGCGCGACCCGTTGGCTAACGCTCGCAATGACGACGAGAGACCTCATCTCATCGCTCTAGGTACTGCGGCTGGACCACGGCTGGTGCCGGGACGTCGAGGTCGGCGTCGCTGTCGGCATCGCCTGCGCCCTCGGTGGTATCGACGGTGGCATAGACCGACATGCCGGCGCGCAGCAGGTTCTGCCGCGCCACGTCCTTCGGCACGCGGATCCGGACCGGAAGCCGCTGCACGATCTTGGTGAAGTTGCCGGTGGCGTTGTCGGGCGGCAGCAGCGTGAACACCGAGCCCGCCGCCGGCGAAATGCTTTCAACGATGCCGGCAAACTTGCGATGGCCGTAGGCATCGACCGAGATCGTCACCGGCTGGCCCGGACGGATGCGCTTGAGCTGCGTTTCCTTGAAATTGGCGTCGATGAAGACGTCGTCGAGCGGCACCACGTTGCCGAGCCGCTGGCCGACGGTGATGAAATCGCCGGTATTGATCATGCGGTTGGAGAAGGTGCCGTCGACCGGCGCGCGCACCGAGGTGAAGTCGAGGTCGCGTTCGGCCTTGGCGAGCGTGGTCTGCAACTCCATGAGCTGGGCGCGGGCTTCGGCCTGCTGCGCCTTGGCCACTTCGACATTGTCGCGCGCGGCGTCAGAGGCCGCCTGCGCGGCCTTCACGCCGGCCAGGCCCTGGTCACGTCCTGCCTCGGACTGTTCGAAGGTGGCGTGCGTGGCATAACCCTTGGTGTTCAGCGTCTGCTGCCGGTCGTAATCGAGGTTTGCCCGCTTCAAGCCGGCTTCCGCGGAAGCCAGTTGCGCCCTCGCCTGCTCGGCCGCACTTTCCTGCGCGACCACCTGCCGGCCGAGCCGGTTGATCGTCGCCTGCTGGGTCTCGATCCGGGTGCGCGCGGCATCGACCGCGATCCGGTAGTCGCCGTCGTCAATCTTGAAGATCACTTCGCCGGCATGAACCAGCGCGTTGTCGCGAGGAAAGATCGTCGAGATATGTCCGGACACGCGCGCGCCGAGCGTGGTGTTGTTGGCGCGCACATAGGCATCGTCGGTCGAGACGTGAAACCGTCCGACCAGAACCCAATGCACGCCGTAGGCGGCAGCAGCCAGCGCAAGCAGCGCGGCGACGCCCGTGAAAACCATCTTGCGCTTTCCAACTTTGGATGCGGCGACGGCTGGCGCTTCCGGCACGACGGGCCTGGTAACGGCCGGACGCCCCGGCGCCTCGGCAGATCGCAGGGCGGTCTCGTCGGAAAGAGGGGCGGGAACGGAATCGGCGATATCAGCGCGCACGGTTTCGCTACCGTCGGTACCGGGCTCGGCGCGAAAAATACGCGCGGCCTGGTCTCTCGCTGCCGCCATCATGGCCTCCCATTCCCATTACAAAACGCACACGCGCGCAAAGGCCGGAAAGCGGCCCTCGCCAATTTCCAGCCTCGAATTAACATTGACCGAACGGTTCGGTCAAGCTATATATTGGCCTAATAATATGCGGGAAGCCCCTTCAGAGTTGTTTCCAAGCCGCGAATTCTGTCGAGAGCCTAAACCAATGGTTGCACCACCCTCACCCACTCTCCATTTGGTCGGCGACGAGGATTCCTCCAAACGCCGCCAGATTCTCGACGGCGCCCGCAGGGTCTTCATGGACTTAGGCTTTGACGGCGCCAGCATGGGCGAGATTGCGCGCGCCGCCGGCGTCTCCAAGGGCACCCTTTATGTCTACTTCGCCGACAAGAACCGGCTGTTCGAAGCCATTGTCGAGGAGGAAATCCTCGAGCAAAGCAAGGTGACGTTCAATTTCGATCCCGATCGCGACGTCACCACGACCCTGACGGAGTTTGGCTGCGCCCTTATTCAAATGCTGTGCCGGCCGGGCGGCGGCTCGTCGACGCGGACGGTAATGGCGATCGCCGAGCGGATGCCGGAAGTTGGCCGGCGCTTCTATAACAATGTGATTGCCGTCTCGATCAGCAGGCTTGCCGCCTATCTCGAGGCGCGCGCGCGTTTGGGAGACCTCGCGATCGAGGATTTCGAACTCGCGGCGACGCAGTTCATGGAGTTGTGCAAGGGTTCGCTGTTCCTGCCGTTTATTTTTCAGGCGGCGCCTGCGCCGTCGGCCGAGCGCATCGCGGTCGTGGTCGATAGCGCGACGCGGATGTTTCTGGCGGCGTATCAGGCGAAGAAGGGCTGAGGGCTTGAGGCTGTCTACCGTCATTGCCTGGGACAAACGCGAAGCGTTTGCGCAAGGGAGCAAGGCGACGACCCGCCGTCGCTCGCTTCGCGAGCTATGGCGCGCTTGGAGTCCGCCGAAGCGTCCTTACGCGTAGGCGGAAGCAATCCAGAACCTTTTTGCCGCACGACTGGATTGCTTCGCTAACGCTCGCAATGACGCTTATCAATCATCCGCCCACGATCAACTGTTCTTCATCACATCGATGACCGCTTCGGCAAACGCTTGAGGAGCTTCCTGCGGCAGGTTGTGGCCGATGCCGCCGGCAATCGTCCTGTGCGAATACTTTCCTGAAAACATCTTCTCATAGGCCGCGGGCTCCGGATGGGGAGCGCCATTGGCATCGCCCTCCAATGTGATGGTCGGCACGCCGATGACAGGGCTCTTAGCGAGCTTCTGTTCCAGATCGTCGTATCTGGCCTCGCCTTGGGCAAGACCAAGCCGCCAGCGATAATTGTGAATCACGACGGCGACGTGATCTGGATTATCGAAAGCCTTCGCGCTCCGTTCGAACGTCGCATCGTCGAAATTCCATTTCGGCGAAGCGAGCTTCCAGATCAATTTGGAGAACTCGCGGTTATACTTCTCGTAACCGGCGCGACCGCGCTCGGTCGCGAAGTAGAATTGATACCACCATTGCAGTTCAGCCTCCGGTGGCAGAGGCATCTTTCCGGCCTCCTGGCTGCCGATCAGGTAGCCGCTCACGGAGACGAGTGCCATGCAGCGCTCCGGCCAGAGCGCAGCCATAATATCTGCGGTACGTCCACCCCAGTCGAACCCGGCCAACGTTGCTTTCTCGATTCGAAGCGCGTCCATCAGCGCAACAATGTCGACGGCAAGGGCGGAAGGCTGGCCGTTGCGTACTGTCGCGTCAGACAGGAACGTCGTCGTTCCATAGCCTCGCAGGTACGGGATGATGACACGATAGCCGGCTGACGCCAGGGGCGGCGCCACATCGACAAAGGCGTGGATGTCGTATGGCCAGCCGTGCAGCAGGATGACGGGCTTGCCGCTGGCGGGGCCGACGTCGACATAGCCGACATTGAGCAGCCCTGCATTGATCTGTTTCAGCGAGGGGAAGGACGTATTACTCCCAGCTTTAGCGGGACTATTCTGCCCTGACGTTTGCGCTTCGGCGGATGCGCTCGGGGCGAGTCCCGTTGCGGCAACGGTCATGGCGGCGGTTCCCAGAAAACGGCGGCGATCGATCCGGTCTGACATTGATACCTCCCATGGGCTGCATCAGCGGACTGATGGGAGCGTTATAGACCTTAAATCGTGGCAAATCTGGTGTCGAAAGTGACGTAGTTGTTGCACAGCGCCCGTCATTGCCTGCGGCAAACGCAAGTCGTGGCGCACGGGAACGGAAGCAACGACCCGCATTGCGTTTGCCGGTAACGATGTAAACGCACGGCTGCTTCGTCATAACTGGATTGCTTCGCTTCGCCCGCAATGACGCGGAAGCAGTTCGAACGGGCTTCCTAATCGTCTTCGAACTCGTCTTCCTCGTTGATCCTCTCGCCGCGCTTGCGCGGCGGCGCGCTCTTGCGGGAACCGAGCGATCCCGTCACGAGCTGCTCGCGCGAGGCGTAAGGATTGCGCTGCGTGGCGCGCGCGGCGACTTCCTCGCCGGAGACGGCGGCGGGCTGGCAGATCAGGCGGCGCGAGGCGCGGCGCATCAGATCGACATGGATGTGATCGTAGTGATAGGCGTTGGAGCCGGGTGCGAGAACCGTGGTAAATTGCTGACAGGCGGCAGCCTCGATGTCGCGCAGAAAGCCCTGCTCTTCCGGCAGGCCGTGCCAGCCGTCCTTCACCGTGACATGGCGTCCGTCCGCAAGCGTGAAGCCCGCGATGTCGAGCGCATTGCCAAAGGCGTGTTCGGAAATATGCGCGCTGGAATCGCCGTTCATGCCGCGGCAGGAATAGGCGGAGATCTGCTTGATCTCGACCACGCGCACACCGAACCAGCGCTGCGCCGCCGGCTGCACGGATTCGGCGAGCCAGCGATCGAGCACCGAGACGATCGGACAGGCGAGCGTCGCCACGGGCTTGATCGCAACCGGGCCGGATGCGCCAAACGAATTGCTCGGCCCAGGGCCCAGACGCGGCGGCGGATAGGAAACCGCCGGCGGCAAGGGCGGCGCCTCGATCGGCCCTTGATTAGGCGCGGCATAGCGGTCGCGCGGATAAGTTGGCGGCGGCGCATAGTCCTGGTTTGGCGCGACGCCGGGCGCGCGCAACGAGACCGGTCCGTTGGAGGGAGCCGCGTAATCAGGCGCACCATAATTTGGCGCACCATAAGCGGGCGCGCGCGCGCCGGTGTCGGGATAATAGGGTGCAGGTGACGGCGATGGCGGCGGCGCGCTCGGATAGGCAGGCGGCGCTCGATAGGCCTGCGGCGCTTGATAGGCCGGCGGCGCTTGCTGGCCGACCGGCCAGCGCGGCTGATTGCCGATCAAAGCCGGCGGCCGGATGTCCTCGTCGGCAAAACCGAAACTGCCGTTGATTTCGCCAAGCGCTGCGACCTTCAGCGGAAACTCGGCGCCACAGGCGCCCGGGCCGGAAATCGGGCTGATCCGAACCAGATCGGCGCTTTCCTTGACGGCGCCGGATTTCAGGCACGCGATTTCAGCCTCGGCGCGCCACGGCTCGCGCTCCTCGGTAAAAAAACCGCGGCCGCAAGCCGTTAGCGATACAAGGACGAAGGAGCCGACGAGATACAAACGAACTCCGCGCGTCATGCGGAGAACTTCAACGAATTTATTTAAGGACTCATCAACGTCTTGATTTCACGACTCTTTAACCACGTTGCCATCGATTGTGCGCCGCCGAGATGGAACGGATGGACAGCGAAGCTGCCTTTTTTGTCATGAAACCGATTGGTAGTGTTGCGCGTTACGGCGGGCAGCGACGTGACCTTTGGAGCACTCCTATGGCCTTTCGTCCTTTCGTCAGTCAACTCAGCGTAGTGACCGCCTACATCGCCTTCGCCTTTGTCGGCGCAATCGTGCTTGGCATGTTCTAGAGCGGCGGTTCTAGAAACGGGTCACTGGCGTCTTCGACATCCATGATTCTGAAGAACCCGGCGGATCACCGCCGGGTTTTTTGATGGCCGCAATGTTCATGCCGCATTCAGCCGCGGACGGTCTAATCCCGAACAGCTTGCCGGGGCGAAGACGATCGGCAAAACTGTTCTTTGGGGATTGGATTGAAGCCAGGCATGTTTTGTTTATTGACGACCCCGCGTGATGGCGGATCAAGCGCGGGACCGGCAGGGCTGTCGTCGATGCTGGTTTTGCTCGCCGCTCTCCTACTCGCTACCCCCGCGATGGCCTACGGGGTGCCGGATGCAGTCGAAGACATAGTCGCGTCACCGGCGGCGCAAGCGATCGCCGCGCCAATCTGGCTGGCGCAGGCGCAGCCGGCGCCACCGCCGGCACCTGCACGGCCCGCGGCCCCCGCGCCCGCCTCCGCAAATTCGCCTGCCGCCTCCCCGAACGCATCGCCTGCCGACGAGCCAATCGGCAATGTCGCCACCCTCACCGGCAGCGCGACCGTGACCCGCAACAACCAGAGCGCCGTTCCGCTCAACCTCAAGGACGATATCTACCTCAACGACGTCTTGCAGACCGCGGCGAATTCCACGCTCGGCGTCACCTTCAGCGATGAGACGACCTTCAATCTCACTGCGAACGCAACCATCACGGTCGACAACTACATCTATGAGGACGGCGGCAAGCAGAACGCGGCGCTGTTCGACATCACCAAGGGCACCGTGGCCTTTGTCGCTTCCGCCGTCGCCAAGAGCGGCGACATGAAGATAACGACGCCGACCGCGACGCTGGGTATCCGCGGCACCACTGGCCTCGTCGAGGTGAACGGCGCTGCCGGGGGCGGTCACAACATCAAGCTTTATCCCGACCCGGACGGCCATGTCGGCACCATCGATATCAACGACCGCAGCGGCGCGCGGCTCGGCTCGCTCACGCAAGGCTCAAGCGGCTTCACCATCCGGCGCGGCGCCGGCGGCCGGATCACGGCCGCCCCGCTTTTGATTTCGCCGCAGCAGGCGGCGCGCGACCAGGGCATTGTGCGCCAGGCGCACGCCGCGCAAGCCGTCGGGCGTCAGGTGGTGCGCGAGCAGCGCGCGATCCGCCAGGCGAATCCAAATCGCGCCAATCCGAATCGGCCCAACCCGAACCGGACCAATCCGCGCAACGCGCCGGGTCAGCCCGGTGAGCGGCGCCAGAACAACCTGCAGCAACGTCCGGGCGGTCCGCAGCAGCCGGGCTTGCCCAACCGCGCCGGCGAACAAGGTCGGCCGCAGCAGCCGCCCGCGCCCAATCGCGCCGGCGAGCAAGGACGGCCGCAGCAGCCGCCCGGCGTGCAGCGGCCACCCAACGCGCCTGCCTTGCATCAAGGCGGATTGCCGAACCGGAGTGCGCCACCGCCCAAGCGCCCGCCGCCGCCGAAGAAGCCGCCGAAGGAGAAGAGGCGGTAGGGATGCGACTTTCAATGTTGTCGTCCCTGCGAACGCAGGGACCCATAACCACCGGCCGTCGTTATTGATGAAGTCGTCGGGTATCGAGCCCTAAGATCGGCCGCGGCGTATGGGTCCTCGCTTGCCGCCTTCGCTAAAGCTTCGGCGCCCCACGCTTCCAGCCTCGGCGAAGCTTTGGCGTAGCCGGGTCGCGGGGACGACAAAAACTAATATCTCGCAGCAAGTGGCTGGCCGGCCCGGGCCCCGATTCAGGCCACGCGCTGCAGCCAGGCCCGGACCTTTCGCATCAGATCCACGCGCAAGCGTTGCTTTGCCGGGCCCGTCGCCTGATGTTGCGACAGCGGCAGACAAGCAGCCGGGAATGCTTCCACGGACGATCCGTTCATCGCGGGCATGATGGAGGAAGCGGACAATCCGGTTTCGATCGCGCCGGTTTCGATCCCGTTAGTTTCGATCCCGTTAGTTTCGATTCTGTCCCGTTCGCCGAGCGGCGGTTGAGATTGTTCCGCGGCCAGGGCCGCGCCCTCCGCGGGCGTGGATATGTCGAGCGAGGGTTTGGGCGGGATCGCGCGGCGCCGGCGTTTGACGGGCGCTGGCGCCTTTCGCTCTGCGGATCGTTTGGCGGCCTCCAGCGCGAGCGGACCGACATTGGCGAGAAACGCCCGCTCGTGGTCGCGCGAGAGCCGCTCGAGTGCTGCTTCGAGCGGCAACCAGTCGACGGCCCTCACATCGCCCATCAGATCGCGAGATTGTCCGCCGTTCGTCTCCATCCGCCAATAATGCACGATCTTGGATCGTCCGCCGGCGTCATAGGCCAGCGTTCCCAGAAATTCGTGCACGGAGACGTCGTGGCCGGTTTCTTCCAGCACCTCCCGCTCGGCCGCATCGCGCGGCGTTTCGCCGTCGTCGAGCTTGCCCTTGGGGAGAACCCATTCGTTGCCCTTGCGCAGCCGCACCACCGCGATCAGCGGCGGCCTCGCCTGCCGCAACACGATGCCTCCGGCCGCCAAAACCGGCGTTCGCGTCATCCTTCACCCTTCGAAATTTCGAAACCGATCGATTCAAACTTTTATATAAGTCAGAAGTTCTGCAAAATCGACGGTGAAGAATTTCTTTTTCGTTTGAAGCCGCAATCCCGGAAACCTATTGTGGCTTGCGCAACAACGGCTGCCCCGCCTTGATCCGCGCGCCCTCGCGCACATCGGGACAGAGTTCGAAACGATCCGGCGTGAGCACGATGATGGTCGAGCCATGCTCGAACCAGCCGAGTTCGTCGCCCTTGTGCACGCTGACGTCGCAGGGAAACACGCTTGGCCCGCTTACTTGCGCATTCAGCGTCCGGTCGATGCAATGCAGTCGCAGGCTCGCGACCAGAATCGCTGCGACCGGCACAAGTGTCAACGCCTCGCCCGAGGTGAGACGCGTCTCGATCACCGCGCGCTCGTTCTTGCAGAACAGCCGCTCGACCCGCTTCAGCGCGATCGGATTGACGTTCCAGGTGTCGCCTGAGATGAAGGTGACCCGCTCGATTTTGAAATCGGCGGGCGCGTGGAAGCGGTGATACATGCTCGAGGTCAGCCGGAGCGTGACGAAGCGGCCGTTGCGGTGGGCGTCAACGAGTTTGTCGTCGCCAAGCAAATCCTTCAGCGAATAGTTGGCGCCCTTGATCTGGAACAGCTCGGTGTCTTCGATTCTGCCGTGCGCGCCGATGATCGCATCGCTCGGGCTTGCCACGACCTGAGGGTCCGGATCGTAGGGGCGCAGGCCGTCCTTCAGCTCGCGGGTGAAGCAATCGTGCAGGCTCTTGAATTCGCCTCTCTTGGCCTCGGTCAGGTCGAGGTCGGAAAACAGCCGCCAGCACCCGATCGAGGCGTCGCGCACAACCGGATTTTCGATCTTGCTGAACCAGCCCATGAAACGGGTGACGGCCGCCCGCGGAATACGGTTGGTCAGGAGGAAATTCAGGTCCTCCTGCTGTGTAATGCTCGCGATCAGGCCCTTGATTGTCATGAATCTGTCAGATGGACCGGCTAGCGCTTCTGGCATGGATTCGTCTCTCCCGATTCTCTCCCTGTCCGCCGCAGCGGTGGCCGGCGCCGCCGTTGCCTTTCCCAAGATCAAGGCGCGCCTGGAGCTTTCGCGGGCCAAGCACCGCTCGCTTGCCGGACATTCGAAGATGTCGCGGCGGGTGGCGCGCCTGATCCCGTTCTATGAATTCTCCAACGACGAATACTTCCGCTCCGACGGCGCGCCGGGCGAAATCGCCGACAAGCGCAAGGATGCCTTCTTCGCGCTCGCGAAGCTCTACGAGACGCGCTACGCCAAGGGGCGGCAGATGACGGCGGACGCGGCAGGCCGCATCTCCGACCTGCAATTCACCCGCAGCTATCGCGTGCCGTTCCAGTACAGCCGCCTGGTCCGGGAGAATCTTTCCACCAGCGCCTTCGTGCAATCCTCCTCCGGCGTCACCGTCACCGATGTCGACGGCAACGTGTTCTACGACCTCACCGGCTCCTACGGCGTCAACATCTTCGGCAACGACTTCTACAAGGAGTGTATCGAGGAAGGCGCGAAGCGGGCGCAAGCGCTCGGGCCCGTGCTCGGCCACTACCACCCCGTGGTGGCCGACAATGTGCGGCGGATTTGCGAAATCTCCGGCCTCGACGAAGTCTCCTTCCACATGTCCGGCACCGAAGCCGTGATGCAGGCGGTGCGGCTGGCCCGCTACCACACCAAGCGGACCCATCTCGTCCGTTTCGCCGGCGCCTATCACGGCTGGTGGGGCGACGTGCAGCCCGGCGTCGGCAACCCGGTGTCGCCGCACGAGACCTATACGCTCGCGGAAATGTCGGAGAAGACGCTGCACGTTCTGAGAACGCGGCGCGACATCGCCTGCGTGCTGGTCAACCCGTTGCAGGCGATGCACCCGAACGCCAACGCGCCCGGCGATTCGACGCTGGTCGATTCCTCCCGCACCTCGCATTTCGACCGCGAGGCCTATGCCGCCTGGCTGAAGGAGCTGCGCGAGGTCTGCACCGAGCGCGGCATCGTCTTGATCTTCGACGAGGTGTTTCTCGGCTTCCGCATCGGCGCCGGCGGCGCGCAGGAATATTTCGGCGTCCGCGCCGACATGGTGACCTACGGCAAGAGCCTTGCTGGCGGCCTTCCGATCGGCGTCGTTTGCGGGAAAAAGCAACTGATGCGCCGCTTCCGCGACGATCATCCCGCCGACGTCTGCTTTGCCCGCGGCACCTTCAATTCGCACCCCTATGTCATGACGGCGATGGACGAGTTCCTCTCCCGCCTTGCAAGCCCGAACTTCCGCAGCATCTATGACCGTCTCGAGGAGACCTGGAACGGCCGCGCCGAGGCGCTCAACGCGCGGTGTGAGCGCGAAGGTCTTCCGGTTCGCGTCGCCAACCTGTCCTCGATCTGGACGGTGCAATATACCGAGCCTTCCCGTTACAACTGGATGTTCCAGTATTACCTGCGCGCCGAGGGGCTGGCGCTGAGCTGGGTCGGCAGCGGCCGGCTGATCTTCAGCCTGAATTTTACGGACGCCGACTTTGCTGAGGTCGAAACGCGAATCATTGCGGCTGCCGAAAAGATGAAGCGCGACGGCTGGTGGTGGCATTCGCCGACCCTCACCAACAAGGCGATCCGCCGCCAGATCCTCAAAGAGATGCTGAGAAGCAAGTTTAAGCGCTGAGCTTGGCTCTACTCCTTCCGACGTCATTCCGGGGCGATGCATAGCATCGAACCCGGAATCTCGAGATTCCGGGTCTGGTCCTTCGGACCATCCCGGAATGACGTCGAACTGAGAAAACAGATGGCCGGGACAAGCCCGGCCATGACGCGCGTTGGAAGTCATCGGAAGCGAACGATCAAGCGTGCTTTTCTTCCAGGGTGTGCTCGATGATGTCGAGGCCCGGATCGATCAGTTCGCCCTTCATCAGCGCCAGCGGCGCCTTGTAGTAAAGTTTGAAATCGCTGAACGGATCGGTCAGGATCTTCGTCATCCAGACGAGGCCGGTTTCGACGTCGCGGATGAAGAACAGGTGCACGGTGCGGAACAATAGTCCGCCGATGCCGATCGCAAGCCAGATCTTGGCGACCTGCCGCATGAAATCGGCCGGCGTGACCCAGGGCGTGAAGATGCCGAACAGCGTCGGATCGATGTACAGGATCGCGGGCGACAATGCCCAGATTGTCATCAGCACGATCTTGCGCTGCAGGTTATAGCCGACCTTGATCTCTTCCTTGTGCTCATGGGTCGCATCGTTGAGATGGTCATACCCCTTGGGCTCGAAGAAGAAATGGCCGGCCTGACGCGAGGTCATCGAGACCAGCCAGCCGATCAAGACGGCGACAACCGGATCGAAGAAAATCAGGACATAGGCCGCCAGAAAGCTCGTCGCACTGAGCAAGTGCAGGCTCTGGTTGATCCGGCTGTGGTGATAATAGCGATGGTCATCCCAGCGCTGGGTTCGCAGTTGCTCCAAGAAATCCCGAATCATTCATTCCCCCAAAGGAAGGTGGCTTGTGTCTTGTTTACACGGATTCGATGTCCGGTGTGTGACATCATCTTAATGTCACAAAACCTTCACGTAACAACGCAGGCACAAATCCACGCTGTGATCAGACCGGCTTGACGACCTTGCGGAAGCGGACCAGCGAGAAGTGACCGAGCGGCGGAATCAGGCGACGCTCCACCAGTTCCACGCTGTCGGCGCCCGAAAGCCAGCTCGTGTAACGCGACCAGGCGAACTCGGCGGTTCGGAAACCGAGCCGGCGCACCACCGGCTGCAATTGCTGCTCGATGAAGCGGCGGATACCGTCATCGGCGCTAACGCGGGTGAGGATGATCAGTTCGCCGCCCGGCCGCAGCACGCGGGCGAACTCGTCGAGCGCTGCCTCCGGATTCGGTACCGCAGTGACGACATATTGCGCCATCACCACATCGAAGGAGTTGTCTTCGAATTCGAGCTTCTCGGCATCCATCACCGCAAGCCCCTCGACATTCTTCAGCCGTTGCTCGGCGACGCGCTTTCTCGCCTTGTTGAGCATCGCTTCGGAAATGTCGGTGCCGAAAATGCGCACATGCGGCGCATAGAGCGGCAGCGAGATGCCGGTGCCGACGCCGACTTCGAGCACGCGGCCGCCAAGCTTGTTGGTCGCCTGGATGGCGGCGTCGCGGCCCTTCGAGAAGACACCGCCGAACACGAGGTCGTAAATCGGTGCCCAGCGGTCATAGGCCTGCTCGACCATTTCGCGGTCGAAATCCAGATGCGCGGCGTCGTCCAGTTTGATGCTCTCTGCCATTGTCGTTTTCTCGTTTTCCTTGGTCCTGCGGCTGGATCCGGCGTCGCCCGATCCGGCCTTTGTTGTGTGGTCAAATTCTTTATCGATTGAGCATGATCTCCGCGCAAACGCTGCTTGTTTGTCGCGAGAAAAACCGCTGCACACTTTTCCGGATCATGCTCTAGCCGCCCACCGCATGGCTTTCGGCTGCGATCGGCACCGTACGCGACAAAGACCGGCTCGGCTGCAACGCACTCAAATTACCGATGAACTGCCGGGCACTGTTTTCCCAGGAACGCTCCAGCGCGAAGTTCCGGCAGGTTTCGCGCGACATCGTGAGCGCGCGCAAGCACGCAGCTCGCAGGTCGTTGTCCAGTGCGCCGACCGGATGGTCGGCAATCACGTCGATCGGGCCGGTCACCGGAAATGCCGCCACCGGCGTGCCGCAGGCAAGCGCTTCCAGTTGCACGACGCCAAAAGTGTCGGTGAGGCTCGGGAACACGAAGACGTCGGCCGCCGCCAGATGCGCGGTCAGGTCCGCGCCCTTTTTCTCACCTAGGAATTTGACGTCGGGATATTTTTGCATGAGTTCACGCCGCTGCGGCCCGTCGCCGACCACGACCTTCGATCCCGGCAGATCGAGCGACAAAAACGCCTCGATGTTCTTCTCCACCGCGACGCGCCCCATGGTCATGAAGATCGGACGCGGCAGATCGAGCAGCGCGGGGTGATCCGGATTGAAGAGCCCGGTATCGACGCCGCGTCCCCAGAAGCCGAGTTTGCGGAAACCGCGCGCGGCGAGCTCATTATAAAGCGAGGGCACCGCCACCATGGTCGTCGCGGCCGCGTTATGAAAGTGACGCAGCACCGCGTAGCTGACGGAAGCCGGGACGATCGAGCGCACGGCAATATATTCGGGAAAGCGCGTCGTATAAGAAGTCGTAAAGGCGAGGGAGCGGCGCCGGCAATAGGCCCTCGCCGACCATCCGATAGGCCCCTCGGTCGCGATGTGGATCGCTTCGGGGGCCGCCTCCTCGATTCTTCGTGCGATCTCGCGCCGCTTCGGCCACGCCACCCGCAAACCCGGATAGGTCGGCAGCTCCATCGAGGGAAAGCCCTCGGGCGTGAGGAAGCGAATGTCCGCGCCGAGCGCAAGGGCACTGCGCTGGAGCGAGGTCAAGGTGCGCACCACGCCGTTAACCTGCGGATGCCAAGCGTCAGTCGCTATCAAGATTCGCATCGCCGATGCCTTGCTGATTCTTTAAGGCGCGACGTTGTGCCAGAGATATTTCAAGCGTGTGACGTCACAGAGGTTAACGACCCTGATTTTCGCACCCGTGCCCACTTTTCGCGCTTCATGACACAGAGATGAAACAATTCATGAATGCGGCGAAGCCATTTTCGCGGTTCGGCGAAAACCTCCGGAAATGATTCCCGATTAAGGATTGTCGCCAATGACGCACCAAAACCGTGCGCACGCAAACCAACAGGGGACGGCAGATGTTCAATCTCGGAAAGCCCAGGTACCGCCGCGCCATTGCGCTGGCCGCGATCACCGCAGGCGCCATCGCCTTGACCGGCTCTGCCGTTGCCGCGCCCTTGGCGCTGTTTCCCTTTATCGGCGCGCCCGAACAGCCGCCGATGGCGCAGCCGGCGCCGTCCGAAGACGATAACGCGACCGCCGAGTTGCCGGCGCGATTGAGGCGCCAGATCGTCGCCTATCCGACACGCGAAGCCGCCGGCACGGTCATCATCGATACGCCCAACACGTATCTTTATTATGTGCTCGGTGGCGGCCAGGCGATCCGCTACGGCATTGGCGTTGGCCGCGACGGCTTTACGTGGTCCGGCGTACAGACCATCACTAGGAAAGCCGAGTGGCCGGACTGGACGCCGCCGCCGGAAATGATCGCGCGCCAGCCTTATCTGCCGCGGCAGATGGCCGGCGGCCCCGGCAATCCGCTCGGCGCACGCGCGATGTATCTCGGCGGCACGGTGTATCGTATCCACGGCACCAATGCGCCGCAGACCATCGGCACCCATGTTTCGTCCGGCTGCATCCGTCTCACCAATCAAGACGTCACTGATCTCTATTCGCGGGTCAATGTCGGGACAAAAGTGATCGTGCTGCCGATGGAGCGGCGCGCCGAGAGCAGGCCGGTCACGTTGGGGCTGGTCAAAACAGCTCACTTGGATTCGGCAAATCGGTCACAAGCTGAGTAAGGTGCATGGACCCTTTCGTCGCGCCAAGCATTTAGCCAATGCAGCATTTCGCTGTTCAGAGGAGCAGCGCCATGTTTGATCCGTTTTATTCGTCCGTGTTCCTGGCATTTGAGTCAGGCAACGTCATCAGTCTTCGAATGATGAAGATTATGTCTGGCGGTCGCGGTTCGCATGACGAAACGAAATTGATGGTGATGGAAAAGGTGCAGGCCATGTCGGAGGCTGGCGCAAGCCTTTTGGCTGGCGCGACGGCAAGCAGTGTCATTAATCGTTTTCGAGAACACGTCGCTGCCAACGCAAAGCGACTGGCACGTTGAGCTTTACCGAACGTGAGAGGCGCGGTTGTCGCCGCGCCCTTCCTGCTTTTGCACGCTTTCAACTTCGGCGGCTTGCCAAGCTGCGATTGCCGGTTGCGCGTCTACGACGATCTTTGCCGGACGAGGCGTCTTGCTGCCTCCGCGGCCGCATCAGCGTAACTGCGATCCCCATGGATCAGCATCAGCGTCATTGCGCCCTCAACCAGCAGCATGAGCTCGCGCGCGCGCTTCGCGGGCAGCGCGACGCGGGCAGCGCCAAGCCGCTCGGTGAGCCAGATCTCGACCGTTGCCTTCGCTTTTCGCGCGATGGCTCGGGCCGGATGACCCGGCATATCCGCGAGTTCAACCACCAGCCGTGTCAGGCCCGAACCGGTCCAACGCGGCGTTGCGCTTGCCCAACTGGCCAATTGGCCAAAAAGGGAAGCGATCATTTCATCGCGGTCGACGGGAAGCCGGTCGTCGATCCGCTGAAGGCGGGCAGTCGCTAGTCCATGATAGTACACGAGCACGGCGGCGAGCAGATCGTCCTTGCTTCTGAAATACGAATAGACGGTTCGTTTCGTCAGGCCTGCGCGTGCCGCGATGCCATCCATGCTTGTGCGCCTGAAACCTGAGCGCCAAAACGATTCGTAGGCCGCGTTGATGATCCGTTGACGGACCTCGTCCCGCTTCTTGCGCATCCGACCGTCACCGCTGAATAAGTATACCGGTCAGTAAATTTACTCGGTGCCCGGGGTGGCCGTAAACACCCGATCGCAGGGAGGTCACCACCCATGAAGCTGCCCCAACTGACCGTGCAGGATGTCCGTGCCCGCGCGGTCGTAGCTCCGCTGGTCCGCCCGGTGCGGACGGCGCTGGGGACCATTCCCTCCGCCCCGCTGGTTTTGATCGACGTCATGACCAAGGAGGGCGTTGTCGGCACTGCCTACATATTTGCCTACACGCCCCTGGCCTTGCCGGCGCTTCATCGGCTGGTTCTCGACATCGGCCGGGAAATCGTCGGGATGGCGGGCGTTCCCGTCGAAATCATGCGCTACTTCGATCGACGGTTCAGGCTATTGGGATGGCAAGGACTGGTGGGCATGGCGATCTCGGGAATCGACATGGCGCTGTGGGATGCGCTTGGGCGGGCGTCGGGAGAAGCGGTCGCAAGCCTTCTCGGTGGCGCGCCGCGCGCGATCGAGGCCTACGACAGTTACGGCGTTGTGGATCCGGAGCTGGATGAAGCGGTCTTGCGCGCCTCCATCGCTTCCGGATTCCGCGCGATCAAGATCAAGGTCGGTGACGGCGATCTCGGCCGCGACGTCAGTTCGGTTGGTGCCGTGCGCAATATTCTCGGCCCCCACGTCAAGCTGATGGTCGACTTCAATCAATCTCTCGACGTAACAGAAGCCATCCGTCGCATCGAAGCGCTGGAGCCGTTCGACCTGCACTGGGTGGAGGAACCGGTAAGGGCCGAAGATCATCGAGGCCACGCCGCGGTGCGATCGGCCGTCAGAGTACCGATCCAGACAGGCGAGAACTGGTGGCACCTGGCCGACATGTCGGCGTCGATTGCGGCTCGCGCGTCGGCCCATGCGATGCCGGACCTGATGAAGATCGGCGGCATCACGGGATGGATGGCGGCCGCAGAGCTGGCTGAGCAAACCGCGTTGCCCGTTTCCAGCCACCTGTTTGTCGAAGCCAGCGCCCACGCCATGGCGGTCACGCCGACCGCTCATCTGCTGGAATGGCTCGATATCGCCGGCGGCGTTTCAGCCGAAACGAACAAACCTGTCGACGGCAAAGTCACCGCCACGGGGCCGGGGCTCGGTATCGTCTGGGACGAAGCAGCCGTGCGGCGGTATGCGGCGTAATTGCCGGACGGGATACCTTCATTCGAGGTGAATACGCCGCCTCACGATAATCCGGGGCGCGGTTGTCCCCCCGCGCCTTTCTTTCCGTTTCTGGCCAGCAATCATTCGACCACATTGCCGCCCGCGCCCTCAGCCATATCGGGCCACCCGCGGGCGGGTTCCACTCCACTAGCGCCCTCCACCCCGGCCCTATAGACTCTTCTTGAATCAGTCCGGGGGGACGATGCGTCTTAACGCCATTTTCATCGCGATCGCCGTGGTCGCGGTCTCGTTCTTCGTCAGCTTGAAGGCGATGGACTGGTTTTCGCCGCGCGGCAGCATACTCCGCCCGACCGCGGCCGATTTGCCGCCACTGCCGGCCGCCCCGCGCAGCTCGGTGATCCTGGCCCAGGTCACCATTCCCGTCACCGCGGTCCGCGACGCGGCCGACCGTGGCGCACCGCGCACCTTTGCCGGCAAGGCCGACAACCCGGTGTCACAGGTCCTGCAAAACGCCGACATCGGCTGGACCGCCTCGCGCGGACCGATCGGGGTCACCGGCGGCCAGGACGTGCTCTCGCTGACCACGGCGCTGACCGGAAAACTGAACGTGACGGGCTCGCTGGCGTCCAAGGCGACCGGGGCGGTCGGCGATGCGATCGGCGGACTGCTTGGCGCCGATGTCGGCAAGCAGATCGGCAGCATCAACATCAAGGCCGTCAATGCCTCGGCCGAGATCAAGGGCAATGTCACCGTGACGTCGCGCCCGAAATTTGCCGCGGCCTGGCGCATCGAACCCAATCTGAATGGAAATGTGAATCTCGGCGACACCAGCCTGTCGGTGGCGGGCGCACGCGTCAACGTTCCAGCCCAAGTAAAGCCGCTGCTCGACAAGAACGTCGCCGATCAGATCACGGCTGCCGGCAACCGGATCCGCAACGATCCCTCGTTCGAGCGCAGTGCGCGGATTCAATGGTCGAAGGCCTGCCGTTCGATTCCGCTGCAAGGCGGCAATGCTTCGGCACCGGCGTTTTGGCTCGAGCTGCGCCCGACGCGCGCGGTCGCCGTCCAGCCCAATGTGAGTGCCGCCGCGATCACGATGATCCTCGGCATCGAGGCGGAAACGCGTATCACGCCGAAACAGACCACGCCGATGTGCCCCTTCCCCGAAAAGCTTTCCATCGTGCCGCCGACGCAGCCGATCGTTGCCATCGGAATCCCCGTCGACATCCCCTTTGCCGACGTCGACAAGATCATCGAGGCACAGCTTGTCGGGCGCAGCTTTCCCGAAGACGGATCGGGTTCCGTCAATGTCACGGTGAAGCGCGCCCAGGTCTCGGCCTCGGGCGACCGGCTGCTGATTTCGCTGCTGGTGAACGCCAAGGAGAAGACCGGCTGGTTCAGCTTCGGGGGCGAGGCCACAGTGCAGATCTGGGGCCGGCCGCTGCTCGATCAGGCGCATCAGACCTTGCGGCTGAGCAATCTGGAACTGGCGGTCGAGTCGGAAGCCGCCTTCGGGCTGCTTGGAGCTGCGGCACGCGCCGTTATGCCGCATCTGCAAAAGGCATTGGCCGAGAAGACCACGGTCGACCTCAAGCCCATCCTTGGCAACGCGCAAAAGATGATCGCCAGCTCGATCTCGGATTTCCAGAAGAGCGATGACGGGGTGCGGGTGGCCGCCGAAATCACCAGCCTCAACCTTGCCGACATCGCCTACGATTCCAAGACGCTGCGGATCATCGCGGAAGCAACGGGTACCATCAACGTCACCGTTGCCGGGCTGCCGGGGCTGTGATCGGTTCGTTGCAGGCTTGTAGCTAGCTAGCTCCGCTTTGCTTTGCCGCGAACCGATGTGAGAAGCGCCTTGTCGGCCTCGATGCGCTTCTCCAGAAAAGCGATCAGCACCTTGATCCGGGCGATGTGCAGCAGATCCTCATGCACGGAAAGCCAGATATCCCGCATCGAGAACAGCTCGGGCATCACCGGCCGCAAGTCTCTGTCGTTCGCCGCCACATAGGACGGAAGCATCGCGATGCCCTGCCCGTTTGCGACGGCCATATATTGCGCCACAAGACTCGTGCTGCGAAACACCGTATGCGCGGGACGCAGGATGTCGGACAGCCAACGGTTCTCCTTGCTGTAGATGTTTTCCTCGATGAAATCGATGAAGGCCTCGTTCTCCAGCTCCTTCAGGGTTTTCGGGTAGGGCCGGTCATCGAAATATCCGCTCGAACTGTAGAGCGAGATCTTGAACTCGCCGACCTTCCGGACCGACAGGCGCTTGCCCTGAGGCCGAAAAAAGCTGACGAAGATGTCCGCCTCTCGCCGGCTCAGGTCGAGCAGCCGCGTGTCGGTAATCAGCTCGACCTGGATCGAGGGGTATATTCGGTTGAAATCACCGATGCATTTGGTGAGATAGAAGCTGCCGATCCCTTCCATCGCAGCGATGCGAACCGCGCCTCCGGCATCCGCCTCCTGAAGCCCGATCGCCTCGACCATGGAATTGGCCTGGCTCTCCATGCCTTCGGCATATTGCAGCAGACGCAGACCGGTTTCGGTCAACGTGAAACCGGACTTGCTGCGCTTGAAGAGCGTGGAATTCAGGCTGCGCTCGAGTTCGCGGATGCGCCGGCTCACGGTCGTGTGGTCGACCTTCAGCTTCTCGGCGGCGCGAACGAGATTGCGCTGACGCGCCACTTCAAGAAAGTAAACGACGTCGTTCCAGTCATAACGCAGTTTACGCTGCGGCTTCGCCACGCCTTTGAGATTCCTCCGCGGCCGCCGGCGGTCTGCAGCCCCGGCTCCTGCTTCGCGATCAGGCAAAACTCCCACGCGGGATTCTGTCAGGCCGCGACGATCGGAGCGTATGTCTCAACCAGCCGGTTTGCAAACATATCGACCTTCGGAATCATCAACTTCTGCCGGCAGACCGCGAGATCGATGTGCTTGGGCATCACCGCGCCGAGCTTGAGGACGCGCGGGGCCGCGACGTTGATGTCCCATTGCGGAAAGCCGTTCGGCGGAATCACGACACTGCCGCCCGGATAGGGCGAGTCCACGCGGTTGGCCAGAACCACGGCCACCCTGTTGTCCTCGGCGCGCGGCACGGCGAGCAATTCGCGCTCGAAGGGCTCGCGCAGCGAGGCCGGCCAAAGGATGATGTCCGCACCGCCGATCGCGAGACACCGCGACGTCTCCGGAAATACCGCATCATAGCCCGACATCACGCCGATCCGCCCGAACGGTGTCTCAAATACCGGGTAGTCAAAGCCGGCAACCGCCCATTTGCGTTCCTCGGCGGTCAGATGCGTCTTGCGATACCGGCCAATCTCCTTGCCGTCCGGTCCCATCAGCACCGTGGTCACGCGAAGGCCGGGCGCCGCCCTTTCGATGACAGGTGCGGCGATCAGGCAGCCATATTTCGCCGCGATGCCGCTAATGCCTGCGAGGTTCGCCGCCGTCTGGTCGGCCAGTATGGCGGCCTCCTTCGCAGCGAGGATGCATTGCGGAAAGAATGCATATTCCGGCAGCAGCAAAACCTTGGCGCCGAGCTTGGCGGTGTGATCGACCATATCGAGAACGTCGGCAACGCCGGTTTCGCCGGTCACATGCATCTGGATCGCGGCGACCTTGGTTACGGATTTCGACGGAATCAACGGCTTGTCGGCGATCCCGAACACCGGGGTCTTCTCGTAAGGCAGCGCCATGATCCCGTAGGTTTCCGGCCGGCGGTCGGCGATCTTGTCGTTTGCGGCATAGATCGATTTGTCGCAAGCCACATCGAGATCGACGTCGGACACCGCCATGCCGTGCGTGTCGTAAGGAACCTTCGAGACAACCCGCCCCTTCGGATCGACGATCATGCTGCCGCCGGGATAGTAGATCGATCGCTCGTAGCCGGCTTTGGTGGCGGCGACCAGCCACACGCCGTTCTCGTAACTTCTCGCCGGCCCCCACATGTCGGCCTGATCCATGGCGAAGAAATTCGCCATGTCGACGATCACCTCGGCGCCCTGCATCGCCATCGCGCGGAAGATTTCCGGAATCCTTCCGTCGAAGCAAATCAACAGGCCGATCCGGCCAAGGTCGGTATCGACCACGGGACATCCGCGCTCGCCGAAACTGAACCAGTTCTGGTCATGGGTGGCGAGGAACTGCTTGTGATAATGGCATGCGATCTTTCCGCCACGATCGAACATGATTCCGCTGTTGAAGATCTTCTCCCTGGCGGGGTCCCATTCGGTGATGCCGCTCGCGATATAGACGGCGTGCTTGCGGCTGAGCTCCGACAGCGCCTTGACGAAGGGCCCGTCGGTCACGGTTTCCGCGAGTTGGCGGCAGTGGGCCGCCGAATCGAACAGATAGCCGGTGTCCATGCATTCCGGAAACACGATCAGTTCGGCGCCCTGCCGGACCGCGTCCTCGACATATTGCGTGGCCAGCGCGATGTTGTAGTCAAAGTCGCCAAGCCGGGCGAGTGTCTGCACCGCGGCAGCGCGAAATCGGCGCTTCGTCATATCGGTCTCCAGTCCAGTCGATTACATCCAGGCCGCCGCTACGTGGCGGCAGTTGCGGGCCGTCATTTCTTCACCTCCTGCCAGAAGCGTTCGAGGCAGTGACGCTTGAGCGTCATGAAGCTTTCGCCGGTGGTGACTTCGAGGTTGCGCGGCCAGGGCAGATTGATGTCGACGATCTCGGCAACCTTGGTTGGCCGTCTCGTGAGCAGCACGACCTTGTCGGCGAGTTCGATCGCTTCGTCCAAATCGTGCGAGACCAGCACCATGGTCGTCCTCGTCTTCATGAAAATCTTCTGGAGCTGCTCGCGCATGAAGATCGTCATTTCGTAGTCGAGCGCCGAGAACGGCTCATCCAGAAACAGAATCTCGGGGTCCGTCACCAGGGCGCGGAGAATCGACACCGTTTGCTGCTGCCCTCCCGACAAGGCGTAGGGATAGGCATCGAGATCGATGCGGATGTCGAAATCGGCGAGCAGCTTTTCCACGCGCTGGTGACGCTCCTTGCGCGGGATGCCCATGACCTTCAGCGGATAGTGGATGTTTTCGATCGCCTTCAGCCACGGGAACAGAGCCTCGCGGTAGTTCTGGAACACGTAGGACGTTCGCGTATCCCTGATGAGCTGGCCGTCATAGAGAACCTCGCCCGCGTCCATCGGCATCAGGCCGGAGATCATGTTGATGAGCGTGCTCTTGCCGCAGCCGTTCGGACCGAAGATTGAGATGAACTTGTTGAGCGGCAGGTCCATTTCGAAATTATCGTAGACCAGGGCGTCGTCGAACGACTTGCGCAGACCGCGGATGGTCATGAAGGGTTGCCGCTTCGAGGCCTTCTGGATCGCGACCTGCGGAGCCACGCCGGGCTCGACCGCGCCCGGCCTGATTGGCGAGACGTTGCTCTTGGAGATGTTGCTCTCGCCCACGTTCAATTTCCAAGGTCCGCCTTCGACAAGAGCTTGTCGCGGACATTGAGCGGCCCGGCGAGGACCCCCTCCTTGATGAAGACGTCGATCAACGCCTGATAGGATTTGATGTCGGTATCGTTGAGGTCCTTGAAGCCGCGCAGATAAGGTTGCGCGACCAGTCCAAGCTGGTCCGGCTTGATCGGCGTGAAATTCGGAATCGCGCTCTTGTACTTGTCGAAGTCCGCATTGACGAGATCGGTGGCCTCGTCGATGACGGCGACGATGCGCTTGGCGACCTCGGGCCTTTCCTTCAGAAACTTCGTCGTCATGACGGAAGCGCCGGAATAGAAGGGATCGGCGATGACGGCCGCAACCGGATTGGTCATGGCGCGTATTGCCTTGCCGGAGGCAACCGCGATCGAACCCACCGGTTCGAGGGAGAGCGTGGCGTCCGCGGTGCCGCCGACGACCGCCGGCACCTGCATCGCGACCGCGAGATCGACGAGCGTTACGTCCTTGTCCGGATCAAGCCCGGCTGCGCGCACCAGGTGCCGCGAAATCGTCCGCCACTGGATACCCGGGACATGGCCGAGCGTTTTGCCCTTGAGATCGGCAAAACTCTTGATGGGGCTGTCGGGCTTGACGATCAGGCCGTCATTGATCCTGTTGACCGCGATGCCACCGCCCTGCAGGCCGAATATCCTGAGCTTTCCCGGAAATTTCGACTCGGCGATCATCGCGATCCCCGCCGCCGCGCCGGGCGGTCCGAAATCGGCACGTTCGGCGATCAGCGCATCGATGATCTGGTTCGGCGACTCCATCTTGTTGGATTCGATTTCGATACAGGCTTTTTCAAACAGCTTCTGTTCGATGGCGACGTAGTAGGCCGTGGTCTGCATGATCGGCAGCCAGACCGCAGACACCTTGTCCATCTTGTCGCACGCGGCAAAGGCGCCGCTACTGCCCACCGAGAGAGCGGTCGCGATGGCGGCAACCCGGAAAACTGATTTTGACATCGCATCTGCTCCTTGGGAGATGATTGCGGTAGCGGCAGCTATTTGCCGGACCAGTGGACGAGCGAACGTTCGAGCAACAGCAGCGCCAGGTTCAAGCCATATCCCATCGCGCCAGCGACAAGGATCGAGCCGTACATGTCGGTCAGCGAGTAGGATATCTGCGCATCGATGATGCGATGCCCCAGCCCGTCGGTGGCGCCGATGAACATCTCGGCCACGATCACCACGACAAGCGCGAGCGAGACGGCCGTTCGCAGGCCGACGAAGGTTTGTGGCAAGGTCTCGAAGAAAATGATGTCGCGGAAGATCCGCAGCGACGAAGCGCCCATCGACCGCGCGGCAAGAATGCGGGTTTGCCGCGCATTCATCACGCCATAAGCGACGTTGAATACGATCACAAGCCAGCCGGCGAAGGCCGCGACGGCGACCTTCGTCAGATCCCCAAGGCCAAACAGCAGCAGGAACAGCGGAAACAGCGCGGTCGCAGGCGTCGAGCGAAAGAAATCGATATTGAATTCGACGGAGCGATAGATCGCCGACCTGGCGCCCAGGACGATACCGACCGGCACGCCGGCCACAATCCCGATCAGGATCGAGTACAGCACCCTGATCAGCGTGCGCGAGAAATCCCTTGTCATGCTGCCGGACCAGATATTGAAGGCGGTATCCCGCAGCGTCTCGATCGGCGACGGCAGCAGATCCTTGTTGACCCATCCGCCCTTCGCGGCCATCCACCAGACCGCGATCAGCAACATCGGGCCGATTGCAAGTTCTGCCGTTCGTCGAAACCGCCTCGCGTTCAGTCCTGCGATAGTGCCGCGCATGTCAGCTCCGGCCGCTGTTAAAAAAGCGCTCAGGAAAAGGATGTCGCTTTCGATCCGTCAGGTGGCTCTATCTTCACGCAATCACGTCGAAAGGAAATGCCGAGTTGTGCAACGATCTGTGCATTTATCCATATTGAAATTGAAGATTTATCTGATCAATTTGCACTCATGCATGCACATTTCTTGGGCAGAACGGCAGGCGTTTCGAACGAATTTCCGCGCTCGCCCCTCATGCCGAGAAGGAACCCATCTTTCGGGGTTGCCCGGCCGCCCCATTCCCGCCGCCTTCGGCTTTGCGGGTCCCCTCGAAGCCGGGTAGAACCAACGGACGCAACAAGCCTTAAAAGTCTCAGGGAGAATGACCATGAAATCGCTGGCAGCCACGCTGATGGCCGGTCTTGCTCTCGCCGCCTCCACTGGGGCGGCGAGCGCGCAAATTTCCGACGCCGTCGTC
>Ga0210394_10001514_pt1 | contig 36715 bp, 32 predicted proteins | sample IncBWC12MmetaG_FD_160121 | JGI IMG/M metagenome (GOLD analysis project Ga0210394, IMG submission 160121) | Forest soil microbial communities from Barre Woods Harvard Forest LTER site, Petersham, Massachusetts, United States - Inc-BW-C-12-M | ecosystem: Environmental > Terrestrial > Soil >... | reverse complement strand
CTTGGGAGCCTCGGCAAAGGCTTCGTCCGCAGTGCAATTATTGTTCATGATGACGCCGGACCACGATCCGGAGTTCGGACTATCCGCTTGACTTGCCATGGTCACTCCACCAGCGAAAAAAAACGCCACCATACAAATTACGGGGAAGTTCATTCTCATCATGTCCCCTCCTGAATGTCCCACTTCAACTACGTTCGTTGTATCGACAACTGCCGAGCGCGTCAACATAAAGCTGGCTTGCTGGACCAATCCAGCAAGTCAAAAAAATCAAAGCCTTCACACTTCTTCTGACGTAATTTCATATTTGAAGTTGTCGGGATCGAGGCAGTCCAGCCGGCCGTCAGCGGTTTCCGCTTGCGGATACATCAGAAAACCGATGGGCGCACCGCTTGAACCCGGAAGCGCGACATCCTGCGCGATGTTGTAGGCGATCCAGTTCATTTCCCACGACCCGAAGAGCCGAGCGCGAGCCCTCTTCACCGTGTCGTCACTCAGCGCACGATTTCCGGGCGGCTCCTCGAGCACGACCTTTCGCACGTCCGCGGGATCGACCGGAACCCATCCGTAGGCGGTGAGGTAGACTTCCGCGCGGCAGTGTTGGGCTTTCGTCACGTTTTCTGACGATGTGCCAAGGCTCTTGTATCCGAGCTCCGATTTTCCGACGCGTATGCCGTAAACATCGCGCGCTGGAAGGCTGGCGGCGCGCGCGAGCCCGACGAAGAGCGCGTTGAGATCGGCGCATTTGCCACCCAGATCCCTCGACTCCAGCATGAAGCGAATGTCGCCGACGCCGCAGCCACGTGTCTTCGGGTCCCGGAAGGTATTGTCGACGATCCAATCGTAGATCGCGCGGGCTTTCTCGATGTCGGTATGGGCGCCGCTGGTAATTTCGTCCGCGGTTGTCTTCACAATGCCATTCGTTGGCAGCAGCGTTGTCGGTCGCAGACAATAGCGCAATTCCGTTGGGTCCACTCTCGGAGCCTTAGTGGGCGTGTTAAGATCAACGGAATAGTTCCTCGTGGCGATCCGGCTCGTGAGCGTGAGGACAGGCTTCACCCCGGCTGGAAATTCTGCGGCGACGATTCCCAAGGCGTCGGGCTTGCTTTCGACCATTTGCGCGCTACCGCCCTCGGCGTGGAAGCGATTTGTGAATGTCCGCTGGAAAGGCGTTTCCCCCATGAGGGCCGCCGGCAGCCACACGCGTGTAGCTCCGGAAGAATTGAGAACTTCAACGCGCGTGGTCACTTCAAATGTCCGCCAACCGCCGGGTATGGTACTCCCGGCAAACAAACGCGTCGTCCCTGGTATTGCAAGGCTTGCGGATGCGATGCCAGCGGAACGTAGGAAATCGCGGCGGTTCATTTGGGCATCCTCTCGATTTGTTGCTGCGTGATCTTCACGACTTTTCCCCTGAAACACCAGCTAAGTACGAATACCTTTCACGAATGCCACGAGCGCGGCCCCGATCTCCGCTGGAGAGTCTTCCTGCAAGTAATGGACTCCTTTTACAGTCACCACCTGTTGGTTTGGCCATGATCGGGCAAATTCACGACCCCGACCGGCCACTAAGATTCTGCCGGGTTCGCCGATAAAGAAAAGCTTTGGGAGTGTGGACTGGGACATCCATTTCCCGTATTTCTCAACAATCGCGACAACATCGGGCGGCTCGCCATCAATTGGAATCTCGCGCGGCCAGACCAGCGTTGGCAGCCGAGACTCGCGCTCGCGGTAAGGTGCCCTGTAGACTGCCATTTCTTCGTCGCTAAGTTTGCGCAAGATCCCACTCGGGAGCATGACCTCCACGAAGAAATTCTCGTCGAGCACCATGTGCTCTCCCTTGTCCGAGCGCAGCGCGTGGAACGGGGAGTTGGGACCTAACTCTTCCCACCGGCGAGATTGGAGAATCGCCTCCATATAGACGATCCCTTGAACTTGACTGGGGTAGCGAAATGTTCGATTGAAGCCCAGGGCCGAGCCCCAATCGTGTACGACAAAAATCACATTTTTTGTGAGTCCCAAAGCGTCGAACCACGCATCGAGATACCGCTGATGATCGACAAACCGATAAGATTTCGTGGGCGACTTTCGCGATTGACCCATTCCAACCATATCAGGCGCCAGACATCTCCCGAGTTTGCTGACGTATGGGATGATGTTACGCCAGAGGTAGGAAGAAGTAGGATTGCCATGGAGAAATACGATGGGATCGCCGCTCCCTGCGTCGATATAACTGATCTCTGTATCGAGAACCGCGATGCGCTTCCTCGGGTGAGGGTCCGCGGCGCTGATTTTGGATTCCTCGGTTGGCATCAGGGTATTGGATAGCTCTGATACCATTGCGTAGGCCGGCAACCCGATCAGGAACTTATTGGCGTCCCGCCGTGAAAGCTCTACCGCCATCGACCACTCCTCCCCAATGGGTTTCAATTCCTAGGTCCGCCGCCCTGCCGCTCGATGTAGCTGGTTACTTTGCTTGGGTTTCCAAGAGCAAGGGTTGATTTGACGATTCTCGCGCTTCCACTCTATGAATCGACATGGTTCTCGCCGGAATTGCGGAAACTTCGCCGTGCGGCTCAATGCTCCAGCTTTTAGCCATACGGTTGCCACCCGCCGTCAGGCAAAAAAATGCGGATAGCTCGATGATTTCCGCGTTGCTGTAATATTTCTTCAACTCTTCATATACTTGCGCGTCTTTACCATCGTCGAGTGTGAGAGTCCGCGCGTAGTGCAGAGCTGCGCGCGTCTTGGGGTCTGGATGCTCCCAGTTCGGCAGCGCGCAGCTTGTTTTCTCTTCCTCGGTGATGGATGCAGCGAGCGGAGAGGTTTGCCGCGCGCAGAATTCGCAGCCGATCATCTGGGCGATCTGGATGCGCGCTAGTTCCTTGATTTCGTGAGGCACAGAGCCGCCGCGGTGGAGCATGTCCCAGTAGCTTGCGAAGGCCTTCGCCACTTCGGGATTGTGACCCATAGTTCGGTACCAAGCCTGCGGCGGGCTCTTCGTTACTGCAGCACCCGCAATGACCCGGCGCAACTCAGGGTCGTCGACGTCCTTGTCGGCAACTTGGGGAACATGCGGCACGTGCGTTAATGCGGTCATTTGTAACCTCTCTATACTCGTTCTTGCTCGTCAAAAGCGGCTAGGTCTTGACTTCCGTAAATGTTATGGCACGAGGTGGGCCAAAGCACCGGCCGCTTGGGCAAAAAGCTTTCGCCTGATTTTAAACGGCTTAGAGCGAGCAAGTCGGAACCACGCCGACAGCACTATCACGGCATTTCGTGGATCGGCACGAAGCCTCGTGGAGGCTAGTTGCATCACGATATATCGTGGCGCCTGCGGTCAATGCCTAGCTTAGTCATTTTGCTGCGGAGCGTGTTCGGGTGGAGATTCAGAATTCTTGCCGCGCCCCTTGGTCCGTCAATCACTCCCGCAGTTCGATTCAGAGCGGCCAGGATGTGATCGCGTTCCATGTGCTCCAGGCTAGGGAACAAAGTTTCCGTCGACCGGGCGCTGTTCTCCGCAATGGGGGGATCAGCTTTTGGAAGTTTGGCAGAGGATACGTGGCTAAGATCGCCCAACGCGGGGGTTCTGGGTAGAAACGCGGGGTCAACCGAGAGAACGAGCCCTGATGCGAGTACAACTGCACGCTCGATAATATTCTGAAGCTCGCGGATATTACCCGGCCAGGGATATTCTATCAACAGATCCATCGTTTCTTTCTGGACGGAGTCAATTTTCCGGCCAAATTTATTCGCGAACCGTTGTAGAAAGAAACCTACCAGTTGTGGAATGTCGGAGCGACGATTGCGAAGCGGTGGAAGCTCAAGCGGGAAGACGTTCAAACGGTAGAAGAGATCGGGTCGAAACCGGCCCGCCGCCACACATTCCTCGAGGTTACGGTTTGTCGCCGCGATGATTCGGACATTAACGTTAATTGTCTTGTTGCTCCCGACCGGCTCAAACTCCCCTTCTTGCAGCACGCGCAGCAGCTTAACCTGTGTTTCGAGCGGCAACTCGCTGACCTCGTCGAGGAAAAGGGTTCCACCGTCCGCCAGCTCGAACCGGCCGATATGCCTTTCCAAAGCACCGGTGAAGGCGCCTCTCATATGGCCGAACAGCTCACTCTCGACAAGACCAGCTGACATGGCACTGCAATTCAATTTCACGAGTGTCCGGCTCTTGCGGTTGCTGCAATCATGGATGGCGCGTGCAATGAGCTCTTTGCCCGTTCCTGTCTCTCCATAGATCAGAACCGTCGTGTCCAAGGGGGCGACCCGCTCCACCTTTTCGAGCACTTCCCGCAATGCGGCGCTGCTGCCAACGATCTCCAGGAAGTTGTGCTCCGAGCGAATTTCTTCGCGCAGGTAAACGTTTTCTTTTTCCAGCTTGGCGTGGAGTGCGCGGATTTCTTCATATGCCTTCATGTTCTCCACAGCGAGAGCGACCTGGTTGGCTACTTCCTGCAACAGCTCTCCGTCTGCCTCCGAGTACTCATCGGCTTTGTTGCTGGCGAGGTTCAACGTCCCAATGCTTTTGCCCGCCACGATCAGTGGAGTGACGCAAATCGAACGCACTCCCTGCTCCGCGAGCAAGCGTTCGGTAGACGATTCGCTCTCCTTGTCCAAATTCCGACGGATCAGCGGCCGTTGATGGTCAAACGCCCAACCGGCATGGCTATCGCGTCGGTCGAGCTCTCTCCCAACGGAGAAGAACTCCGAGGCATACTCATCATTCTGAGCAAAAATGAGGAGGGTATCGCGTTCCGGGACATAGAGAGTGATTGCGGAGCGATTGAACGGTAGAACACCTTGCAAAGCGGCGCACACGGCAAGCAATAGTTCGCCCTGACTCAATTTCGTGATGATCGAGTTGTTGACTTCGAGAAGAATGCGGACGCGCTGCTCCGCCGACTCAGCAGAACTGGCTTCGCGAGAAACGGTGGGCGTTCTCCCGGATTTCTTCTCTCTTGCGTTACTGGGTCTCATCGCATAAACGCCTATTGCGGCGATAAATGGATTCTACATGTCTGGGTCAACCTGAATCCAGGGCCTTGAGCCAATTCGAGTCTATGTGATCCATCGTAGCCCTCAGGCTCCGTATCGAATGCGGCGGGAGACGTTTTTTCGGCACGGTCCTTTAAAACTGCTTGGGATCACCATCAAGGGTTCGCGCTTCCGGGTATTAAAGATACGACCGGTGTTAACAATCCACTTACAATGCCTCAACACAGTTACTACGAGTGGTGAGGTTTGGGGAGTTATTAGATTCATTGTTTGGTTTTATCGTGGCCACATTTGTGGAATGCGCAGCAATCCTTCAGGCAACGACGAGGTGCTCATGCACGAGTTAGCCGTTGTGATTTGCCAAAATTCCGTCGGCCTGTTAAATCCATAACATACGGAGATCGTCTCGCGGTACGAGCAGCTATAGGTCCAGCCCACATTTGACCTCTTTCGCTTCGGGTTCCGAGCGCACATATTGCTAACGATCGGCATAGACAACTGAACAATTTAATTGCGGTCTGTCTCCATGCAGCTCTTGGCGCAGCCGCATGCGAGCCTTGTGTAACTGCGACTTCGAATTGCCGACTGTGCAGCCCAAGATCTCTGCAATTTCATTGTGCTCATAGCCTTGGACGTCGTGGAGGACGAAGACCGACCTATAACCCAATGGTAGCTGCCCAACGGCACGGTCTATGTTTAACCGATCCATTAGGCCAGAAAGTCGGAGGTCGAGTCCTCCGAAATCTTTGGCTGGCTTACCAATTTCTTCATTCGGGCCGATGGCCTCCTCTAACGAGGTCTGCGCAGGTTTCTTCTTGCGCAGGCGCATCAAGACGATGTTGACAGCCAGTCGGTGCAACCATGTTGAAAAGGCCGCTTCGCCGCGGAACGTGCGGATCTTACGGAACACTTGCAAGAAGATATCTTGGGTCAGGTCTTCGGCTTCGGTTGCGTTTCCAACCATTCTCAAGCACAAGTTATACGCGCGCCTGCTGTGCAACCGATATATGCATTCGAACGCCGAGGCGTCACCCTGTTGAGCCAATCGAATCGCCTCTGCCTCAGGCAAATCGATGGTTTCGGATTGTCTCAGGTCTGGCGACGCATCAGCTTGCACAATTTTATTCACGACATCGTCCGTTCCTTGCCCTCGATTGCTACTTTCCAAAGATGCTGCCGATTTGTGTATCCCCTTTCTGATTCCGTGACCAAGAGAAAGTTACAAAATGCGCCCCTACCAGTCGAGTGACTTCTCACCCAGCAATTCAGAAATCTGCGCCGAAACCAAGGCGTGTTCAACGGTGTAACGTTTTCGGTGGCGGCGTATCTGACACTTTGAGGCAAATCTCTATGGTTAGTCCTTGAATGAGCGCAGCTCGTCGCGAGCTTTCGTGATATTGGAAATCGAAAAAAGGGCGCAAGTCTGCCATAAGGCGTCCAATATTTCAAGGGGACGAGAGACTCTCCAACACTTTTAGCAAACCGGGGGACTTATTCCTATTAGTTCGATGCAACAGGTGAGGCACTCTATTGAGACAATCTTATATGAAGAAGAAATACCTTTTATTAAGCCTGCGATCTTTGACACTGGCCGCTTGTGCTCTGTTCGGGTTTCCCGCCCTGGCACAGGTCGCCGGCCCTCTGACGCCCACCGGCCCTCCCGAGCAAGCAAAGTTCGCCGGCGAGGCCATTCGAACGGAGGTGGCGCTTGCGCTCGTCAATGTCACGGCGACAGATCCCTACGGTCGGCTGGTGACAGGCCTCGAGAGGGAAAACTTCCGTGTCTTTGAGGATGGGATCGAACAGGAGATCATCGCGTTCTCGAGCGAAGATGTGCCGATTTCCATAGGCCTTATCTTCGACATGAGCGGCAGCATGTCGGATAAATTGGAGAAAGCGCGGCAAGCGGCAGTTCAGTTCCTGCAAACCGCCAATCCGCGGGATGAATTCTTTCTGGTGAGTTTTGGTGATCGAGCAGAGCTGACTCGCCCCTTTACTTCCAATATCGATGATCTGCAGAACGGGATGTTATACACCACCGCGCGAGGCCGCACGGCACTTTTCGACGCGATTTACCTCGGTCTGAGCCAAATGAGGGGCGCACAAAACAGCAAACGCGCGTTACTCATCATATCGGATGGTGGCGATAATCATAGCCGGTTTACAGAGTCAGACGTTCGAAATTTTGTGAAGGAGGCTGATTGCCAGTTGTACTCTATCGGCTTGTTCGATGCCAACGATCGGGGACGAACCCCGGAGGAACTCTATGGTCCTACGCTGCTCTCCGAAATCACTGGGCTTACCGGCGGACGCGTCTTTGCCGTGACGAGCCTAAATGAGCTGCCGGATATCGCCGCCAAAATTGGATTGGAGCTACGCAATCAGTACGTCCTAGGATACAAACCGGGCAACGTCCGGCACAACGGCGCTTGGCGAAAAATCAAGGTTAAACTGGCGCCTCCCAAGGGTTTGCCGCCTCTCAGCATCTACGCCAAGACCGGATACTACGCCCCCAATCAGTAACCTTCAGATTGCACAACGATCGCCGAGTTCGCTCCGCTCGTCATTTGCGTTCGCTCTCCCAATAGCCTGTGCGAGCCACTCTTTCAGTGAAACTTTCTCGCGTTTGCGGAATCAGAGGATTGACGCCCATCTTCGGACCTATGAATCGAAGTCGTTGGGCGGATACATCGGGGAATAAATATGCCTGATCTCGCGAACCGGCAAAAGCCCAGATCATTGAATCGCCGCGAGCTGCTGAAGCTATCGCCACTGCTGGTTGTGGGTGCTTTCGCGATTCCGAAGGTTCGCGCCCCCCTGCTGGCGGCTGGTGTCAATTTCACCGACTGGGCGTCCGCAAAATGGTTTCGGCGCGATCATCTGGCGCCCACGTTCGCCGATAGCGAACTGGCCCCCATGGAAAAGTTTTACGTCAACACGTACGACGTGGATGACCCCGAAGTGGATCTCAAAAAGTGGACTCTCACGGTCAGCGGCGATGTCAGACGACCTGGAGAGTACACACTGGCGCAAATCCAGTCTCTGTCGAAACTGACGCAGAACACGCGGCACATTTGCGTGGAAGGCTGGGACGTAATTGGAAGATTTGGCGGAGCGCGTATCTCCGACTTCCTGCAGTTCGTCGGCGCAAAGCCAGACGCAAAATTCCTTTATGTCGAATGCGCTGACGATTACTACGAATCCCTGGACATGGCTTCTGCTCTCCATCCGCAATCACTTCTGTGCTACGAGATGTACGATCAGCCGCTGACACGAGAACACGGCGCGCCTCTCAGGCTGCGCGTGCCAACCAAGATTGGTTACAAGCAGGCTAAATATTTGACGAGCCTGCGCGTTACGGATGTCGTTCCGAAAACTGGCTACTGGGAGGACCAAGGCTACCCCGCTTACTACGGGCTCTAGGCTTGGCACATTTCAATGGCATCATCAAACTGCACACCCATTCCGATCGCCGCTGTCGAGGCCGCGGAAAGCCATATCCGAACAGCCCACGAGCATCCTTGGGCTGTGCGTTTGTGCCACTGGCTGAACGCGGTGTCGCTCTTTGTGATGGCTGGAAGCGGCCTGCAAATCTTCCGGGCCTTTCCGAGCTTTGGCTCGAAGATCCCTCAGCGCGACTTACTGCATGTTCCAAAATCTCTGGCCCTGGGCGGCTGGCTCGGCGGCGCGCTGCAATGGCACATGACGTTCGCCTGGATCTACGTGGCTACAGGTGCTTTCTACGTAGCCTACCAGATCTTCTCTGGAAATTACCGTCAGTCTCTGATTGTGCCTAGAGATCGGGCTGGGGTGTGGCCGATGATCCGCCATTACTTCTTTTTCGGACGTAAGCCGGCGCAAACCGAGGTATATAACCCGCTTCAAAAGATGGCTTACACGTCGGCGATAGTGCTCGGCCTGCTGTCTGTGCTGACGGGAATCGTCCTCTACAATCCTGTGCAATTTTCCCTCCTGGCTTCGCTGATGGGCGGATTTCATTGGGCCCGGGTTTGGCATTTTTGTGTTCTGTGCGCATTGCTCCTGTTCGTTTTGGGGCACCTGATCATGGTGATCCTCCATGGATGGAACAATTTCACATCCATGTTGACGGGTTGGAAGCGCAACCCGGAATACATGCCCTAACGATTGTTCACTCTTGACAGAAGCGATGCAAAATCGGGACCGGTCCGAAGCTGAAGTGGCAATTGCGCCTCGGTCTGACCCCGCCCAAGAACACGAAGCCGTGTTGATCGGGCGCATCCGGGGCGGCGAAACGGAGTTGTTTTACGAACTGATTCGGCCGTACGAGAGACGCGTCTTCGTGATCGCATTCACAATCTTGCGAAACGAGGAGGACGCAGAAGATGCTGCGCAGGACGCTTTCCTTAAAGCGTTTAAGCATCTCGGGCAATTCCGGTCAGAATCGCGATTCAGCACCTGGCTGATCCAGGTTGCCATCAATGAAGCTCGACTGCGGCAGAGGAAGAGTCATCTCGAGATTATGCGACCCATCGAGGATAAGGAAAACGAAGACGGCACTTATACGCCACACGACTTCACCGATTGGCGTGAGATTCCTTCGGAAGCGCTGGAACGAAAGGAAATCCGCGAAAAGCTGGTTGCGGCGCTTGCCTCGCTGGCCCAGAAGTATCGCGAGGTGTTTGTCCTGAGGGACGTTGAGCACATGAGTATTGAAGACACGGCGCAGGCGCTCGGAATATCAGCAGGCGCCGTCAAGACGCGCCTCTTGCGCGCTCGATTGATGCTACGGGATCTTCTCTCACCGGGATTGGAAGGAATCTGGGTGAGCCATTCGCAGATTCCGAAGGGGACAAAACCATGGTCGTAAAATGCGACGATGTTTGGCGTGAAATTTCAAACTACTTGGACGGAGATCTTGATCCCGCCGCGAAGCAGGCACTGGAGGAGCATTTGGCGCAGTGCGCGGAGTGCCAGTCCGTGCGCGACGGCATGCGCAATGTCGTTGAGCTTTATGGCGACAAAGCGATGTTCCAATTGCCTGCAGGCTTCCACCCGCGGCTGCGCGACCGTCTCACCGATCAAGTCGAAGGCCGAAAAATTTCGCGGAGGGCTTGGCTCGTGAGTATCGGGGTCACCGGCGCGCTTGCTGCCTCGGCCGTCTTGGCGGCCGCGCTCGATCACTTCGTGCCGCAGCCCCTCTCCGAGATGAGCCAGCCCGCCCGGCGATTACCGCAACGTCTTGTGGCGGTTGTTGACAGCGGCAAATTGTTTCATGTACCGGGCTGCCCTTTCATGCACGGAAAGTATCACATGGTAACGCCAGAAGAGGCGGTTCGTGAGGGTTACACCCCATGCACCCGTTGCATGCCTGAAGCGCTTCGGAGTGCTGGGAAAGTTACACCTGACTTTCAGGGGGAGGAAATCGTAAGTAGTGAGACTGAGGGGCAATGACGGAACGCTGAGCGGCTGCGCGAAGTATGCGACTCCCTGAGCAACCCGGTGTCCAATAATCGAGCCGGCTCTAGTTCTTGGGCGCGCCCTTCGACATGTCGTCGTGCTTCACGCCGTCGTCCTTTTTATGATGGCGTATGTTTTCATCTGGTCTTGCTGGCCTTGGTCCTGCCGTGCTGTAGTGAAGCTCGATGCGGTCAGTCCCATGTGGGAACCTAACATCCGTTCCAATCAGCTAAGCAGAACGCTCCGCCATTTCTTGCCAATGAAGTGGGTAGCACCCCCATTTTTAAGATCAGATCAGGCCGGTGGCCTTTCCTTGTTGCGGGTTGGTAATAATCTGGTCCGTCAATCCAGCACTGACAAACTGCTTGCCCTGAAGCACAGCTTCCACAGCAACTAAGAGATCGCTTGCGGCATTTGATTTAGCAATATAACCATTCGCTCCAGAACTGAGAGCACCTCGCACCACATCTTTAGATGATTCTAGGCTCAGGAAGATGATCTTGGACTTGGGGGCGAGCTTGCAGATTCGTTTGGCCGCTTCGATCCCATTCAGACTTGGGAGCCCGATGTCCAACAATATCAAGTCCGGTTGCAGTTCTTCAGATTTCTGAACTGCTTCAAGTCCGTCTGAGGCCACGCCAACGATCCGCAAATCTTCTCTCCTTTCCAGGGTGGAACGTATAAATTGCCGAAACGGCTCACTATCATCGACGACCAGAATCCGCACTGGTGAAACACTTTGTTTTTCTTCGATGCGGACGATACCCATAGTCACTTCGGAGTCTCCTAGGATTTGGCGCGCATCCCTCGTGATGAGTGCCTTCTTCATGTCCTCTCCTTGTCCGATCGGAATAGTTTACAGACCGCGCACGTGGCCTCGGTGGCGCTTCTGATACGTAAATCCGACCAATGTTACGGGCGGCGAGGTGATTGCGGAGGACGTGCTGCAATCAGGAATTTGCAGCTCCACTGGGAAATCCGCCGGATCAACCGCACGTCTGAAAGAAAAACGGCCGGTGCGAGGGCTCAATCCCTTCGCACCGGCCGGATGGATCTGGTCGCAACAGGCTAGAAGGTTACCTTCACACCAACTTGCAAGTCACGTGCAGCGCCTGAACCGATGACTGGGTTCCCGGCATTGACGTCGGGAGTTCCAACTGTTCCGCCAAACTGATTGGGGGAAGAGGGGTCATTCTGTCCGCCGCTCGTATTGGCAGATGCGCCGTACGGATTGGCGAAGATGGGATGGTTGAATAGATTGAACAACTCGGCCCGCAACTGGATTCCATACTGCTCCCGTATCTTAAAGTTCTTGAATACGGAGAAATCCACGTTCTTAAAGCCCGAGTCCCGGAAGATGTTCCGGCCCAGAGTCCCAAATGTTCCAAGAGTTTGGGGGGCTAGGACCGAATTTCCGGAGACAAAGCACCCGCCGGCTGCAAGCGTTCTCGGATCGGGGGCCACGGCGGCGCATTTTGCCGCGAGTGAACTGGGAAGGGTGGTGAGGACGTTGCCGCCAGACTGGCTGGCTGCTTGAGTGCAACTGGCACCACTTGAGTTGAGAGTTCCGTCGGTGTTAACAGAAAAACCGGAGCAGTAAGGGATGCTGAAATTACTGCCCTTGAAATCGGAGGGGTTCCCGAAGAAATCCCACCGATCGGCAGTATCTCCGGTTCCGCTGAAGCCAGTGACTCCTCGACTATTGTAGTCGTTAACGATCCACGGCTGTCCGCTCTGAAGGGTCACGATCCCGTTGACCTGCCAGCCTTCCAGCAATTGGGCAAAGCCCTTGATTCCTGGAATATTGTAAGTCGTGGTGAACGTGAAATGGTGCCGAACATCGAAATCGGCGTTGCCGTATTCCGCTCCGGGATTGGCGCTGTTTTGGGGAATCAGCCCGAAACGATTCAGGGAACCGTTGTCGAGGCTGTGAGCGAACGTGTACCCGGCGATGAAAGACACCCCGTGAGACAACCGCTTGGTCAGTGTTACCTGCAAGCTGTTGTAGTTGGAACGGACATCGTTTGTCTGTTCGTTGATGTAACCGAAATACGGAAATTTCGAGAAATAAGGAGCGCCCTCAAACGCGGCCTGCTGATTGAATTTAGTTAAGGGACCGGATTTGCACGCATCGGCCAACTGTGCCGCCGTTAGGGTGCCTAGACAAAATCCGGCGCCTGGGTTTGGTTGATTAATGTCGCTAAAGCCGGTCAGTCTTGCGCCATGGGTGCCCACATAACCAACCTCCAAAGAGAGGTCGTTCCCGAAGGAGTGCTGGATACCCAAGCTGTAGTTGATGACGTAAGGGGTTTGAAGATTCGGGTCCACCGCCAAGAGACTGCACTGGCTTGGATCCGAACCTCGGCCGTCGCCGCATTGGATGCCACCCGAAGAGCTGCCGGGAAACACCACATGATTCCAATCGAAATTGGAGGGCGTCGGATTGGAAGCTCCGAGCGCGATATTGCCGTTGCCGGAGGTGGTAACGCCATTCACCACAAATTGTGCTCCAGTCGGGTTGGCGTTGAGGCTAACAGCAGAGTTGTTCTGCAACGCATTCTGGCTGATCCATTCGACTGCGCTGAACGATGAGTAGATGATGCTGAATCCGCCCCGGACTACGGTCGTCCCTTTGCCGGTGACGTCATAGGCGAAGCCCAAGCGCGGCGAGAAGTCCTTGGTTTCCGGCTTCCACAGCGAACTGACTCCCGGTGAACCCTGCTGAACGAGTCCAGTCGGTGAATTGGGATCGAAGTTGGCCCAAAGATTGTTGGCCTCCTTGAGCGGTGCATTGTAGGTGTAGCGGAGGCCCAGATTGAACGTAAATCTCGGGGCAATGCGCCAGTCATCCTGAACGAATCCCGAGTTCGAAGTCCAGATCACTTTGCGCGTCGCGTCACCTGTAAGAATTCTTCCGCCTGATGGATTGCCGTCGAAGAAGTCCTCAAGTGCCGTGGAGCCAGGAACAGTTGTAACTCCGTTTACCACAACACTGGGAAACGTAACTCCGCCCGAGAAATTAATCCGGCCCCGGCCATTATCTGGAACATTGGCATCGGCCTCGATGTGGGCATATTCCCAGCCAAACTTCAGCGTGTGCTTGCCCGCCAGATACGACACGCTTTCTTGAGCGTCGTAGTACGGGTTGGGAGTGTTGGATTGGGGACGGTTGTGCTGAGTGCCAAACTGAGTAAAGTTGCCGATGTTAATGTCCGGAAGCCCTGCCACGCCTGCGCCCGTATTAAAGCCAGGCACCGTGACTCCTGCGTCGTTGTTCGCTTGAACGAGACCCCAGCGGTTGTAGCCAAATCGTACTTCATTTACCAGGTTGGAATTCGGGGTATAGTCCCAAGTTCCAGACACTGTATACGCTTTGATCAGAAAATCGTCGGTGAAGACCTTATTGATGAAAGCATGATCTTCTCCACTTCCGACGTAGTTGCCGATAATTGTTTCGCCATGGAGACTGTTCTTGTCGTTGATGTGGGCGTCAATCTTACCTACCCCGTTGTAACTCAAATTGCTGTTTGGGAAGGTGCTGATAAATGTCCCGTCCGGCGACACTGGAAATAAGCCGCCCGCGCAGGAATACGACCCTACAGTTGACGGGGTTCCTGTGCAACCTGCCAAATTAAGGCTCGGCGTGCTCAGACAATTAGCGGTTACCGTGGATGAGCACAGTTGTGTAGCTCCGCGCTGCTGCAGCGCATTGATGGCCGCGGCAAAGTTATTCGTTACGTCTCCGTTAGAAATTCCGGTTTCGGGAACTCCGTTCGAAGTTAGGGCGTTGCCAATCAAGTCGTTCTGGCCTTCAAAGGCGCCGAAGAAGAAGACTTTGTCCTTCTTGATCGGGCCTCCCACCGTGGCACCGTATTGTTTCAATTGGGTTGGCAGTTTGTCGCAAAGGGTAAGTGCTCCCAGTACGCAGCTTCCTCCGGACGGCGCGGGGTTGAAATAGTTGCGTGCATCCCAGGCAGCGCTGCGGTAAAACCCGTACGCTGATCCGTGAATTTGGTTGGTCCCTGATTTGAGTCCCACATTCACCACGGCACCGGGCTTCCAGCCGTATTCGGCCTTGGGGTTTTCCTCGAGATTGAATTCCTGAATAGCGTCAATTGGCAAGATGGTTGCCGCATCGGTGATCGGACTCGGTGAGCCGGCGATAGGGCGGAAGTCATAGAATTCGGTATTGATGACGCCTTCGACCAGCCAGGCAGATTCATCGGGACGGACGCCGTTGCTGCTTTGCGTCCAGGGTCCGCCGCCAGGCTGGAGATACACGCCTGGTCGCAGGCCCAACAGGTTTTGGTAGTTGCGGCCATTCAAGGGCAAATCGTTGATTTCCGCGTTGTTAAGCGTTCCGCCCAAGGTGGCGTTGGTGGTCTCCACCAGAGGGGGGGCTTCGTTGACCGTGACGGTCTGCTCCTGCGAGCCGGGCAAAACCGTCAAGTCGACTCGAATTTCCTGGCCTACTTCAATGGTAATGTTCGGCCGCTCCAGCTTCTCGAACCCTTTGGCCTCGGCGCGAACTGTATAGTTGCCCGGAGTCAGGTTAGGAGCGTTATAGAGTCCTGCATCGTCCGTGGTCAAAGCTCGGGAAATACCCCTCGCTGTGTCAATGACGGTTACCGTGGCACCCGCTACGACGCCGCCACTTTGATCCGTGACGGTTCCGAGAATCCGGCCGTTGCTGCCTTGTGAGAAGACCGGAAGACAACTTAATAAGAGGACAGCAATCACGCCACTCAACAATTGCGCGGTATTCCTGCCCCATCCACTCCGACGTATTTCACAGATTGATGCTACTGAATTCATATGTGGACCTCCCTGTCCAAGACATTAGTCCAATGAATCTTTTCTCAATCTGGCCCCGTACCTCACCGGTGTTCTAGTTCCCTCCTCTGCAGCCAATGGAAAAACAAAAAAATGAGCTTTGGCGTTTCCGACTTGCGGCTCCGCGAATTCCGACGCGGTCCGCTGCGACGTCCTGATTGTTCGGGATGAGAAAAGCAAATAGCCCTGGCACACACCCCCGCACAGCGGCCCCGAATGGACCACGCTGATCGCCGCTCTACTGAATCGCCGACCAGCTTCAACAGAAACTTTCAAGGTTGGATAAGCGGGCTAGCTCTAGTTCTTGGGAGCGTCCTTCGACATGTCGTCGTGCTTCATGCCATCGTCTTTCTTCATGGCGTCGTCCTTCTTCATGGCGTCTTTCTTCATCTTTTTCTTGGATTTGCTGTCTTTCGCCATGCTGTCCTTGCTCATGTCGTCGTGCTTCATGCCATCGTCTTTCTTCATGGCGTCGTCCTTTTTCATCTGGTCTTGCTGGGCCTGGTCCTGCCGCAGTGAAGCAAAGCTCGGTATGGCCAGTCCCATGAAACATAGTGCAAACCCCGTGATGAGTAGTTTTTTCATGTCTTCTCCTTGTCCGATCGAATAGTCCGCAGACCGCTTATGCGGTCTCGACATGTTCTTCTGATACGCAAGGCCAATGAAAGTTACAAACCGACGAAAGAATGGCGGATTACGTCCTGCAACGTGAAATTTGCCCGTTCGCAGTGGCCTGCACTCGAATTGACATGAAGCCAATGACAAACCGGATACTCGGGACGCGCGGGAGGTGCGATTTGTAAATATCGCTAAATGAGCTGCTGAATCTTTTGAACGGTTTGCGTATCTGATGTTGGTAGCGTTCGAGTCAATGCATCAGTGGAGGATCGTCACGTTTTCGAATTGTGCAAACCCGGAGTGCGCGGCTTCTTTTGACGATTATCGAAAGGGGCGTTTGTTCCGCTTTCGGCAAAGTCATCCGGAAGGCAAAGCGCCTGCAAACATGCACTCCGTGCGGCACTTCTGGCTTTGCAACCGGTGCTCTGAAACTTACACACTTGAGTACCCGAGGGGCCAGCTTATGCTGATGATTCGCGGCCACAACGGGCGCTCCGATGGAAATCGGAACTCGTTTTTTGAGGACGGCTTGGAGTCGAATCAGATATCTGTCCTTTGCGAAATGCCGCACGTAAAGGACTCGCCCGATTAGAGAGCTTGGTGCACGATCAAGACCGGTCGAGCTAGTCAGGCACAGACGAAAAGACATGGGTGCAAGTACAACGCATTTCGAACCAACGGAAGCCGAGCTAATTCAGCGAGCGTGTCAGGGCGACAAAGAAGCCTTCTACAACCTGGTCCGCCCGTGTGAGCGGGCGGTCTATACTGCTGCAATGTCGATCCTCAAGAATCCCGAGGATGCCGAGGATGTCGCACAGGAAGCTGTGCTAAAGGCGCTTTCGCACCTGGCGGACTTTCGAGCGGAGGCCAAGTTCAGCACTTGGCTCATTCAGATCACCATTAACGAAGCGCTGCTGAAGTTGAGAAAGGCTCGCCGTCATCTATATGAATCCGTCGATGAGCCGCGGACGGATGAGGACGGTGAGTACTTTCCGAAGGACTTCGCCGACTGGCGCGAGATACCTTCTGAATCGCTCCAACGGATGGAGCTGAGAGAAGGACTAAACCGCGCTATCGCTTCTCTATCACTTAAGTACAGGGAAGTGCTTATACTGAGGGACGTCCAACAACTGAGAATCGAAGAAGTGTCTCGGATTCTTGGGATCACCGCGGGGAGCGTGAAAACCCGTCTCTTGCGGGCTCGCCTGCAAATGCGAGAAGCGCTAGCTCCTGGGATAGACGGCAGCTGGAGCATGGGCAAGCCGGGATATCAAAAGGTACGGCCGTGGTAGGAATCGGCGGGCTAAGAGTTTGAAACAAATTGGTAACTGGTGCATCGCATGAGAGTGATTGAAATCAGCTGCTTAGAGGTCTGGCGAGAGATCTCCAATTACATTGACGACGACGTCGATGCCGAATTGCGCGCGAGGATGGAGGCTCACTTCAAAGTGTGCGCCCACTGCAAGGCCGTTCTCGATGGAACGCGGAATGTTGTGAAGCTAATAGGGGACGGCGTTGAATATCAAATGCCTGAGGGTTTCAGTCAGCGGCTTTACGATAGGATTAAGAATGCATAGGAAATGCGCGATTTAGTTAGCTGCATCACCCGCCGTCTTCTAGGATCCCATCGATCCTCCGCCGGTTTCAGATCGTTCCTCACTGAGGAACCAATGGCTGACCTGACCCAACCGTTCCTCAGGAACGTCCAGGTTGTTGATGAAGAAACAAATCTTCCAATCGCCGGATGAGTTTTTCTTCCACAATTCAAGATACCGATGCCTTTTGCGGATCGTCTTTCCCGTGTTCTTGGGAGTAAGAGTGAACTCGTGCCAGCCAAAATCGTACGCAGTATTGCCGAAAACAGCGATCTCGCCGACGATAACCGCTAGTCTTACTGAAAACTCCGCGAACAACTTAGTCGAATTTTCGCGAAGTCCTTCCCTAGCGGCCCCATCAGAGCGGGTTGGTTCGCCATCGGACATATCCATAATGTTTTCTTCCCCGAAGACGGAGAGTAGTTGGTTCACATCTCCACAGTTGTATGCTTCTCGAAATTCGGTCTTTGCAACGTTAATACGGTAGACATCGTCCATCCTCGTCGGCCTCCATCAAGCGTCCTCGTTGAGGACCCATTTTAAGCATGGATAGTATTCACACTTCGAGTACAACGCAAGAGGAGGGCGGTCATGTCAAGCTTTATGAGGAATGCCGGATCCGCGAATTCCTCCGCCTCGGATGGAACCTCGAGCGAAAGACCACTGGATCACGATCCTTAACCGACGATTCGCGCCCGCTGGCATAGCGGAGCACACTGAAGTACATCTTTGAGGACGCTGCAAGGATGTAACATTCCTTGCAATCGAAATTGGTCCTGAAACCTTTTCTCTGATTGACTATCGAACGAACATAAGAAAGCGAGCCAAATCCGTTTTGGCGCCGCTCGCGGCCGCGATTGCCATCTTCACCGATAATTCGATGGCAATCGCAGCGACCGCGCAGAGTTAGCGGGCGTAATCGCTACCAATCTAGCCGAAGGTGAATGTCTCCCCCTCAGCGATCAAGATCAATGGAGTTCCACCGGTCGAGATCTTGGCAGCGTGCGCCAGAGTCTCCTGTGCACCCAGCGTCGCTGCGCACGCCTCCAATGCTGATTGTGAAGGAAAATGGACCTCTACGATTCTGTAGAAAGGTGGTACGCCTTGGGGAGAACCCAAAATCTTGGTGGCCACGATCTTTGTCTTTCCGGACAGTTTCTCAACTGCCATTGGAACATGTTCCGTCAAGTAAATATTTTCGAAAGACTCGATATCCTTCGGACGGGGATAGATTACGACAAGCTTCGCTTCAGACACTTGTTCCTCCTATTTTCGCGATTATTCTGCACTCGAAACTTATTAAGCATGCCCAGCCTGCATAAACATCCCACCCGAGTGGTGCGTTCCAGAGCAGGGTAACTTTAGACTGCCGGACGCTTCGCCGCCAGCTCTCGTTCTGCCTGGAGCCAGTCCTCCAGGTCTTGGCCGTGTGCGCAACCTTTCTCGAGGTGTAATTCATATGCTCGCAGGCGGATTTCCTCCAGACCTGCAGCGTTTGCGAGCTGCACTTGCGTCTTCTCAGATTCGACCGCCTCGTGCTTAGTGTCTCCCATACCTGCCGCTACGGCTTTCGATTTCATATCTTGTGTACCCCCTTTGAATTCGTCCCAACGAAATTCGTTTAGCTCTTATCGCATAACGGGTGATGGGGCGAACAATGTGAGCAGCACAGCCTGCATTAACTCAGCCCATTCACTTGAATCAATCGATTGACAAGCACGTGGTCAATCGGCTTTGTCTTGGCGTGCCCGCACGGCGTTTCCTGCGACTTGTGCTGCCGCGATCTTGGGTTACTTTGGCTGATCGGTCTCGCGGCGTGAAATCATTCGCGCGCGAATTTCCAGAAACTGAACGAGATCCTTTGAAAAAATCAGGTCGAGCGTCCAGTCGAAAGCAACGCGCAATTTCTTCTCGAACCGCGGAAGCTTGCTCAGATAAATCGTCCGCCAGAGCCACCAGGCGATAAACCCTGAAAAGTTTATCCCCAGGATGTTGGCAACACCGGTCCGCCGGCCGATCGCAGCGAGCTGTGCGATTACCGAATACTGAAACTGCTTCTGGTCGATCCCACGAACCACTGCGATCACGTTGTGCGCTACGATCCTGCCCTGGCGAAAGGCATGCTGTGCGGTGGGCGGATGAAATCCACCCTTCTGCCGATCAGGTATCGCGGAGCAATCGCCCAAAGCCCAGACGCCCGGCCAATCCTGAAGTTCGAGACATTCAGTGACAAGCAGACGGCCGCGCTCCTTTGCGCAAGGTACGGCTTCGAGCAAAGGATTCGGAGAAGTTCCGGCGGTCCAAACGAGAGTGTTCGTTTCGATCGCGGTGCCATCACTCAATCGGACCATCTGGCCAGAAAAGCTTTCCACCTTTTTGTTCAAGTGAATTTCCACTTTGCGTCCAGAAAGTCTTCGCTCGGCGTAATTGCCTAGCGTCTCCTCCAATTCTGGCAAGATGACTGGCCCAGAATGGATAAGGACGACTCGCAACATGTTTTCCGTTAAGTTGGGGTACGAGCGCAGTGCTCCGCGAACAAGATCGTTGATACCCGCGACTGTCTCGACCCCCGCAAAACCGCCCCCCGCAACCACGAACGTCAACAGTGGCTCTTTCACTTTGCAGCAATCGCTATCCGCCTCCTCCAAGTGAGCGATGAGATGGTTCCGCAGGCGCATGGCGTCACCCAAAGATTTCATTGTTAATGCAGATTCCTGCAACCCGGGAAGCCCATAAAAGTTCGTAACCGAACCCAAGCCGAGGACCAGGAAATCAAACTCAAGCGTGTGGTGATGATGGTCGAAACCGTGGGAAACGACGACTTTCCTTTGCTTGATATCGATCTGCTCGACCTCCCCTGCAAAAAAATGTGCACTCCGCAGCAACTTGCGGACAGGATTAACGATTGTTGCGAGATCCAAGTCGCTGGCCGCGACCTCGTGAAGCATGGGCGTGAATAAGAAAAAGTTCTCACGATTAACGAGTGTCACTTCGACGCTCGCATCCCGACCGAGTCCCTTTTCCAACTCCATGGCCACCGTAAGGCCGCCGAAGCCGCTGCCAAGAATGAGTACCCGCTTCCTCCGTGAAGAATTTTCCATGCCCCCTCAATTCAAGATAAAATGATGTCTCTTCAGCAGTGGAGATGCCAAATACCTTAAGTATGCGGATCTAATTCGAAAGTTGTGCCGATCCTACTCCCAGGACTCTACCGAGACCCGTTTCCTGCACGATCGCTATGATCCTCAAGATCCGCTGATCCGCGTTTCCGATACTGACCGTAACATCCTTGGAGAACGTGCCGCCGTCGTCGATGGTTCCCACCCGGGCCAGGTTTCGCGCGACCGCCACGTGTTTGAGAATTCTTCCCGAGTTCTCTCCGCCCCTGACACTCGATTGATCGCTGTTGTCAGCTAACGCGATCAAGACTTGTGCCGGCGCCCTCCGTCCTGAGGAAACGAACGGACCAGTCTCGATGTGCACTGCAAGCGTGTTGTTGCCCTCGCGGTGAATTGAAGACAAGGCTACCGGCAGCTTGACGGTTTTGATGCTGTTCTCGATAACCCGAATGGCCCGCCGCTCATCACTGCCGACCAATTCCATCTCTCCGTCAACAACCATCTGAGGCGTGTAAGGACTATCGAGACGAAAACGATGCGCGTAATCGCCTTGACGAACGCTGAACTCATGAGATGAATACGGATCCTTCCATCCGATGTCATCCCAATAGTCGACATGTTCGCTAAGGACAATTAGATCAGCGTCGCGTACCGGCTGAGAGCGATCCAATCTTTCGAGAAGCGCGTCTGCGGGAGGGCAGTCCGAACAGCCCTCGGAAGTGAACAGTTCGACTAGCACAGGGGTACGTGTATTGTTGGCGCTACTATTTGTCTCGGCCGCATTCGTGGCCAGAGGATGTTGGAGGGTGATTATCGTTAAACAAGAGATCGCAATGAAGGCAAAAATTAGAAACCAGCGAGGCATCATGGTGGCCATCCTTGTCAAACTAGATTCAAACTGAACTTCATGTAGCCATTCGTTTGACTTACGGATAAGAATAAAGTTTCACATTTTCCGGAGCCTGAGATTTATCCACTCTGGCAGCCCGGACCGTCACGGAGATGCGCGTAAGGAGCGACGACAGACCTAGCCAAATGTCAGCCCCGCCGTCAGGCCTTGCTGAGATTTACCGGATAGCCTTCAAAGAAGGCTGAATTCCACGCGGATTGTTTGACAAAGTATGCAGCACGCCCGCATTGGGAATTGGGGCCCCACTCAACGTGAACGGGGCATGGTTCGCGTGACCTGACGTGCAACCGGTTATTTGGCACGTGCTGGTCGGAGGGCTTCACCTGCGCTCCAAATGGCAGCGCCAAGCAAGAAGACATCCTTCATAATGAAACCCTGAGTGGCAGAGTCCAAGCTAGGCGTTGTTACAAGAAAACTTAGAGTCGTAAGAAACATCAGGATGGCGCCGGTACTGCCTACAGCGCACAGCTTAGGCGACCAGTGGCGGATAGCGATCAATAATCCGATTACCAACTCCATGATGCCAATTAATTCCGAACCCCTCTGGATGTTCATGACTTGGTAGATCCATGACAGGAAAGGGCTGTGCGCTACTAGAGGTTGGATGCCTTCGGCTTCGGCTGCCGTCCATTTTTGGGCGCCGAAGAACAGCAACGTCATCACGAGGCCGTAGCGCAGAATTAGAGTTCCTGTAATTTCGAGTCGCGTCGGGATTGCAAAAGCCTTGTCCGCGCTGCTGCTGGGGAAGGGCCTCGTTGCAGTAATGAGTTCTGCCATCGAAGTGTTCCTTTCTGGTTTGCTCAGTTCGTGTCTTTCGAGCACCCATCAAAACGAGCATCGGTACTTTCCTAGGATGAACAGGGATGCGAAAAGTTTCACCATCGCTGAAACATTTCTTGCGATCGGAATCGGATTGAAACCTTTTCATGCGTCGGCTATCGAACGGGCAGGAGGAACTTATGAAAACTAGAAAGACCATCAGCATCCTTGGTTTGTTGCTTGCACTCGCAATCATCCTGCCTACTACTGCACGAGCAGATGAATACGATCAGGCCTCTCAACTCACCTTCAGCCAGCCCGTCCAGATTCCTGGACGCGTTCTGCCAGCGGGAACCTACTGGTTCGTGCTGGCCGATGTGTCGATTGGTAACCGGAACATCATTCAGATCTTCAACTCCGATCGATCAATGCTGTACGCGACAATCGGCACCATAACTGCCGAACGCGTCCAGCCACTCGACCACACTGCGCTCACTTTCGCGGAGCGAGACTCGATGCAACCTAGCGCCATCGTGACCTGGTTCTATCCGGGGCGTAAGACCGGCCATGAATTTATATACCCCCCGCAGGACGAGAGGGAGCTTGCATCGGCCAAACACGAGACAGTAGTGGCCCGAGCACCTGCCACGCACCAAACAGCAGTGGCTGCGGACTAATTCATATCCACCACATTCCAATCGTCCAGTTGCTGGCGGTGGCGAAGTGCCACCGCCGGCGAGCGTTTTTAGCGACACACCGCTATTTTCGCTGGAACATCCTTTTGAGCTATGCATCCGATTTGAAACTTTTACTCGAGCCAGCTATCCAAAGGGCATAAGACACCTCGCCAGAACCCTTCCACCAACGGTCGCGGTCGCGGTGGTCGTCGCCTGTGCGATGGCACTCCCGGGACTTCGCGTCATATGCTTCCTGCGCTTGTCCAGGCGCGGGTTTGTAATGAAAACGGACGCTCCGGACCTTTTCATGATGAGGGATAGGCCGCCGGCGCCGGTGGCGTTCGCGCCGCGAATGGCGGCTCTCCGGTCGCCTTCGGCTCCCTGCGATCCGTCATTCGCAAACCCCCTTCAGTCGGAGGTTGTGCTATAAACTGTGTCACACACCGTGGTACAAAAACTCCATCAGGTCAGGTCGGCGGCTCTCTAACAGTAGACCGAATCACCAGATAAGTCCTGTCTGGGGCTGTGGTGTGCCCCATTGCTTCTGTAACACCAACGTAAAAATTAGTGAAGTTGTGTAACCTTTTCTGCTTTGAACGCTCCAATGTGTGGCCGCGTTACCTTATGGCTTCGCGTTCTGTCACTGGTCGGTCTTCTCTTGCGGAAGGTGAGTGAGAGTGTATCTGCGGCAAATCCAGGATTGTCCGAACAAAGGAGAAAACTTCATGGAACTGAAACAGATACTGAATGGGTCCGCACGATGGTCGCGGCTGTTCGTGGCTGTGGTAGCTATTGCACTCGCCGCGAGCGTGTCGCTGGCCGGACTCCCGCAAGTACTACGCGCGCAGAACTCGAACTCGTTCCAGAACCCAAGCGTCGTCTTGCCGCTCATTCACTGTTGGTACAAGGGCAAGGTGGCCTACTACATTCAAACTGAAGCATCGGATGAGGCTCTCGCACAACAGCAAAACGTCAATTATGTTCCTCGGCTCTCAAATGCAATTGCGGCCGGCGCGGTGGATGACATCGATCACGTCACAAATTTCAATCAAGGAAACGTGATCCCTTCGGCCCCAATCCCTGCGGGCCCAACCAACACTGATCCCAATTACACGCCGATTTGGCAGCTCAGCTTGGTCACCTGGAAATCCGGAACCGCTCCGCACGTGCTCAAATCCGAAGAAGAGGTATTGAACGCTCAGTCTCAGAATTTGCTCGACATTGTGAAGACCAACATCGTTATCAACTGCCCTGTGATTTATACGCCGGCAGGTGGTCTCCTTCCAACTGCCAAGATCATTGGCGACTACGAAAACCAGAGCAACCGATAAGCGAACGAAGTGCGGCCCGGCGCAGAACCTAGGAGGTTTCCGGGTCGCACTTCTTCATTTCAGATGTCAACGCCTTTGACGCTCGAGCCGCGGAGCTCAAGGCCTTGCGCAAAAGTCATGCGCTCGACTGCGAGCAGCCATTCGACGCAGGCTGCTTCCGCAGCGAAGTCATCGCCCGGCACCCGCGTAGTTATCCGCGCGAGGAACTGAACGACCCTCGGCTATGCGCCCGCCAACCACCGAAAGCGAAGATACGAGCGGTATCGTGATTTCGATGACGACGATTCCAAAAACGTTCAATATCGAAAACCCTCTCTGGTGATCTAGAAAATGAACCCATTCAGACTGTTTAGATGGAATGCCCAAAACACCCCTTAATTGCCATTTGCGCTTTTGGAGGATCAAGCTGGACCAGTATCGCTGATTTACACTAGTTGGAGAGTCTATTTGTGGCGGATGTCCATCGGTGCGCGGATGCGATCGAACGGCAGAATTCGGAGTTGCCACTTGACCGGGACAGAAGCCGGCAAGTAACAGATCGTTTTGTCACATGCCTGGTACTCGAGCTTCCCCGAGATGGTGACCACCTTGCCTTCTTTTCCAAGTACACCCAAGGCGCCCCCCGTGCTTACCTTGGCAATCTGGCTAATACGGAATGTACCCTCAAACACGGCCACCTTCTCCTTGATTGCCGGAAGATAAAGAACTTGCGACGCCGGGTAAACCGCCGGGTCGAAATCCAGTTCCGGGATACGGTCGAGCACGAGCCGAATCGGCTTATATCCCTGAGCGCCCGGCGCATAGACGTGCACATCCGGGGGTAGACGGACTTCGGCCACCAGGGTAATGTTCGTACCAGAGATGCCTTCGGGATCCGACTGTTCGAGCGCCACTTGAAGATGCGGCGCCTCGACGATTCCCGTGACTTCCTCGCCCAACTGCGGGAACAGTTTCAAAACAAGGCTGTTTCCGGTGAGCCTTTCCCGGTACTTGGGGTCGAAAAACTTTTCTCGTATGATCCCGTTGGGATCGATAAAGAAATATCCTGGGCGAGCGTAGCCCGTCTGCATGCCAAAAGCTTCTTCATTCAGAACGCCGTAAGCGCGGATCGTTTTCGAGTCCAGGTCCCCGAGCAACGGATATGTGATCTTTTCTCGTCCGGAGTAAAACTTCAGGATATCCAGGGAGTCGTAGCTGATCGCGGCGAGCTTGACTCCTTCCTTCTCGAATCGCGGGATTGCGCTTTGCAACTGGACCAGCTGCTCTTTGCAGAACGGTCACCAATCCGCCGAACGGAAAAAGAGCAGGACAGTGCCCTTTGGTCCCTTCAGCGTGTCCAATGTTTGCATGTGGCCGAATTGGTCGGGAATCGAAAACGCGGGAGCTTTCTGGCCCACCGCCAAGCCGATTGACATCGGTCCGACGACGGCCTTCTGAATCACATCGCCATTGAGGGTGCCCTTGACGGTCACCGCATCTCCCAAATGAGCGGCAACGGGCCCCTGCGGGTCAACTTCGTACATGACGCGGGTCGTATCGTCCAGCAAAGACAGCTTCGCGCCGGGCTGGTCCTTATAGCAGTCGGGAATTTCCATGAACGCTTCATCAGCGTTGCAGGCGCTGGACACAAGGATCCCGGACCACACTCCGGGACTAGTTGTATTTCCCTGCGCCGCTATGGCTAGGGCAGCCGCAAAATGCAGTGCGGTCGTGGCAACGAGAATGCGTTTTGTGAACGAATTAAGCCGACGCATTATTCTTGGGCTCCGCTTCGTTTGCAAGCTGGCAGCAATTTACGCCTGACGCTCTAGTGAGGCAAGGATTTTGTTCGTGCTGGCGCTAAACCTAAAGAGCCACTCACTTCAGTTTCGCCGCAAGCTTGGTGATTCCAGCCATTGCACATTGTTCGTCAGCGCTTCTGCTTCTGGTCAAAACGCCTGAGTCCTTGCCCGGTGGCGGTTCCGCAGACCCACTCACACCGACGGCTCCGACACGTTCTTTCCCAGCCCAGATCCGGACCCCACCGGGCAGTCCGACGGTTCCTGCAACGGTGAACGCGGGCAGTGGAAGAAAGGCCGAATAGCGTGTCTGCTCACCGGACGTGCGCCTGTAGCCAGAATCATCTGCCCGCTGCTCAATCTGCTTATCTGGACAGCACTCAGAGAGAGCGAGTCGATTCGTGTAGTTCGCATTTCCCGGACTATACGCGAGCGCCTTCAGCGGATTCGAACTTGTTGCTTGTCAGGCTGGGAATCGATCGCAAGGGCTACGAAATCTCGTGATCGACATCGTGGATCTCCACGAAATTTCGTGCCTTCTTCCGGAATTTCGGGTTGGTGCAGTTCGGGCTCGTCATTGCTGCTTGTAAACACCTCAAAATCAACATAGGCTTAACACCGCAGTAGCCCAGCACTTTGGCGTATGTCTTGCTCCTATACTACAAGAGATTCGGCGTGGAGAGGATCCACAGTGATTGTGCAGACCCACGCCCATGACGTGACTATCGTCTGGAGGGTCTCAGGTCAAAGGCGCTATCTAAGGTCCAAAGCAAAAACGAGTGCAATCTATAGTGTGCGGTTTCGAATTGAAGGCTGGAGCGCTGAATAAATCTGAGTCATGTTCCCGCGAGGGCTGATCCCAATCCGATGGCATCACAGTCCGAAATCGATCAGAAAATCCATGTTCAAGCAGTGAATGGGAATGATCATGCCCCCTCCTGGTGATGAGTTTTATTATGCGCGCATCGTTGAGCGGAGGGACATTTCAGAAGGTCTATTGGTGGTGCAAGTGGATCCAGGCGGAGATTTTTCGTTCGTGCCAGGTCAATACGCGACACTTGGCGTCTTTGCTCCCGGAAAACATTATGAACGCGCGTATTCGATTGTTTCCGCACCACACGAAAGGTTCATGGAATTCTTCATCGAATTAGTGCCGCACGGCGACCTAACGCCGCGGCTTTTCTCGCGCCGCGTCGGCGAAGAGCTCACTCTTCGGAAGAACGCCAAAGGTCGCTTCACACTCGATGCCACCAGCAGCCGAACGAACCATCTTCTGGTTGCAACCGTAACAGGAGTGGCCCCCTTTGTCAGTTATGTGCGATCTCTTTATCGACAGTGGAAGGATGGAAGCTTTGCCGGCGAGCACAAACTGTTCTTGCTCGAGGGCGCCAGCCGTTCCTGGGAGCTAGGCTACAGCGAGGAACTGCAACGGCTGAGCAATGAAGTCCCATGGTTTTTTTTCTCGCCGACGATTAGCCGCCCTTGGGACGATGTTGATTGGAAGGGCGAACGAGGAAGAGTCGACGAAGTGGTCCGAAAGTACGCCGATCATTGGGAATTGGCTCCCGAAAACACGACCGCGTATCTCTGTGGCCACCCTACCATGGTTGACAATGTCAGGGGCATTTTGCACCGCAGAGGATGGCAAAAAAACAGCATCAAGGAGGAGCTCTACTTTATCTCGGCCAAGAAGGCTGCACGCACCGGCTAAGCCGTCCTGTCGATGGGGCGCTTGGCGCCTCCCGGATTTACAGCCACCGGAGCGTTCGGAACACCTTGCTGGCAGCTACCCGAATATCTGGTCGACCGCCTTTACCTCGTGTTTTCGTTTTTGGAAATCTATCAGTATCCGACAGGTTGAGAGGCAGCCTGCGCCTCAACCGTGTTCGGAAGGCTGAACGCTGATTCGGTCAATAGGAGAGCGTCGCGTGAATAATGTGATCATTATCGGCAGCGGCTGCGCGGGAATGACGGCTGCCATTTACGCTGGGCGCGCCAATCTGAAACCTGTGGTGATCGACGGGCTGGAACCCGGCGGCCAGCTTGCGCTAACGACAATGGTTGAGAATTTTCCCGGATTTCCCGACGGCATTCTGGGCCCGGACCTGATTGAAAATATGCGCAAGCAGGCGCTGCGCTTCGGCGCGGAATTCAAATCCGGCGCGATCTCGGACGTCGATCTCAGCAAGCGGCCGTTCAAGATCACCGCGGGTAAACAGACTTATGAAACTCAGGCGCTGATTATTGCCGCCGGCGCGACCGCGCGCCTCATGGGGCTGGAGTCCGAGCGTAAATTAATCGGCTACGGCGTTTCGACGTGCGCCACGTGTGATGGCTATTTCTTCCGCGGCAAGGATATTGCCGTGGTGGGCGGCGGCGATTCGGCCATGGAAGAAGCGAATTTTCTTTCGCGGTTTGCCAGCAAAGTGTATCTGGTTCACCGGCGCAGGGAATTTCGCGCCTCTAAAATCATGGTGGACCGCGCGCGCGCCAACGAAAAAATTCAATTCGTGACGCCTGTGATCGTCGAAGACATTTCAGACGTGACCAAGGGCGGCGTGGAAAACATGACCCTGCGCAACGCGGAGACGAATCAGGCCTCAACGCTTCCGGTGTCGGGAATCTTTATCGCCATCGGCCACGTTCCGAACACCAAGGTGTTTCGGGGCAAGTTGGACATGGACGAAAACGGTTACCTCATCACACATCACGGCAGCCAGACCAAGATTCCCGGCGTTTTCGCCGCCGGCGACGTGCAGGACCACCACTACAAGCAGGCGGTCACCGCGGCAGGCTCGGGTTGCATGGCCGCGATCGACGCGGAGAAATTTCTCGAGATGCGCGCGGACGTCTGAACTGGCGCACGCTCTCTGGCAGATAAATCTATAGGGGGGAGCTGTCCATGTCAGGAATGAAAAAGCGTGCTTTGTCATCGCCTTGGCTCATGTCGAGATGCACCGGCCAAATCGCCCCTGAAAGGGCAGGCGACCCACAAAAACACAAACCAAGCAGAAATTAAATGTGACTCTGTAACTTAGCATTCCGAGCATCTCGACGCGAGGGTGCTTGCCGAACCTTCCAGCATTCGTCGATTGGAAAGTCGTTATTTGTAACGGCTTCTTTTGGGGTGGAGTTTCGATCGAACTAAGGAGGCAGGATGAAAAATGGAGATTTGTGTCCGTACATTGATATTACTCGTCACGATCAAAATGACGAAAAGGTTTACTGCCCACAGGGAGCCTGTAGACCGGTGAAGGTGTGCGACGCAAGCTTAAGCAAAGCGAGCGTCTTGCTTTTCCTGCTTCTAGTCCTAGCGATCGTTGCACCGACCACGGCTCTTCACGCGCAAGTGTCTGGAGCGACCTTAGCCGGCACGGTCACAGATCCCTCGGGCGCCGTCATACCAAACGCCGAGTTGTCGATCCAGAACGTGTCCACGGGAGTAACGCGGAAACTGACCACGGATTCGGCCGGTTTTTACTCGGCTCCCAATTTAATGCCAGCGACGTACGAAGTTATGGTTACGGCGGCTGGCTTCGAGACGACAATTCGAAAGGGAATAACACTGACAGTGGGCGCGCAGCAAGTAATGAATATCTCCATGAAAATTGGCGGCTCGACTCAGCAAGTCGAGGTCACGACTGGAGTTTTGGGCGTCGAATTGGCTTCGTCCGAGATTAGCGGAGTCGTTACTCAGAAGACCGTCGTGGATCTGCCCTTGAACGGGCGCGACTGGACCCAACTTGCCACTTTACAAGCTGGCGTCGATTCGCTCGGTTCGGTGCAGACGGATGCCGGCACGAAGGACCGTGCGCGCAGAGGGTATGGCGTGGAACTTTCGATCTCCGGCAGCCGCCCGTCGCAACAAAACTATCGCATCGACGGCATCAGCGTGAACGATTACGCCAACACCGGCCCGGGAAGCGTTGAAGGCGCAACCCTGGGCGTGGACGCCGTGCAGGAGTTTTCCGTTCTGACCAGCAATTACGCCGCCGAGTACGGACGGACGTCCGGCGGGGTAGTTAACGCCGTTACCAAGTCCGGCGCGAACGATTTCCATGGAAACGTGTTTGAGTTCTTGCGCAACAGCGCTCTCGACGCCGCCAATTTCATCGATAACGCCAACGGTAACCCCAAGCCTAACTTCGTGAAAAACCAATTCGGCGGTTCCATTGGCGGTCCGATCAAGAAGGACCGCACCTTCTTCTACGCGGATTATGAGTCGCTTCGCCAAAGCGAGGGAATCACCACGCAGACTTTCGTCCCCTCGGCCGCTATTCGCGGGATCGGCACTGGCCCGGGAGGTGGACCGGGGCCTTCGACGGTGTGCAGCATCCCGCAGCCGACCTGCACGACCATGACGCTCGGCCAGTTCGTGGCAAATAATGGGGAGAGGATCCTGCATCCCGACCCTGTAACGGGTATCGACTCATCGGTCGTACCCTACCTCGGCCTATGGCAACTCCCCAACGCGGGGCTCGTTGGCAACGGCGACCAAGGAATTTACGCCTTTACTACGGGCGTGTTGACCATAGAAAACTTCGGGAACATCCGAATCGATCACAAGCTTTCCGAAAAGGATAGTGTGACCGGCACCTACCAGAACGATCAAGCCATCGCGACGCAGCCGGACGCAAACAATGACGTCCTGGCAAACAACCTGACGAACCGCCAGCTCATTTCGATTGAAGAGACCCACATCTTCAGCCCGCAATTGATTAACACTGCCCGATTTGGCTTGAACCGCTCCGTGCACACCGGAGGGGGCATATCCGCCATCAATCCCCTGGCCTCAAATCTGGCCCTCGGGGAAAGCGCAGGGTCCGATAACCCCCAAATTGACATATTGGCAGGCGGATATAACTCCATTCAACCGGGTGTGAATCAGGTAGAAGTCGTGAACTTCTTCCAGAATTCATGGCAAGGCTACGATGACCTGTTTCTGTCCAAGGGAATTCACAGCCTGAAATTTGGGTTTGCCGTGGAGAACATCATTACGCTTACCGCCAACCCGGCCCCTGCGGGCGATGTCCAATTTGCGTCGCTGTACGAGGATACGCAACACGGCGGGTTGCTTCTTAACAGTCCCTTGAGCCTGAATGGCCCGGTAAACACTGTTTTTCCGCAACTCGATTTTCACACGACAATTTTCGGTGGTTACGTCCAGGACGACGTTCGCCTGCGACCCACGCTGACGCTGAATCTGGGATTGCGTTACGAAACATCCACCGTGCCGAATGAGGTCAATGGCAGGCTCTCCGCCCTTTCGTCTCCCTTTAACCAGACCGTGCCGTTTATCGGCCATACGGTTTTCCAGAATCCCACGCGTCGCAACTTTGAACCGCGCGTGGGCTTCGCCTGGGATCCATTCGGCAACGGCAAGACTTCTGTCCGGAGCGGCTTCGGATTGTTTGACGTCCTCCCTCTGGCGTATGAATTCGGGCAGTTTGCCACCAACGCCGCGCCTTTTATTCAGAACGGCTTTATTTCGACCACCTCCGCGACGAACCCATTAGTGCAGGGAGATTTTCCGACCATCGCATTCAACAAATTGGCCGCCAATGTGGCCCAGGGCCTCAGCGAGCGGTTTCCGTACGTTGAAAATAAGCCGAAGCGCAGCTATGTGTTGCAATGGAACCTCTCCATTCAGCGAGAGCTTTTGCCGGATTTAACCGCGACGATTGCGTACGTGGGTTCCCGGGGCATTCACCAGCTGTTCCGGGCCGACGACATCAACGTCCCGCTGCCCACTCTGACGTCTGCCGGTTACCTTTTTCCCGCGAGTGGCGCTCCGAAACTGAGCCCCAATGTTGGACAGATCGATACGCTACAGTGGGGCAACGATTCGTTCTACCATGGCTTGGAATTGCAAGTTACCAAGAAGCTGAGCCAGGGCTTTCAAGTTGGCGGCAGCTACACGTGGAGCAGGGCGATTGACGGAGGCGATGGGTCGATCGCTAGCGACTCTTTCGTTAACTCAATTCCGAATCTCCTCTTCTTTGCTCCCTCGACCCGGCGCGGGCCTTCCGACTTCAACATAACCCAAAACGTGACCATAAATTTCCTGTGGCTCGTGCCCAGCCCGTTTCACGGTGTGGGCGGTAAATTGACGCACGGCTGGCAGGTGGGCGGGATTTTCACCGGTCGGACTGGACTGCCGTTCACTCCTCTAATCGGTGGCGATCCTCTTGGCCAAGGCAACGCGGGACCGTTTGATTATCCGAATCGGTTGGGGGGCCCAGGTTGCGCTTCCTTGGTCAATCCCGGCAACAGGGAAAACTATATCAAGACACAGTGTTTCGCGTTGCCGCAGAGCACGCCCGCGATCGCCTCCCAATGCAATCTATTTGGGAACAAACCGGGCACCTGCGCGAATCTGCTGGGTAATGCGGGCCGGAATGTTATCAATGGTCCCGGACAGGCGGATTTTGATTTTTCCCTGGTTAAACAAATAAAGATCAACGATCGCTTTGGCTTGGAGTTTCGCTCGGAGTTTTTCAATGTAATCAATCACCCGAACTTTAACGCCCCCATCGCCAACAGCGCAATTTTCAATGCGGACGGAACCATTCCGGCAAGCCCAGGACAAATTCTCTCCACCTCCACCACGGCGAGAGAGATTCAGTTTGGGTTGAAATTGGCCTTTTGAGAAACGAGTCGATCAACGCACGAGTCCGTGTGCTAGTTGATTAAGATCTGGAGCGATTGCGCGAAGCAGGCATGGCGTGGTCACGGCGGCTTAATAGGCTTCTCCAGGGATTGATTTGTCGGGAAGAGTACTTGACGACCGTTAAAAATGCCGTAGGGAGAGGACATGACGAGAAAAAATCGGACCCAGGTTGTGGTCCTCTGCACTGCAATCGCTCTCACGCTCGCTGGAGCCGCGGGGTGGTCCCCTGCGTCTCCGGCGAACGCACGTAGTTCTCAAACTGCGTTGGGTCAGTCAGCGCCGGAAATACCCACGGACGATCTACAGCGATCGATTAGAATCGACAGTTACACGGAGGTGGCTGACAGCGGGCCACGAAGAGGAGAAAATCTATACTTTTTTAAGTGCTGGATGTGCCACAACCAGTATGCGCAGGCAGGGCCTTACCTGAAGGATGTTTACAGTCGCGCGACTCTAATGTCCGGCAAGCCTGTAAGCGATGAAACAGTAAGGGAGCAGATCAAGAACGGCGGGCCTGGGATGCCGGCTTTTGGAACGACCTTATCCGATCCCGACATAGCGGATCTGCTAGCTTACATTAAAGAAGGTAAATGCTGCATCGAAGGAGAGGAGCTTCCGCCGAATCCCTGGTATCGGGCCGTCGCACACAGGTGGCCGGTCCAGACCGCCGTTGCGGGTGGCGCGAAGGGAATCATACGCATTTCAAGCGGAGATTCGCCAGAAGGGATCGGTGTGCAGTTGATCGCCCCGAATGGCGTCAGAACTACTGTCTACACCGACGTCGAGGGAAAATACGAATTCCCCGAGATGCAGGCAGGTACGTACACTTTGCGGATTCCAACGCCACTGACCTTTAAGCCTTATCGTCGAGATTCGGTCCGAATTGACGGCGCGACGAAACTCAACGAGATTGTCCTGGATCGAGTTTCCAAAACGGACAGCCTGCCCGCAACCGCTCAGATCAGATCTCAGCTAAGCGGTGCGGAGCTGTTGTGGAACCTGCCCGGCACAGGGGAGGAAAAGGCAACTTTCCAAAAAGTATGTTCGCCCTGCCATGAATGGCAACAGATTTTGCGGAACCGCTACGATGAACGCAGTTGGACCGCGATAGTAGACCGGATGACGCATTACTACAGCGCTCCACTCGTCGTGCGAATCAAGGGCTCGACGGTTCTCGGATCCAATGACCAGGATGACGCTATCATCGTGAAGTGGTTGTCGAAAGTCCGAGGGCCTCAGTCGCAAGACGCGCCATTCCATGCGTTTCCCCGTCCGAGTGCAACGTCCGGCCGGGCCGTGGTCACGGAATACGAACTACCGCAAGCGTTCCTCACGCCTCATGACGTGGCAGGCGATTCCAAGGGCAACATCTGGTTTACCAGTCACAAGTCACGATTCATCGGCAAACTCGATCCTCTGACGGGCATTGTGACCGAGTACACGGTTCCTCTGACGCCTGGTGCGATGCCCGGGACTCACCGCATCACGGTGGACAAGAACGATATTGTTTGGTTTTCAGAACCCTGGGCACATGTTTTAGATAGGCTTGATCCGCGAACGGGAAAAATCACGCGATTGCCCATAGAAGTTCCCGAGCCACTAAACGTAGCTGGATTTAGCAATTTCGCGTTGGCGCCGGACGGTTTCATCTGGGATAACCAGGATAATAATGTTCGAAAGATTGATCCCGAAACGGGCAAAATCTTGCGGGAATACCCGAACCAAGTCAAATTCAGCTATGACAACCTGATTTCTGCAGATGGGAACTATTGGGCGGGAGGCGGGCCCCCGGGGTACGGGAACACAGCAGAGCGCTTAGATATTCGGACAGGCAAAATGACAGGACTAAACACGGGCGGCCACATGGCAACCGCAAAGAGAGGTGGATTTGACCCCTCGGACAATGCGTGGTTCGGTGGCGGTGACGGCGCGCTCATCGAGCTGGATGGCAAAACAGGCCGTATTGTTGAGCATTGGCCTCCGGCTCCCCCTAGCCCGCTTACCGATTTCTATGAGGCTATGCCGGACAAGAATGGAGACGTGTGGGCTGCGGTATTACACGGACGCCAGTTTGTGAGGTTTAGTCCACGAACGTCTCGCTGGAGCGTCTACCAGTTACCTGAACCGTTTGCGTATGACCGAAGAACGTGGATCGACAATTCCACAGATCCGGTGACAGTCTGGTATGATGACTACGATGGATATTTGGTCCGCGTCCAACCTTTGGATTAGCTGCCGTACGGATGCTCTCCCGCTATGAGAATGGCAGGCCCTTCTCTGAGGAGGGAGTCGTGGGATGTTTGAGATGGCGTGTGCCGTGAGCTAGGGAAATGCTTTGGTTAAACGGGGGCTATTGTGCTGAGACGAAGGCTTGGTTTTTCGCAGTCCGCAATTCTATTTTCCCTGACTATCGCATTCGCTCTGATTGCAGTGGGGGTGGTAAACAGTAGGTCGACTCGCGGGAACGCGACGCCGCCAGACTCTCAGTCCTCTTCACCAATATCCACCCCGGGCGACGATTTGCAGCGCTCCTACAGGACCGACCACTACCTCGAAGTGGCGGAAAGCGGGGCGGACCGCGGAGAAAATATTTATTGGCATAAGTGCTGGGCCTGCCACAACCAATATCAACAGGCAGCGCCTCAGCTGGAGGGCCTTTTCAAGCGCGCCGCTCTGATCACCGGAGTTCCCGTTAACGAGGAAAATGTAGCCGCGCATATCAAAAAGGGCGGGCCGGGAATGCCCTCGTTTGGCACGACCCTCGCCAACGTTGATGTGGTCGATGTGGTCAGCTATCTGCACAGCGACAAATGTTGCGTTGAGGGGGAATCGCTTCCGACCAATCCGTGGTACCGATCGCAAACAAATAAATGGACGGTGCAGAGCGGCCTCTCCGGCGGAGCCAATGGAACGGTGCGCGTGGCCAGCGGTGATTCGCCCGAGGGCGTGATGGTGCAACTCATCGCGCCAAACGGTGTACGCACCACCGTATATACGAATGAAGACGGAAAATATGAATTCCCAAAAATGCGGTCCGGTGCTTACACGCTGCGGATCGCGAATCCGCTGGAATTCAAGCCGTACCGCCGGGACTCGGTGCAAATCGACGGTCCAACGAAATTAGAAGAAATTATGCTGGAGCGAATCGCCAAGACGCGGGCGCTTCCGGCGACGCCGGAAGTGGAAGCGCAGCTGAGCGGCGAGGAAATTCTGTGGAATCTTCCGGGCACAGTGGAGGAAAAAGAGGCGCTGCACGCCACTTGCGCCCTGGGCTGCCATTCCTTCCAGCAGATTTTCAAGAATCGCTATGATGAGCGCAGCTGGGGCGTGCTGGTGTCACGCATGTTGCATCGCGGAGGCGGTCCGCTGATCAACGATCCGCTGGAGCCCGTGACCGAGTCGCAGCAGGCCACCGACAGAATGCTCACCAAGTGGCTGGCGCGAGTGCGCGGGCCGGAATCGGTGGATGAGCCGATGTACGCGTTTCCTCGGCTGACTGGGGAATCCAATCGCGTGGTGGTCACCGAATTCGAGTTGCCGCGGGCGCTGCAAAGCGCGCACGATGTTTACGGCGATGGTAACGGAAATATTTGGTACACAAGCCATTTAAGCCGTTTCTTCGGCAAGCTGGATACGCGCACGGGCGTCGTGACGGAATACCAGGCTCCTTTGACGCCGGGCGCTCAGCCGGGCACGCATCACGTGTACGTCGAGAAGAATGGCGAAGTGCTCATTTCCGAACCGTGGTCGCACAAGCTGCTCAAGCTCGATCCGCGGAACGGGGAGATGGTCGAAGTGCCCGTCGCCGCGCCCTTTCCGATCAACTCCGCGGGGATGGCCGATTTCGATGTCACGCCGGATGGATTTGTGTGGGCCACCATGGGCGGAGGGTACAGCGTCGAAAAGATCGATCCCAAGACCGGAAAAATGGTGCAGAAATATCCGATGAAGGTTCCCTTCAGCTACGACGGTGTGATTTCCCAGG
>Ga0210394_10001513_pt1 | contig 36745 bp, 22 predicted proteins | sample IncBWC12MmetaG_FD_160121 | JGI IMG/M metagenome (GOLD analysis project Ga0210394, IMG submission 160121) | Forest soil microbial communities from Barre Woods Harvard Forest LTER site, Petersham, Massachusetts, United States - Inc-BW-C-12-M | ecosystem: Environmental > Terrestrial > Soil >... | reverse complement strand
CGTGCCGCGAAGGGTGGGGAGTTGTGGGCGACGTGAAGGAAGAAGGACCGGATGTGCCGCAGCGCACCGAGATCTTCCTGCCGGCCTCGCAGGAGGGAAACGCGGCCTTGACTCTGCTGATTCGGACGGGACCGGAACCCGTGGTGATGGCGAGGAGCGTGGCGAATGAAGTCCATGCGATGGACGGGAACCAAGCGATAGACGCTGTCCAGCCGTTGACGGATTACCTCACAAGTTCCACTGCGTGGCGAAGATCCATCGCTGTGCTTTTGGGATTCTTCGGGCTTCTCGCCCTTGGGCTAGCGGCGATTGGGATTTACGGTGTGATGTCCTACACGGTTTCACAGCGTTCGCATGAAATCGGAATTCGGCTCGCGCTGGGCGCTCATCCTCGGCAGATTCTCGGCCTTGTTGTGGGGCAAGGTGTGAGGATATCTCTTGTGGGTGTGGGAATCGGAATCGTTGCGGCATTGGCGTTGACTCAGTTGCTCACCAGTTTGCTCTTCGGTGTGACGCCACGCGACCCGCTCACGTTCGGGGGCGTTGCTTTGTTAGTTGTAGCCGTGGCGATGTTGGGTTCGTTCGTTCCCGCGCGCCGTGCTTCAAGCGTCGATCCCATCGTGGCCCTGCGCCATGAGTAACGCGTTCGATGTAAGGGTCCGCGAGTACCTCGACGTATACCGCGCGCTCCAGTTTTTCGCTAGCCGCGTTTGATGGAGATGGAGAAATTGATGCAAACACTTTGGCAGGACATTCGCTACGCCCTCCGCATCCTCGCGAAGAATTCAGGTTTCACCGCGATTGCCGTACTCACGCTTGCGCTCGGCATTGGCGCGAACACCGCAATCTTCAGCGTCGTGGACGCCGTGCTGCTGCGCCCGCTGCCGTTCAAAAATCCCGAGCGCCTCGTGTGGGGATTCGGCAATTGTCCGCTGTGCTCGGGGGCTGCGGTTTCCCCCATGGACTTTGCCGACTATCGCGCGCAGAACCACGTCTTCGAGCACCTGGGCGCGTTTGGCCTTGGGAACCTGCTATTCAATCTCACCGGGACGGAAAAGCCGGAACAAGTGAAGGCCACGATGGTGACGGCCGGATTCTTCGAAACCCTCGGAATACAACCGCTGCTCGGCCGTGTGTTTCTGCCCGCCGACGAGCAAGTAAAGGAGCCCCGAGTTGTAATCCTGGGAAATCGCGCGTGGAAGCAACGATTCAGCAGCGATCGCGCGTTGATTGGCAAGCAAGTGACTCTCGATGGCGCCAGTCGCACCGTGGTTGGCGTGCTGCCAGCCGACCTCCCGCTCTTCTCGGATGCGGACTTTTGGATTCCGGCGCCTTTCGAAAACGAGGGAATGGCGTCGCGGCGGGGCCACTTCCTACGCGTCGTCGGACTCCTTAAGCGAGGCGTCACCCTTGCACAAGCGCAGGCCGAATTTGACACGATCGCCAGCCATCTAGCTCAGGAGTATCCCGACACGAATAAAGGTTGGAGCGTAACTCTTGCACCGCTTCGAACCGTGCTGGTCGGCGATGCAAAACCGGCGCTTTTGGTTCTTCTCGGCGCGGTGGCGCTCGTATTGTTGATCGCCTGCGCCAACGTGGCAAGCTTGCTCCTGGCTCGCAACACGACTCGAAGGAGGGAAATCGCAGTTCGAACGGCGCTGGGAGCAACCCGTGCCCGTCTAGTGAGGCAGATGCTGACAGAAAGTATCTTGCTCGCGATGGCAGGAGGAATTGCCGGAACATTACTGGCCAACTGGGGCGTCGCGCTTCTTAAGAAACTCGGGCCAGAAAGCCTCCCGCGTCTAAATGAAGTGAGTATGAGCGGGGGCGTGCTGGCGTTTACGGCAGGCGTCGTGATCCTAACGGGCATTTTCTTCGGCCTCGGCCCTGCGCTGAAGGCTAGCCGGCGCGATCTGACGCAGAGCTTGAGGGAAGGGGGCGCGAGCGGTGATTCGCGGGCGAAGCATCGCGCGCACAACGCCCTGGTAGTTGCCGAGGTTGCGCTGTCGCTGATGGTGCTGATCGCCTCCGGCTTGCTCTTGAATAGTTTTTGGCGGCTGATTCACGTGCATCCGGGTTTTGACACCGCAAACGTCACAACCGCGGAAGTGTCGCTTGTTTACGAGAAATACAGGGACAGCGACGCCGCTCGCGCCGCCTTTTTCGACCGGTTACGAGAACACATCGCGGCACAGCCGGGCGTGGATTCGGTGGGCTTTATTTCCGAATTGCCTCTCAGTGGGCAAGCCAACGACACCTTTTTCACAGTTCAGGAGAATCCGCCGGCGGATCCGGATGACCGCAACGACGCGGACATCCGCGTTGTGAGCGGAGATTATTTCCGGGCGATGCGAATTCCGCTGCTGGCCGGGAGATCGTTCACAACCCAGGACGCGCCCAACTCGCCCCGGGTAGCCCTGGTTAACCGGCCCTTCGCCGTGCGTTATTTCGGCAACGACAACCCCATCGGCAAGCACCTGCATATATGGGAAGGAGGCAAGAGTTTCACCGCGCGTGAAATCGTCGGGATCGTCGGCGGGAACAAGCACTTCGTCATGCAAGAGACTCCCCGCGCGGAAATGTTCGTTCCCCAAGCGCAAAGCCAGGACGCTAGGATGAATCTGGTGATTCGAAGCGTGAGCGAACCCGCGGTGCTGGCGCCGGAGGTGCGGGCGGCGGTAAGCGCAATCGACCCGGACGAAGCACCTTCATCATTTCGCTCGATGAGCGATGTGATTTCGGCTTCGGAAGCCGGCGACCGGTTCAATACGATTTTGATCGTGCTGTTCGGAGCCATCGCGCTGTTGCTCGCAGCGGCTGGGATTTTCGGTGTGCTCTCCTATCTCGTCACTCAAAGGACGCGCGAAATCGGTCTCCGCGTAGCGCTCGGGGCGCAACCGCAAAATGTTCTCCGCGTGATCGTGGGCCACGGCATGCGCCTGGCTTTGATCGGAGTCGCGATTGGTCTCGTCGGCGCGCTGGCAGCCACGCGATGGATGTCGAGTTTTCTGTTTGACGTTAAGCCCACCGACCCAATCACGTTTGCGGCCGTGGTCTTCATACTTACACTAGTTGCGTTTCTGGCTTGCTATTTCCCGGCACGACGGGCGATGCGCGTCGATCCCATGGTGGCCTTGCGCTATGAATGATGAAATAGTGCCCAGACTCGCATGCGCGAGCTTGATGAGTTCGCCCGAAATTATCCCGCGGTCCGAAGTCAGCCGCTTCCTTTGTTTCGGAAATGTCCGAAATTCAGAAGATGGGAAAGCACTAACGCTGTCTCGAATGCGGCCGCGTCTAAGACACGCAGGCCTCCCGGATGAAATTCAGACGGCCGTTCCAGAAATATGTACGCGCGGAATCCTGCCGGAGGTAGGCAGTTCTGGCCGCGCCTGGCCCAAGACCAGGGTGATACAAAAAATGAAAGAACCAAATCGCGGAATCGTAGAAGCCACGAACCGGGCCGGCGTTCCCGCTCTCGCCGATGAGATTGATGAACGCCTTGCCGGCCTCCAGCGCTCCAACGCCGCGGAGCTGAGGGAAGTTCGCCGCGAGTTTTCTGCGCGACTGAAAGGCGCCGCGCCGCACGTTGTCATCGAACTCGCGATGCTGCTGCTCGAGGTGCCGCGCTTTGAATACCGTTTCATCGGCTACGAACTGATTCACCATCATCCGAGCGCACTCGCGCACTTGAATGCCTGGCAGCTCGAACAACTCGGACACGGGATCGCTACATGGAGCGCGGTCGATTGCTTTGCTGTTTATCTAGCCGGTCCAGCATGGCGGGAACGTCGGGTTCCTAACAGCCTCATTCACGGTTGGGCTCACTCGGCCGACCGTTGGTGGCGCCGTGCGGCGCTCGTCAGCACGGTTCCGCTCAACAGCAAAGCGCAGGGCGGAAAAGGTGAAACCTACCGCACGCTGCAAGTTTGCCGCATGCTGGAACGCGACCGCGATCCGATGGTCGCCAAGGCGCTCTCCTGGGCATTGCGCGAGCTTGCGAAGCGGGATCCCCGGGCCGTTCGTGAGTACGTCGGGAGCCGCAAGGACGTCCTGCCGGCCCTGGTGTTGCGCGAAGTCACCAACAAACTCTCAACCGGCGTGAAGAATCCGCGGGCGAAGAAATAGCCGCACGAACTCGATCATCTCGCGCTTAGGAGGAAGGAATGGGTGTACTGATTCAGGATCTCAAGTACAGCGTTCGCATGCTGGCGAAGAATCCCGGCTTCACCGTTGTCGCCGTGTTGACGTTGGCGCTCGGAATCGGCGCAAACACGGCCATTTTCTCCGTGGTGAACGCTATCCTGCTTCGGCCTCTCCCATACAAAGATCCCGGCCAGCTCGTGCAGGTCTGGGAGACGAATCCGCAGCGCGGCTTTCCGGAGTTCCCGGCCTCACCGCCTAATTTCTTCGACTGGCGAGATCAGAACCATTCATTCTCCCAAATCGCGGCCGTTCAGTATGACGACTACAATCTCACCGGCGCCGGCGCTCCCACGCACGTTTTCGGCATCGATGTCAGTCCGAACGTTTTTGCGTTGCTCGGGGCGAAGCCTGAACTCGGCCGTGTGTTCACCGAAACCGAAGACAACCCGAACAATCCTCAAGTCGCAATCATCGGTCACAGCCTGTGGCAGACCCAGTTTGGCAGCGACCCCAATATCGTCGGCAAAGCTATCGTGCTCGATGCAAAGTCCTTCGCAGTCGTAGGCGTGATGCCCGCAAGCTTCCGATACCCCGAAGCGGACACTCAGATTTGGACGCCCTTGATCCTGCGAGAAGACTCAAAAACGGCCCGCGGCGCGCATTGGCTTTCCGTTATTGCGCGGCTCAAGCCAGGAGTTTCGTTTGACCAGGCGCAAGCCGAAATGCAAACGATCGCCGGCCGGCTCCAAACTCAATATCCTAATTCGAATAAGGACTGGAGCGTTTTTCTGCGTCCGCTCCGCAAAGAAGTGATCGGAAATATCCAGACGGCTCTTCTCGTGCTGCTCGGTGCGGTCGGCCTTGTGCTCCTTATTGCTTGTTCCAACGTGGCGAACCTCCAGCTTGCACGCAGTTCAGCGCGGCGGCGTGAGATGGCAATCCGCGCTGCGCTCGGCGCCGGACGCCGCCGCATCGTGCGCCAATTGATTACCGAGAGCCTTCTTCTCGCCGTCGTCGGCAGCGCGCTGGGTCTTCTGCTCGCTTGGTGGGGAACCGCGGCACTTCTGAAGCTCGACCCTGGCATTCCGCGTCAAACCGAAATAGGTATCGACGGTTCCGTGCTTATTTTCACCGCAGCCGTGGCCTTCATCACGTCACTGCTGTTCGGCCTCGTACCCGCCATGCAATCCTCCTCGCTCGATTTGACCACCACGCTGAAGGAAGGAATGGGAAGCCGAGGTTCGGCGGCGGGCCGATTCCGGCAGATACTTGTTGTTTCCGAGGTCGCACTGGCGATGGTCCTCCTCGTTGGTGGAGGCCTGCTTGTTCGCAGTTTCTCGAGGCTGCTGAGCGTCTCCCCGGGATTTAATCCGGAGAACGTTTTGACATTCCGCATCCAGCTTCCCGACGCGAAATACCCGAAAAAAGAAAATAATCAGGCCTTCTTTCGCGAACTCCTCGCCCGCGTCACAGCCCTCCCTGGGGTTGATTCAGCCGGCGCCGTGCTAAGCCTGCCGTTGAATAACGATTTTTCCAACTTGCAATTTCGCTCGGAGGGGCAAGCGCAGGATCCAGGAGCGAAGCCAAGTTCCGCTCAATATAACGTCGCGTCGCCTGATTATTTTCGGACCATGGATGTTCCCCTTTTGCGCGGCCGTGTATTTACGGCTGCCGATACAAACGAGTCTCAGCCCGTAATGATCATCAATCAAGCGATGGCCCAACTCTTCTGGCCCAACGCGGATCCTATTGGCCAGCGAATCGTTATTAGCGACCGCCAGCCCGCCGCGCGGGAAATTGTCGGAATTATTGGCGACGTTCATCAGATGGGCCTTGATAAAGCGGCGAAGCCCGAAATGTATGTCAGCCTATTTCAAAAAGGAGCGGGCAGCGCTTCCGTGGTCGTCCGTAGCAAAACAGCTCCGCTCTCGCTCACCTCTGCCATCACCGAACGAATTCACTCGCTGGATAAAGACTTGCCCGTACAGGGCGTCTTAAGCATGGAGAAGGTCGTGGGCGTCTCAGTTGGCAGCCGCCGATTTTCCACGTACTTGTTCACGCTTTTCTCCTTCCTCGCACTTATTCTCGCCACTGTGGGCATTTACGGCGTGACGTCGTACACCGTCGCGCAGGGCACGCGAGAAATCGGCATTCGCATGGCCATCGGCGCGCGTCCGATGGATGTCATGAAGTTTGTTCTAGGCGCGGGCATGCGCCAGGTCCTAGTGGGGGCCGGCATCGGCATCGCCGGTGCGCTGCTTCTCACGCGCTTTTTGGCCAGCCTGCTGTACGGCCTCACCGCCTACGATCCGGTCACGTTCGCAGCCGTTCTCGTCGTGCTGGCGGGAGTGGCGCTCGCGGCCTGCTATATCCCCGCGCGGAGGGCGATGCGCGTCGATCCAATGATTGCTTTGCGTTACGAGTAGGCACTCCGGAGGGTGGACAGATCGTTAAGAGGCAGTAGAATACTTGCCAATCTGTCGCTTTCTTGGGGGCGAATCCATGGAAACCATCTGGAATGATTTGCGATATGGCTGGCGCATGTTGCGCCGTAATCCCGGCTTCGCCGCAGTGGCAATTCTTACGCTGGCGATCGGAATCGGCGCGAACGCTGCAATTTTCAGCATTGTTAACACCATCCTACTGCGGCCGCTCCCGTTCCCGGATTCGAATCGCATCGTAATGGTCTGGGAGACCTACGCCAATCGCAACGTCACCCAGGGCACCGCCGCTCCGGCCGAATTGCTCGACTGGCGCCCAATCGTCCATTCCTTCGCCGAACTCTCGGCTTTTCGCCCTACCTTTCTCACCCTCACGGGCAGCGGAGAAGCAGAGCAACTTTGGGGACTGAACACTTCGCCGAATTTTTTCCACCTGCTGGGCGTCAAACCAGTCCTCGGCCGCGATTTCCTCGACTCCGAAGAACAACCCGGCAATGACGGCGTTGTCATCGTCAGCTACAGCCTATGGCAGCGCCGCTTCAGCGGCGTTCCCGGCGTCATTGGCAAGAGTATTACCCTCGACGAGAAGCCTTACACAATCGTCGGTGTGCTACCGCGTGATTTTTCGATGTTCGGCACCAGCCGCCAGCTCGACATCTGGGTGCCGCTGGCGATCGATCGCGGAAATCTCGACCGCGAAGCCCATTCCATTGTCGTGATGGGCCGCCTGAAGCCGAACGTTTCCATCAAGCAGGCCCAGGCAGAGATGGAAACGATTTTCGAGCAGCTCAAGAAGCAGTATCCAGGAGTCAATCAACAAGACTTTCCGCGAGTCGCCAGCTTTCAGGCCGAGCTGGACGCTCGTGCACGCCCGGGCCTCCTTGTATTGATTGCCGCCGTTGGCTTCGTCCTTCTCATCGCTTGCGCCAACGTCGCAAACCTGATGCTCGCGCGCGCCGCATCTCGCGAACGCGAAATTGCTGTCCGCACCACTCTCGGCGCCGGCCGCCGCCGCATTCTGCGTCAACTTCTCACCGAAAGTGTTCTTCTGGCGCTGATCGGCGGCTTCTTTGGAATTCTGGTCGCCTACGGCGGACTCCATCTCTTGCGCGCCGCGCTCCCTCCGTCAGGGGGCCCCAACGAAATCCCCCGTGCTAGCCAGGTCGCCATCGACGGTGCCGCTCTTGCCTTCACGCTCGTCGTGTCGCTTCTCACCGGAATTATTTTCGGGCTTGCGCCTGCGATTCAGGTATCCCGTTCCGCGCTGTCCGAATCGCTCAAAGAAGGAAGCCGTGGTTCCACCGGCGGCCGCCGCAGCCATCTCGTGCGCTCCGCTCTCGTAGTTTCGGAGGTCGCGCTTTCGCTCATTCTCCTCGTGGGAGCCGGCCTGCTCATTCGCAGTTTTGTTCTGCTCATGTCGGAGGATATTGGTTTCAATCCCTCGCATGTCCTCTCAATGCTGTTGTGGCTGCCGGAAACTCGCTACAACTCCAACCAGCCGATCATCAATTTTTACCAGCAGCTCATTGATCGCGTCGAGGCGCTGCCCGGCGTAAAGGCGGCGAGCGGCGTCAATTTTCTGCCCCAGACCGGATGGCGCGGCTATTGCGATTTCGATATCGGAGGCCGGCCTATCCAGCCCTCCGGTGAGCAGTTCACCGCCCAATATCGCGTCACGGACTGGCGCTACGTCCGCACCATGCACATTCCTCTGAAGAAAGGCCGCGATTTCACCTCCGCCGACGGGCCCACCTCTCAACGCGTCGTTCTCATCAACGAATCGCTTGCTCGCCGCTACTGGCCGAACGAGGATCCCGTTGGCAAACAGATTCGCCCGCTCTTTACAGCGTCCCGTACCCCAGTCCAACCGCAGCCGAGCGATGCGTGGGCGACCATCGTAGGTGTCGTAGCCGATATCCGCGAGTGGCAGTGGGACGAGTCCAACGTCGCGGAGCTCTACGTCCCGTTTGCACAGATTCCTTCGCATCTCATGCGCATCGTGATTCGCTCCGACGGCGATTCCTCTCAACTCGTCCCGGCCGTTCGCCAAATCGTTGCGAGCCTTGACCAGAATCAGCCGGTCACGGAGATTCGCTCCATGGACGAGTTTCTTGCCGCTGCCGTTTCGCAACGGCGTATGAGTATGCTCTTGCTCGGATTTTTCGCCGTGGTTGCTACTCTGCTCGCCACCATCGGAATTTACGGCGTGATGGGTTACACCGTGTCGCAACGCTCGCATGAAATCGGCATTCGCATGGCCCTTGGCGCCGAGCCGGGCGATGTTTTGCGCATGGTCGTCGGCGACGGTATGCGCCTCGCGGGAATTGGACTCGCTCTCGGCATGACTGGCTCGTTCCTTACCATGCGTTACTTGCAAAGCCAGCTCTACGGCGTGAAAGCGACAGATCCGCTGACGCTGGGCGGTGTCGCCGCAGGCTTGGCGATCGTATCTGTAGCCGCCTGTTATTTCCCCGCGCGCCGCGCCACGCGCGTCGATCCGTTGGTCGCGCTGAGACACGAGTAACACATTGCAGCTCGTTCGAGTGTTGCAAAGAGAGAACTGAATGGAAACGATCCTGCACGATTTGAAGTACGGCGTTCGGATGCTGGTCAAGAACCCCGGCTTTGCCGCCGTTGCCGTCCTCACGCTCGCTCTCGGCATCGGCGCGAACACCGCGATCTTCACGGTCGTCAACGGCGTTCTTCTACGTCCGCTCGCTTTTCGCGATCCCTCGCGCGTCGTCCTCGTCGTCGAGCGCAGCCCGTATCCGACCATCACCACTTCCTACGAGAACTATCAGGACTGGCGCGATCAGAGCCACACGTTCGAATCCATGGAAGCGACTCGCTTCACGAATCTCACGCTCACGGGTCTCGGTGAACCCGAACGCCTCACGGCTCGGAATGTAACGGCAGGACTTCTCCCGCTCCTCGGCGTAACGCCCGTGGCTGGCCGCACATTTCTGCCCGAAGAGGACCGCGCCGGCGGCGCTCCGGTTGCCATTATCAGTTACGGCCTCTGGCAACGGCGCTTTGCTGGCTCAAAAGACTGGATCGGCAAGACAATCACGCTTGACGCGCAGCCCTACACGCTCGTTGGCGTTCTGCCTCCCGGCTTTCAGCTGCTCCAGAATGCGGACGTCTTCGTCCCGTTCCATCCCTGGGCAAAGACTCTTCCCGACGACCGCAATTGGCATCCCGGAATCATCCCGGTTGCACGGCTCAAGTCCGGGGTCAGCATCGAACAGGCGCGCGCTGAAATGAAAACAATCGCGCAGCGCCTCGAGAAGCAGTATCCGGAATACAACGTCAACGAGAGCGCCGATGTCGTTCAGCTCCAGGATCAAATGGTGCAGAACGTCCGGCCGGCGCTTATCGTACTTCTCTGCGCCGTCGGCTTTATTCTGCTGATTGCCTGCGCCAACGTCGCGAATCTTTTATTAGCCCGCGCTGCTTCTCGCACTAAGGAAATCGCTATTCGTACCGCGCTCGGTGCCGGTCAAATCCGCATCATTCGCCAGTTGCTCACGGAGAGTATTCTCATCGCCATAGTCGGAGGCGCGCTTGGTCTGCTGTTTGCCAACGCCGCGCTCGGCCCGTTGCTCAAACTTTCTGCCGGAATCGTCCCGGACGTGGGCGCGATCCGTATTGACCGTTGGGTCCTGGTGTTCACGGCCGCAGCATCTCTGTTTACCGGAATTCTCTTTGGATTGGTTCCCGCACTGCGAACCGCGCGGCTCGATCTTCGCGACACGCTGAACGAAGGTGGGCGCGGCGCAAGCGGGGGAGCCGCGAGCCATCGGCTCCGAGGAGTTCTAGTCGTTACCGAGATTGCGCTCGCCATGCTTCTCCTCGTGGGAGCCGGACTTCTTCTGCGCAGCTTCGAGCGCATGCAGGCCACCGCGGCTGGCTTCACCACTGACCATTTGCTCGCTGCCGATATCCCTGTTTCGCCAACGGCTTATCCTCAGCCCGAGCAGAAATTTCAATTCTTCGACCGGCTGCTGGCGCGCTCGCGTGCTTTGCCAGGAGTGCGTTCCGCGGGCGCCGCATCCTTTCTTCCGATGAACGGTGGCGGCTCCATCATCCATTTCAATACCTTCGGCCGACCGCCGAAAAGTCCGCACGAATTCACCGCTGCCGGCTATCGCGCGATCACGCCGAATTATCTCGAGACGCTTGGTGTCCCCCTGATCGCGGGGCGCATGCTCACCGACGCCGATAACGAAAAGGCGCCTGGGGCGGTGGTGATCAACGCCTCGATGGCGCGCATCTTCTTCCCCGGAGAAACGCCGCTGGGAAAGCGCATGCAGCTTGGCGCCACACCCGACCAGGCCGTTCCGTGGATGGAAATCGTGGGCATTGTCGGCGACGTCCGGCCAGGGCTAGGCACCGATCCACAGGCGGAAATGTATCTGCCCTATCGCCAGGCAGACGCCGTGCTTCCCGTTTTTCAACTGTCGGTCGTGCTTCGCACCACTCTCGATCCACAGGCAGAAACCTCCGCATTGCGCAGCGCGGTCGCTGAAATCGACAAGAACCAGCCGCTCGTGAACGTGCGCACCATGGAAGACAGCATGGCTACCTCCGTCGCGCAGCCGCGCTTCCGCACTTGGCTGCTCGCCCTTTTTGCGCTGCTCGCCTTGTTGCTTTCGACGATCGGCATTTATGGCGTGATGTCTTACTCCGTAACCCAGCGCCTCTATGAAATCGGTATCCGCATTGCTCTCGGCGCTCAGCCGATACAGGTGTTTCGGCTCGTCACCGGTGAGGGATTGCGGCTCGCGCTTCTCGGCGTCGCAATCGGCTTTGCGGCGTCGCTCGCTCTCACGCGCGTTTTGCGCAGCTTTCTTTACGACGTAAGCGCGCTTGATCCAATCACTTATTTATCCGTCGCGGGAATCCTGATCGCTGTAGGCATTCTCGCGTCGTATTTACCCGCCCGCCGCGCCACAAAAGTCGATCCTTTGACTGCACTTCACTATGAGTGAGAAAAGGCCATGAACTCCATGCAAGATGTCGCAGCGAAAGAGAACCGCAGTAAAATCGAGGGAGAATCATTTCGCGCCATGATGCCAACACACACTTCACGCACCAGAATCCTGGTCGCCGACGACCAGCCCGACATTCGCGAAGCGCTGCGCCTGCTGCTCAAAGGCGAAGGCTTCGAGACCGAAACGGTCGCGTCGCCCGCCGCGGTACTTTCCGCGCTCGAAGCCCGCGAGTTTGACGGGCTCCTGATGGACTTGAACTATGCGCGGGACACTACCTCGGGGCAGGAAGGTCTCGACCTCCTTTCCAATATCCGCGCGAAAGACAGTACGTTGCCAATCATCGTGATGACCGCTTGGGGCAGCCTCGAACTTGCGGTGGAAGCGATGCGCCGCGGCGCGAAAGATTTCGTGCAGAAGCCCTGGGAAAACGCGCGCCTGCTCGCAATTCTGAAAACACAGATCGAACTGTCGCAGGCCTTGCGCAGAGGCCAGCGCCTCGAAGCGGAAAACCGTCTGCTGCGCGCCGATGGCCGTCCCACGCTGATTGCCGAATCCGCGTCCATGCGCCCGGTAATGGACATGATCGCGCGCGTCGGCCCGTCGGATGCAAACGTCCTGATCACCGGCGAACACGGCACCGGAAAGGAAGTGATTGCTCGCACGCTATACGCTCTTTCGCCGCGCGTCGGCCGCCCGCTGGTCACCGTCAATGCTGGTGGCTTGCCCGAGGGCGTTTTTGAAAGCGAGCTTTTCGGCCACGTAAAAGGCGCGTTTACCGATGCAAAGTCAGACCGCGTCGGCCGCTTCGAGCTGGCCGACGGCGGCACTCTTTTCCTCGACGAAATCGCCAACGTGCCCATGAATCTCCAGGCGAAACTCTTGCGCGCGCTAGAAACGGGCGAGCTTGAGCGCGTCGGCTCGTCGACCACGCGCCGCGTCGATGTGCGCATTCTTTCCGCCACCAATGCCGACGTACAAACCGAAGTCACCGGCGGACGGTTCCGCGAGGACCTGCTGTTCCGTTTGAACACCATCGAAATACATTTGCCTCCGCTGCGCGAACGCAAGGAAGATATTTCGCTGCTCGCGCACCATTTCTTGCGCCAGTCCGCGCAGCGGTATCGCAAGCAGCTCGAAGGCTTCGAGCCGGTGGCGATGCAGGTGCTGCTCGACCATCCCTGGCCCGGCAACGTGCGCGAGCTCGATCACGCCGTGGAACGAGCCGTCCTGCTCGCCGAAGGTCCGCAGGTGCGGGCGGGCGACCTCGGCCTGCGTCCCGCGCGCGAAGCCGCGCTGCGCATGGACGAAATGAGCATCGAAGAAGTGGAGCGCGTGCTGATTCAGAAAGCGCTCGCGCGTTTTGGCGGCAACGTGAGCCACGCCAGCAAAGCGCTGGGCCTCAGCCGCAGCGCCCTGTATCGCCGCCTGCAGAAGTACAGCCTTTGAAACCTCTTCTTCACGAGCGCCGGATACTTTTGCTGGCCCTCGCCGCCGGGCTGGGCAGCACCATCGTCGCTCTGATCCTCCTTTGGACCGGAAGTTATTCCTCGAAACTGCAATGGACGCTCACCATCGTGATGGTGATCGCGTGGCTGAGCTTCGCATTCTCTGCGCAGAGCCGCGTGGTTTTCCCGCTGCGGACGCTTTCGAATCTTCTTGCTGCGCTTCGTGAAGGCGATTTCTCGATTCGCGCGCGCGGCGCGGCCAACGACGACGCTCTCGGAGAAGTTCTTCGCGAGGTAAACGCGCTCGGTGAAACGCTGCGCCAGCAGCGCCTCGGCGCTCTCGAAGCCACCGCGCTGCTCCGCAAGGTGATGGAAGAAATCGACGTGGCCGTGTTTGCATTCGACGGTGGTGGGCACTTGCGCCTAGTGAATCGTGCGGGTGAACGCATGTTGAACCAGCCGGCGGAGCGCATCCTGGGCCGCACGGCGGACGAACTTGCCCTTTCGGAATGTCTGCAAGGCGAGACGCCGCGCATCGAACAGATCGCGTTTCCCGGCAAATCGGGCCGGTGGGAAATCCATCGAGGAAGTTTCCGCGAGGCCGGACTGGCGCACCAGCTTCTGGTGATCTCGGATTTGAGCCGCGCGCTGCGCGACGAAGAGCGGCAGGCGTGGCAGCGGCTGATTCGCGTACTCGGCCACGAGTTAAACAACTCGCTCGCGCCGATCAAATCCGTCGCGGAAAATTTGGGCAGCATACTCGGCAGGAAAGAGCGCGCTTCTGACTGGCAAGAGGATATGCGCAGCGGTCTCAACGTGATTGCCGCGCGCACGGATGGTCTCGCGCGGTTTATGAACGCGTACGCGCGCCTGGCGAAACTTCCGCCGCCGGCGATACGCACGATGGATGTGGGCGTGTGGATCCGGCGCGTGGTCGGGCTCGAGCCGCGCCTTGGGGTGCAGCTCAAGCCCGGTCCGGAAATCGAGATCCAGGCCGATCCGGACCAGCTCGAACAGCTCCTGATCAATCTATTGCACAATGCGGTGGACGCGGCGCTCGAAACCGGCGGAGGCGTGCGCGTCGGCTGGGGCAGCGAGGACAACTTTGTCGAAGTTTGGGTGCAAGACGACGGCCCGGGAATTCCCAATCCTGCGAACCTCTTCGTGCCGTTCTTCACCACCAAGCAGAGCGGCTCCGGAATCGGGCTGGTACTCAGCCGGCAGATTGCCGAAGCGCACGGCGGATCGCTGACGCTCGAAAATCGAGAGACGCAGCGCGGCTGCGAGGCGCGGCTGCGTCTCCCAATCAGCAACTGAGACCCGCTCATCGCAAATTCTCCGATTCCAGGGCTGTGACACGGTTCTGAAGATCGCGCGCGATTTCCTCGGCAGGCGTGGCTTCGCTGAAATTCACCGGCGCGCCGATCGCTACTTTGATTTCGCCGGGACGCGCCCACTTGCTGTCCTCGACTTTCCTTTCGAACAATCCATCGATGCGCACCGGCACGACGGGAACTCCAAGCCGCGTCGCGAGCAGGCCGATTCCGGCGCGGAATGGAGACATTTTTCCGGTGCGCGTGCGGACGCCTTCGGGAAAAACCAGAACGCTCCATCCGCGATCGATCAGCTCGCCCGCAAATGCAAAACTCTTGCGAAAGCCCGCGCGCTGTGGCAGCGGAAACACGTTGAAGAGCGTGACGACCAGCAAGTACTGCGCCTGGAGCAGCAGACGGGTAAAAAATTGCGTGCCTTCCGGAGGCTTGCGCATCGTTTCGAGCAATTCCCCGTCCATGGCGACTGCCAGGCGGTGACGCAGCCGCGCCGGCAATGCCTGCAACACAAAACCAGGATCGATGAACGCGATGTGATTGGCGACGACCAGAACGGGTCCTCCAACGGCGCGCAGGTTCGCGCGTCCGCGCACTCGCGGCCAACCCAGAAGAAGCATGGCCGGCCGGACGAGCAGGTAAAAAGCAGCCGCGCGAATCCAGCGCATCGGCCAGCTCTGCGCCCAGCGCGGATAGTGATAGGCGCGTGCGGGCGCCTGGGGTTCGGCAAGCAGTTTCTCGATTGACGCGACGGTGTCCGCCTGCGTGAAGGCGATTTCGCTGAGATCCACCTGATAGCGGTCTTCGAGGGCGCTCATCAGTTCGACGCGCTCGATGGAGCTGAGCTGCAATTTTCCGCCGCTTTCGTTTTTGGCCGAGCCGTGCGCCACGCGCGCCAGCAGCTCTTCGATCGGCCCTGATGAGCCGGATGAGGGTGATGTGGATGCTGCTGATGATAAAGACGACGATGACGAGCGGCCGCCCAACTCTGCTTGAACTGCCTCCTCGATGCGCCGGAGTACCGGCTTTTGCGTCGGAGTGCGCGGAAAATCGCTGCCAGGCCAGACCATCCAGCGGCGCATCCGCTGAAACGGCGCAAGCCGTGAATTTGCGCGCTGCACGATTGCTTCGGCTTCGCTCGGTGAAGCAATCGGCGAGGCAGAGCCAGCCGGCGACAATGGCTCGCGCAACAGAAGCACGGCGCATGGCTCGGCGTTTCCGTCGCGCGCGAGTCCCACGACAACGCAATCGCGCACTTCCGGTTCCTTGCGCAATTCGGCTTCGAGATCTCCGGGGTAAATGTTCAGGCCCGCGGGCGTGACGATTATGTTCTTTTGGCGGCCCTTGAAATAAAGCTTGCCGTCGGCGCCCTGCGCGCCGAGGTCGCCGGTGTGGAACCAGCCGTCGGCATCGAGCACAGGCGTGACGGCAGAATCCTTCCAGTACCCGGACGCGACGTTTTCTCCACGCACGAGAATTTCACCGCCGTCCGAGAGTTTCAGTTCGAGTCCCGGCAGGGACTTGCCGATCGAGCCCTGGCCCGTGCGGAAGGGGTGGTTCACGCTGACGAGCGAAGTGGTTTCTGTGAGCCCGTAACCCTGAATCACGGCGTAGCCGAGCCGCTTCCAGAACTGTTCCGCAGCGGAGGGAAGAGCGGCGCCACCGGAAATGATGGCCAGGAATTTCCATCCGAAGCGACGGTGGATCGCGCGGAAGCGCCACCAGCGCGCGAGAAAGTGCTGACCTTCGGCGGCATCGAACTCGCGATGAAAGGAATCGAGGCGGCCGCGCGCGGCGAGGTCGCGCTCCATCTGGTCGCGAAGGGATTCGACCAGACGCGGCACGGTGACCAGAACGGAAACGCGCTCCCGGCGAATCGTCTGAATCACATCAGCGGGATTGAGCGTGTCGAGGAATACGGAAGTGCCGCCCAGAATCTGAGAGAGAAAGATTCCCAGCAACTGGCCGAAGACGTGGCTGAGCGGCAGAAGATCGAGGAAGCGGAGCGGATGAACGAAGCGTTCATAGCGGCGGTAGTTTGCGATTTCCTTTTCGAGCGGCTCGAGGTTCGCGAGCAGGTTGCCGTGGGTGAGCACGACGCCGCGAGGCTCGGACGTGGTGCCGGATGTGAATACGATTTCGACGGGGTCGCTTCGTCCAAGGTGCGGCGGAGAAAACGTTCCGTCCGCGAAGACGCTCGAATCGCCGCCCAGTTCGTCGAAGAGGATTGTTGGAATGTGCGTACCTGGAAGTAAAAGGCCGCGTCCGAGGATTGCCAGACGCACGCCTGCTTGCCCGGCAACGCGTCCGGCAAAATTGCTGTCGGCGATCGCATCCATCGGCACGGACACGGCGCCGCGAAAAAGGCAGCCGAGGAATGCCGCGACCCATTCGCCTGAATTTTCGCCCCAGAGCAGAACGCGGTCGCCCTTTTGGATGCCGCGCGCTTCCAGCTCGCGCGCGAAACGGGTTGCCGAACGCAGCAGCTCTCCGTACGACAATCGCGCCATCCGATAGCCGCGCCGCCACTTAACGGCGATCTCGTTCTGCGGCCGCGAATTTGGCTGGAAATATTCGAGGAGTGAAAGCCTGGGCATCGCGGCATCAGTGTCGCTCATTCGCGTGCGAGTTGGGAAGTAGGCGCGGGCGCGAAATGCGAATTCAGCGACGATTAGAAATGGGATTTGTGTTGATTGCGTTGGATTTAGGTCCGTTTCTAATCGGCATGCTCTGTCGATTAGGAATGCCGTTTTAGAATGCCCGAAAGAACGCTGCCCGTGTGAATTGCGGGAAGTCGTGACACGCGATTGGTGAATAGCAAAACGTGAAAAGTAGGTCGCACGAGAGAGATCCTTCGGCTCCCGTTGTCCGCTCAGGACGACGACCTTCGTCAGGTCGTCGAATTTGGCGATTAGGACGGGTACGCACATTGATTTTGCGCGGGTTAGGTCCACTTCTAATCGCGGAATTTGGCGATTAGAAATGCGTACTAAATCCTCCCGGCTCTCCTGCCTGGGACTTCCGACGGCCCCGTTAACTAGCATCTTTCTTTCGTCCTTCTGTTTTTTTTCGTTTTTACTGCGGGTGCGAGTGACTCGCTGGGGAACTGCTCTGCGGCCTGCACGGCGCTGTCGATCCGTGCGCCGTAAACAGATTAGCACGCCGAGGGAGAAATGAAACTGACCTGAGTGCCAAAGAAAGGACAGCTGTCCCTGCGTACCCAACCAGGGTGGGATTTGGGGCGAAGTGATTGAACTCTGGGATGGGGAAGGTAATTCAAAACAGCCGGCGAGACGCCGGTGCTACAAAGGACGGATAAGGGCGAGAAGCGAATGCGCGCATGTGGCCGAGATTTCGATCGCATCGCAACGGGAGCAGCATGCTGCGCCCTACGAAGACAATCCATTGATAATCATCGATGAATAGAATACACTCCAGGGAGGCTACGGGAGAGTGCGAGGGGCGATGGCGCGGAAGGCGACAAAGCGGCGGGAAGCGGGCGGAGGCGAGGATGTTTGTTGCCGGACGGCGACTTCGCCTAAATTGGGGCGGGAGCGGGCGCGGGAATACGCGGGATGGTTCAAGGCGCTGGCGGACCCTACGCGAATACGGATTCTGAATTTGCTGGCGGCGAACCGCGCGCCGGTGTGCGTGTGCGACATTGTGAAGCACTTTCCGGTGGGGCAACCGACCATATCGCACCATTTAAGGATTCTGCGCGCGACGCGGTTCGTGCTATCGGAGCGGCGCGGAACGTTCATGTATTACCGGGTGAACCGGAACTGCCTCGGGGAATTTCCACAGGCTGCACGACTCATTATGGACGTATGAAGCAGCAGGTCACGAAGGTGCGATCGTTCATAAATGCATCGAATATCGTCAATGTTAGATGGATAGGAGGCGAACATGGCAAACGAAAGCATTCGAGAGACGGTGAAAAATAAGTACGGTGAAGCGGCCCGGCGCGTGGCTGCGGGCGAGGCGAGCGGTTGCGGATGCGAAGCCAGCGCGATTCCTTGCTGCGATCCGATTTCGTCGAATTTGTACGATGCGAGTGACGTAGCCGGGTTGCCGAAGGACGCGATGGCGGCGTCGCTTGGCTGCGGAAACCCAACGGCGCTGGCGCAATTAAACGCGGGAGAGACCGTGCTCGACTTGGGTTCGGGAGGAGGCATCGACGTCTTGCTTTCGGCGCGACGGGTTGGCGCTAGCGGAAAAGCGTATGGCCTAGACATGACGGACGAAATGCTGGCGCTGGCGCGCGAGAACCAGCAGAAGGCAGGCGTCCGGAATGTGGAGTTCCTAAAGGGCGAGATCGAGAACATTCCTCTGCCAGAGAATTCGGTGGATGTGGTGATTTCGAACTGCGTGATCAATCTTTCAGCGGACAAGGGCCGCGTGCTGCGCGAGGCGTTTCGCGTGCTGCGGCCTGGCGGGCGCTTTGCTGTGTCGGATGTGGTGGTGCGCGGCGAGGTGCCGGCGGACATCCGAAGGAATATCGAGCTGTGGGTGGGATGCGTGGCGGGAGCGATGGAGGAGTCCGAGTATCGCTCGAAACTGGCTGCGGCGGGGTTCGAGGAAATCGAAATTGAGGCGACGCGCGTTTACAGCGTGGGCGATGCGAGGCAGTTCCTGGCGACGAAAGGGATTGACGTGGACGCGATCGCGCCGCAGGTGGAAGGGAAGTTTGCGAGCGCGTTTGTTCGCGCGAAGAAGCCGAAAGGCATTGGAACCACAGATGAACATAAATGAACGCAGATAGAACGACAAGGAACAGCGAAGGAGTGACGTTATGAAGCCGAAGGTTTTGTTTCTCTGCACGGGAAATTCGGCGCGCAGCCAGATGGCGGAGGGATTCCTGCGGCATCTCGCGGGCGAGCGATTCGACATCTTGAGCGCGGGAATCGATCCGAAAGGGTTGAATCCGCTGGCGACGGATGTGATGAAAGAAGCGGGAATCGATATTTCGGCCCAACGGTCGAAGGATGCACAGGAATTTCTAGGCGTGCCCATGCAATACGTGATTACCGTATGTTCGAATGCGAGAGAGAAGTGCCCGGTTTTCCCGAGCACATTCAAGTTTCTTCACTGGGACCTGGAAGATCCGGCCGCGGCGGCGGGCACGGACGAGCAGAAGCGGGTGGTGTTTCGCAAAGTGCGGGATGAAATATTCGCGCACATCGAGCGGGAATTCGGCGGACGGCGATGAGAGCGTCGCTGGCGCGGCGGATTGTCGCCGAGTTTCTTGGCACGGGGTTGCTGGTGGCAACGGTGATCGGATCGGGAATCATGGGGGAGCGGCTGGCCGGGGGGAACGCGGCGATGGCGCTGCTGGCGAACACGATTGCGACGGGAGCAGCGCTGGTGGCGTTGATACTCGCGTTTGGGCCGATTTCAGGAGCGCATTTCAATCCCGTGGTGACGGCGGCGGACGCGATGGAAGGTGGGGTCCTGTGGGGCGAGGCGCCAGCCTACGTGTGCGGCCAAGTTCTGGGAGGCGCGGCAGGGGCGGTGGCTGCGAACTTGATGTTCGAACTGCCGATTGTTTCGATTTCGCAACGTGCGCGGGGCGGCGGCGGGCAATTGCTCAGCGAATTCATCGCAACGTTTGGATTGTTGTCGGTAATCTGGGGATGTTCGCGTTTGCGGTCGAGCGCGACCGCGTTCGCGGTGGGAGCCTACATTACGGCGGCGTATTGGTTCACGGCGTCGACTTCATTTGCGAATCCGGCGGTGACGATTGCGAGGGCGTTGAGCGATACGCTTGCGGGAATACGGCCGCGGGACGTGCCGGGGTTTATTGCCGCGCAGGTTGCGGGAGGAGCTGCCGCGACGCTGCTATTCCGGTGGATGGTTCCGGCATTGAGTGGTGCGGCTAAGGATGTGGTGGTTCCCCACAAGGGACAAAGCTAAAAGAAAAAGCCCGGCGGGAGGATTGGTCACCGCCGGGCTTTGGATATTGTGCCTACACCTACTGCTGAGGTTGAGGCGCCTGCTGCTGTTGCTGCCGGTCCTGCGAAGGTTGGGCTTGCCCCTGCCGCTTGGCTAAGTCCGCTTTCGCGCGGTCAGCGATCACCTGAGAGCCTGGACGCTGATACCGGGTGAGGAAGGGCATAAAAGGCGTCACTTCGAAAGGCATTTTTTCGCGAGCCGAAGTGAGCGCTACGGGTTTGGACTTGAGCAATTCGACCTGGTCGCTCCAGGGGTCGATCTTCACGCGAGCGCCGATGGGGAGAGCCGCGATTTGGTCGATTTTGTCCTGCTTCAATTCAGGCGCGGACGTTTGAAGTTCGGAGCCGAAGACGATCCTGTTACCAAGGCGCGAATTGATGAGCGCAGGGAGAGCCTTCTGCTGAGAGTCGAGCTGCTTCAGGAAAAGCCCGGCGGTCTGGAGCTTGTCCTTGTAGGGCGAATTCTTGAGTAACTCGACAGCCTTCTTGTTGGCCAAATCGATGTCGCCGTGCGTGTACTTGAAAGTGAAATGGCTCAGGGCATCGACGGTGGTGACGTTGGTCATATCGTTGAAGCCCCACTGATCGGTTTCCGGCCGGGTGACCATGATGGTGGCAAGTTCCTGTGCGAGCATCGTGGCGAGGCTGGCTTCGTCGGGAAGCACGTCGAGCAAGCCGCGGCTGAGAACGATGGTGTGGCCGATGGAAAAGGATTCGAGCGTGCCGGTGAGGAGCACGCGGCAGCGAATTTCGGGCTGAATGTCGAGGTTGTTCGTGACTTCGATATTGTTGATGACGGTCTCGAGCACCTTGTCCACTTCCCCTGGAGGCGCGAGCAAACCGATGCGCTGCAAGCGGTCGAGGACGTTCACTTCGGCGCTATGCTGCCATTCGCGCTCTGCTTCGACGGGAGAGCGGTCTTTCAGCTCGGCGATGGACTTATCCTGAATCGCGCTAGCGGACTCGATGGTCATCTCGCTGAATTCCTGCTCGTGGCCGACGTTTTTCAGGTCATAACCCCACAGGCGCGTTTGCGCTTTGAAGCGCACGCGGCTGCCCATAAAATCTTTTAGATCGGACTCCTGGCTGAAAATATCGGAAGGTAGCCAGAGCCCAGGCTGAACGTTCAAGCGCCAGCTGTCGAAATGCAAGTTGAAACCGTTGATTCCCGCCACGGGAGTGTAGACGCCGTTGAAGCGGACGATCGTGTAGTTCTGGTCTTCGGCCCAGACGCGTCCCTTGAAGCGTCCCTTGCCGGACTTGGGAAGGGGGGTGAGGTCAAAAACGACGCAGCGGACTTCGCCGAGGAACTCGCGGCGGACAAAGTCGATCTGGTAGTGCTGGCGATCGAATCCGTTCGGATCGACGTAAATCATCTCAAGGAACCCCTCCGGGACGTACGAGGAAGTGAAAAAGCCGCTGAGGTGTGAGATAGGATTGAATTGGTCAAGCTTGCCCTTACGCCTATTGAGCATCGAACGGTCGACGATACCCTTGGAGAGGTCCGCCTGGCCGAGAAAATAATGGTCGCGCACCGGAATGGCGCCCATGGCCGGGTCGGGCTTCATGTCCTGAATGTAGGTTTCGACAATTGGGTTGTAGCGGCGCATGGCGGCAATTTCATCGTGCTCGCGGGCGATCATTCGATCGATTGCCTGATTTACGGTTGTAACTGACGCCGAAGCTGAATTTCCGGCTTGCGGCTGCGTCCGATCGGTCGTGTCTTGAGCCTGGGCCTGCGCGAAAGCCGCGCTAGCGGCCGCCCCCATGAGGAACACTGATAGAAAAAGAACCTTCGACGTGCGCATTGCCTCTCCCCCTTCTTCAATTCGCTATCTGAAATACGATGTGAACGATGGCCGCGGAATCCACCGGCTGGCCGTTCTGCTGCGCGGGGTGGAAGCGAATCTGGCGAGCCGCTGCTTGAGCGGAATCATCCAGACCGTATCCCAATCCCTGCACGACGCGTTCCACCTTCACATCACCCGAAGCCGTGAAGACGATCTGGAGAAGCACTTCTCCCTCGATCTTCTTGGCTCGAGCTGCATCCGTGTAAATTGGTTTAGGTTTGAACAAAATCTGAACAGGAGTTGTGTTCGAAACGGCTGCTGCCGCCGGCTTCACTTTTGCCGCTGGCGCCGCCGCGTGCTCATCGGCGAAGACACCCTGCTGAACTGCGCCGTGACCTCCGGAGCCTTTGCCGCCAACCGCGACGCCATTTCCAAAACCGGTGCTGGCTACCACACCCTTCGCGCCCTTCGAGCCGCCGGTTCCGTTGCCAGTGCCGGGGCCGGGAGGCAGGTCGTAACTTCCGAGCGCGTTGACGTTAGCAGCATGGCCGGTGCGGTTGTTGGCTGGCAGTCCGTTGGGATCGCCAAATCCGCCCGTTTGAACTTCCTCGCGAGGCTTCTTAATAGTGGGAATAGCCGAGCTTCCGAGAGAGGTGTTTTCGGTTGGAAACGCCTTCGCCACCTCGGGCATGTCGGGCGCCTTAGTGTTCTTGCGCGCTGTAACAGGCTTAGCGACGGGCGAGCTGAAGACAGGCGAATAGACCTTAGGCTTCGGCGCTTCGATTTCTGGCGGCGCTACCTTTGGAACCACCTTGGCGATTACTGGCGGTTTTACGGGTGCCGGCTTAGCCACCGGTTTCGGCGGCGGCTGTGGCTTCCATGCAACGATTGGAGGAGCCTCGATCGGCGTAGTCCAATATCGCCGGACCAGCTCAAGTTTCTGAGGCATAAGCATGGGTATAACGACCAAGGCCGCGAGGGCGATAAATTCAAGGCCCAAACCTGCGCCAAACGATCCCCAGCGTGCTTGGCCGTCGGGAAGCAGAGATTCAACAAAGACGGCTCGATTAGTAGTCCGCGCCATTGCTTTCACGAAAACACCTTCCCCAACTAGGATGCGTGCAGACAGAAAAACTGCGACATTGCTTTAGTACTAGACCAAGGGGGCTGGGGAGAATAGGACTGAAGTACTATTCTACTCCCAGTCGTGCCGAAAGCGATAGCCCTAGCCGTGAAGGGTTGGAGCGCGCCTGATGATCCAATTCTCAGATTCTGATTGTGAGCCACGGTGCATTCTCTCTATCGACGTTAACCCGGCCGGGGGCAATCCGTTGCAATATTTGTGATGATGTTGCGATGCCAGAGTATGCCCGGGGTCCAGCATAAGGGTGAAACTTTGACGCAAGGTTACGGCAGCGGGAATACCGGAAAAACGGTAGAACGCCTGGCGGAAACAGCTACGCCACAAAAACGGAGGGCGCGGCCCATAAAGAGCCGCGCCCGTTGTAGTGATTTTTTTTTATTCGCTATCGCTTCGCTGTGCTAACTTTCGGTTAGTTAACTTCAGTTTAGCTAACCTCGCTTAGCGCGGCTCGACGACGATATACCTCGAAGCGCCTCCCTGATTCGGGAACATCACCAGGAGAAGCACCTGCTGGTCTTTCGTGCCAGCCAGGGCTTGCTTGAATTGGTCGACGCTGGTGACGTTTTTGTGGTTGACCTCGATAATCACCACGCCGCGGTCGAGTCCAGCAGCGGCAGCGGGGCTCGAAGGATCCACCGAGGAAACCACCACGCCGTGAGTACCGGCGGGCAGCTGAAGTTCCTCGGCGAGATCGGGAGTGAGATTCTGTACGTTCACTCCCTCAAGAGTGCTGCTCGTTCCTTCCTGAGTGGTGCCGAGCTTCTCGGCTGTTTCCGGCAATTCGGCAAGAGTGACGGTGATATCTTGGGTCTTGCCGTCGCGCCAGATGGTGAGCTTGATGGTAGAGCCCGGAGACATCTGCGAAATCGCCAGCCGCATCGAATTGGCGGAATCCACGGTTTCGCCGTTGAGGGCCAGGATTACGTCGCCCTTCCTGATTCCGGCGCGAGCAGCGGGTTTATCCGGAGAAACATCGCTAATCAAAACGCCACCGCCCTGGCTGAGGCCGAATTGTTTCGCCAGCTCCGGAGTAACATCCTGAATATGCACCCCCATATACCCGCGGATGACTTTGCCGTGAGAGGAAATCTGGTCCATCACTTTGCGAGCCATGTTGATAGGAATCGCAAAGCCGATGCCTTGATTCCCGCCGCCATTGCCGGCCAGGATTGCGGTGTTGATGCCGATCAGGCTTCCGTGCAGATCGATCATCGCGCCGCCGGAATTTCCGGGATTAATGGCGGCATCGGTCTGAATGAAGTCTTCGTAATTTTCGATGCCCAGACCTCCGCGTCCCGTCGCGCTGACGATTCCCATCGTAGCGGTGCCGCCCAGTCCGAAGGGCTCGCCGATGGCCAGCACTACGTCGCCGACTTGCAGCTTGGAGGAATCACCGAGCGGAAGAGTGGCAAGGCCGGTGGCGTCGATCTTCAGTACCGCAATGTCGGTCATTGGATCCGAGCCGATCAGCTTGGCCGTGTATTGCCGCTTGTCGTTAAGGTAGACTTTAATATCCGACGCTCCATCGATAACATGGTTGTTCGTGAGAATCGTTCCGTCGGATGTGACGATCACGCCGGACCCGAGACTCTGTTCTCGTTGCGGAGTAGGTTTGCCCTGCGGGCCGAACTGGTCGCCGAAGAATTGACGGAAGAATGGATCGTTGAAGAATGGCGACGCATTGCCGTGAGGTTTCACCATCTTTGAAGTGTGGATGTTTACGATTGCCGGAAGCGCGGGTTTCAATACCGATGCGAAACCGTTTTGCAAGCTTCCGAGCAAAACGGGCGTTGAATCGTGCGCCACGACGACGTCAAACTTCGGCGCGCCGAAGACGGTGTGATTCGACCAATTTTTGAGCCCGCTCGATAACAAAGCCCCGCCGGCGAGCGCCGCGACCACCACCACCGTGGCGACCCAGCGGCGAATATGAACTACCTGGTTACTCATGGCTGTTTCTCTCCTTAAATAAAGCGCTTTTATGATGCCGCAAAAGCGGCACTTTGGAAACCTACTCTGTTAGACGCAGCCCGGGCAGATTTGTATTCGGTGCCGCGTCCCAACAGTTTTAGTACTTTAGAGGCGGCAGAAGTGCCCGCAGAACGCCCTCGATTTAGTTAGATGCAAATAAATCGCTTGGAGTGGCACAGAGACTGCGACCGGCATGATAAGCCGTCGTTTGCCAACGCCCTGTGGTAACTATTCCCAGGCTCCTGCGTCCAAGAATTGCCTGTGTTGCGGCCAAAGAGCGTTTTATTGTCTCCCCGTTTTAATTCCAAGCGATTGGAAAGGAGCATTTTAGAATGTTTCGAAAACTGCTTGTGTTTGCGTGCATGGCTTTGATTTTGGCGGTCGCGGCACGCCCAACTCTCTGCGGAACGAACGCAAAAGAAGGTGCCGGACCGTCGGACGACGGGACGATGAAGGCGCTAAGCGCGGTTGCAGGCGCAGGGACGATGCAGGCTCACACGCATGATTATCTGGAAGAGCTGAGCGACGACATTGGTGCGCGCGTGACCGGGTCGCCGGAAGCGGCACGGGCGATCGCCTGGGGCGCTGAAAAAATGAAGGAGATCGGGCTCGAGAACGTCCACACGGAATCCTGGAAGCTGTTTCGCGGCTGGACGCGCATTTCGGCGGACGCCGAAATCGTCTCGCCGATTCACCGGCGGGTGATGGTGGATTCAATGGGCTGGGTGGGATCGACGCAAACGGGCGGGGCTGAAGCCGACGTGGTCACGATGAACGCCTATCATCTCGAAGATGAGATCAAGAACAACGCTGCAAATTGGCATGGCAAAGTGATCCTCGTAGTTCACGCAGGACCGAAACCACCGCCTGACCCGGGATCGTTCGCGCGATTCGGCGACTTTCTGAAAGCCGCCCACACGGCCGGCGCCGTCGCCGTAATCGGAGGGCAAGGCGGAGGAAAAGCATCGGGCATGCACCTGACGCACACCGGCATCCTGGGCTTCGATACCTACTATGATGTCCCGGTGGTGAGCATGGCTGCGGAGGATCAAGATCAAATCGAGCGATATATCGCGCGGGGAAAGAAAGTGCGCCTGAAGATTAACGTTCAGAACCGCGCGACGGACGGGCAGGTGGACAGCGCGAACGTGGTGGGCGAAATCCGCGGCACGCAAAATCCCGAGCAAGTAGTTGTTTTAGGAGGCCACCTCGATTCATGGGATCTGGCGTCAGGCGCAACTGACAACGGCTGCGGCGCAACCACGACACTCGGGGCCGCGGAAGCGATCATGAAGTCTGGTTACAAGCCTCGGCGAACGATTCGATTCGTTCTCTTCACAGGGGAAGAACAAGGACTCGATGGGTCCATGGCTTATGTGAAAACGCACAAGGGTGAAATGGCCAATCACGTCGCCGCCGTGGTTCTCGATTTCGGACAAGGTCCGGTGAAGGGCTTTCAACTCGGCGGACGCAAGGATCTGATTCCCGACGTGGAGAAATTTGCGAAGTCCCTTCAGGCGTTCGGGGATCTTGCCGTGGATGACGACGTGGAGTTCGGCACCGACACCGGTCCCTTCATTCTCGCCGGGTTGCCGGGCATCAACCTCGATCAGGATTCTCCCGACTACAGGTACACGCATCACTCGGCTGTGGACACGTTCGATAAAGTGAAGGCCGACGTTCTCGACCGCAACGCAACCGTGATGGCGCTCACCGGCTTCTGGATTGCCGACCGCCCGGAACGGCTGGCAACGCCTTGGCCCGCGGAAAAGTCCGCGCGCATGCTGGTGGAAAAGCACGAGGATGTACTGCTCAAGGCGTTCGGCTTGTGGCCGTTCGGCAACCTGGGCGCGGAGCCGGAACAAAAGTAGCTGGTCGCGGACTTAAGCGTCAGCTGATTAATCGCGCGATGAAGAACGCGGCTGCTGCTGCGAGGCCGCCCACCAGGACGGTCTGAACGCCGCCGCGCAGAGGCTTCACGCCGGTATAGTGCCCCTTGATTGCGCCGAAGACAAAGAGCGCGAGGAGAGTTACGCAGACCGAAACCCACAGCGCGGGAACAATCTCCTTCATTAAGATGTAGGGAGCGAGCGGCACCAAGCCACCGACAATATACGATCCCGCGATGGTTGCGGCGCTACGTGCGGCGCGTTTTGGATCCGGTACTTCCAGCCCGAGCTCAAACCGCATCATGAAATCCACCCAGCGTTTCTGGTCGGAAGTGATCGCGTTTACGACGGGATCCATTTGGGCCTGCGTCAGCCCGTAGTCGCGAAACACCTTGGCAACTTCTTCGACTTCCAAATCACGCATTTCCACCGTTTCGCGATATTCGCGATCGAGTTCGGAGGCGTAGTGCTCGGAGTCCGTCTTCGCGGCGAGATAACCGCCGAGTCCCATGGCAATCGAGCCTGCGGCGATTTCCGCAAATCCCGCCGTAACGACGACATGCGTCGCAATCGCGGCGCCGGTAAGCCCGGCGGCCAGGGCGAACGGCACGGTGAGGCCGTCGGACATTCCGATCACGACATCGCGGACGGCAGCCGTAGCGGTGAAATGTTTTTCTACGTGTTCGACGGATGGCATCGCTGATTCCTCCGCAAGATCGAGCGCTTGAATAATTTCAACCGCGTTGGCCGGTTTCCGCTCAGGCGCGTATAATTATGGGGTATGGAAGCCGGAATCAAGCAGAATTAAGGAGGTACAATCATGACCCAATCTTCTGGACAAGGAGCTGCTCCGCAGATGACTTTCACTTTGCCGCCTCTACCGTACTCTTTCGACGCGCTCGAGCCGCATATTGACGCGAAGACGATGGAGATCCATCACGACAAGCACCACAACGCGTACGTAACGAACCTCAACAAGGCTCTCGAAGGGAACGCCGAACTTCAGAAGCTAACGGTGGAGGAACTGCTCGCGCAGCTCAACAAGGTGCCGGAAAACATTCGCGGCGCGGTGCGTAACAACGGCGGTGGGCACATGAACCACTCGATGTTCTGGAAAATTATGAAGAAGGGCGGTGGCGGCGAGCCTTCCGGCGACCTCGGGAATGCGATCAAGACTGCGTTCGGCAGCTTCGCGGATTTCAAGACGAAGATGAATCAGGCCGGCGCAGCGCGATTTGGGTCCGGCTGGGCGTGGCTGCTGTTCCGCGACGGCAAGCTCGCGGTCGAGTCCACCGCGAATCAGGACAACCCGATCATGGACGGCGGAAAAGCAATTCTCGGCGTCGATGTGTGGGAGCACGCTTACTATTTGAAATATCAAAACCGGCGACCGGACTACCTCGAGGCCTGGTGGAACACAGTTAACTGGGCGCAGGTAGCTGAGAATTTCGCGCACGCGAAGAAGTAGCGCCAGTTGTTTCGTCGCGCGACTGGGCGCGATTCACAAACCAAGTAAGATGTCGGCCAAGTGAGATTCAGAGCGCAGCCCCGCGAGGTTCCGGATCACGAGACCGTCGCGGGGCAAGCGCCCGGAATCCGCGTCCCTCAGCGCCGCTCGCCGGGGTCGAGCAAATCTTGGTTTTATCTGCGAGCAACATTGAAGCATGGCGCGCCATTGCACGCACCCTGCTGACCCTGCTGATTCTGCTGTTTTGCCTTGCTGCCACATCCGCTCAGACGAAGCCGAATCCGCGGCTTAAAGACCGCTTTCGAATCCTGCGAAATATCACAATTGAATACGGAGAAAGCGTCAGTGACGTTCAATGCTTTGCGTGTAGCGTAGTTGTTCGCGGTCACGTGGCGGGCGACATCATCACCATGGGTGGCGGTATCGTCGTCGAAGGTGTTGTCGACGGAGACGCTCTCGCGGCTGGCGGAGGCATTGAATCGCGCGCGCAGGGGAAGCTCTCCGGCAACGCTATCGCCGTAGGCGGCTACGTTCGGACAAGCGACGGCGGTGCAATTGGCGGAAAATCGTTGGGGATTCCCTACGTGATCATACCGGGCCAGCTGAGTCCCACGGCGCTGGGCTCGCTCGCCCTCGCTGCGTTCAACGTGTTTTTCGTGGGAATCTCCTTCGCGATTTTGGGGGCGCGCCGGGTAACAAATACCGCAAACGCGATCCGTTACCGCAGCGGCCTCGTGATGATCAGTGCGATCATCTCGCTCGCCGTGCTGTACGCGCTCAATGCTCTTTGCGTGAACTTGGGCCGCGCGGAAGATGCGGCAGAGATTGTGCTTGGAGCGCTGCTGCTGGGCATCGCCTCCGCGGGAGCCACGGGTTTGGGATCCGCAGTCGCGCGAATCGCGTTTCCCGAGACCAAAGGAATCGTTACCGTTCTTGCGGGAATTTTGGCGCTTACTCTTCTCGAACTCGTGCCGCTGTTCGGCATCGTTGTGTTTGTTGCCGGAGGCTTGGTGTCGCTCGGCGCCGCGGTGGCAAGCGGCTTCGGCACGCGCGGGTATCTCGCGCCCGAACGCACTTGAACGCGTTTGAACGAATCCCAGTTCCTAGTGAGCCCAGATTTTTGCCGGCTCGGTTTCGTACGGATACACGTGCACCATCCAGCCGAAGATTTGCGGAATCCAGCGGCCGCCGACTGCATTGCACGCATCTTGGGTCGCAATCGAACCGCGCAGCCCAAATTCCTTCAGATCCGCATCCTGCAAGTGCGCGCCCTTCGGAGGCAGGCACAGGTTGACGTGCTTGTGCCAACGCGCCACGCTGAGCGGCACTCTTTCATTTAATTCATCGAGGCTCGCCCGTTTCGGCGCCGTGTACATCGCACCTTCCAATTCGTAACCTTCCGAAGTTTTCTTGTATAGCAGCGAAGTCGGACGCTCGGGATTGAAGCCAAACGACGCCTTAAACGCGTACGTGTAATTCGTGAAGTGATAGTGCTCCTGCGGCACGTTGGGCATGAAGATTTGGAAGTCGTCTGCCAGCGCAACTTTGTAGTCCTTATACTTTGCGATGGCCGGCCGCAGCGTTTCGACGATCTGCGTGGCACGCTTGTCATCGGCAGGATTCTCCGCGCGCAGGTCGGTCATAAACATGTGCGCACCCATATCCATGTGATGCCCGGACATGGAATCGTTCGCCGATTGCGCTGCCGCGCCTTTCGCTCCATCGTGCTGCATGTCGTCCATGTCCATGCCAGCCATGCTGTCGCCGGACCTAGATTGCGCTGGGGACGGCGGCGTCTTCTTCGAATCTTGCGACTGCTGCGACAGCGCATGCAGCGGAAGTAAAAGCGCCGCAGCCGCTAATATAATGAGTGCGCTTTTCTTAATGTCCATGATGACCTCTCCTACTTTATGTAAACGCTCAGCGGCCGCAAAAGTTTCAAGAGCGCGCCGGTGTTGCGTAGCAATGTCGCGCGAATCGCAAACGTGCACATATGCTGCGAAAAAAAGGAGGCTCTGGGGAGCCTCCTCTAGGGGGTTGCTGCGGGAAAAATCCCGTACCGGCTGGCCGCGTGTGCGCCACGCCACGCATGGCTGCCGGTGATATGTGTTTAACCCGTGCCCCAGGAAAAAGTTGCGCTGCCTCCAGTCTTCCTAGCGGGCGAATCGGCGACGCCATTGTCAGATGCGGGTTAGGGCGGTAGCTTCGTCGGGAGCTAGATCCAGGATGGTGTCGAGGCGGACCATTTTCAGGAGCATCTGCACGCGCTTGCTGGCGGCGAAAAAGGTGCATTTGCCTCCGGCGCGTTTCAACGTGGTAAAAGCGCGGACGAGCGCGCCGATGCCGGAGCTATCGAGCTCGGAAACAGCGGCCAAGTTTACCGCGACGTGCGTTGCGCCGGCGTCCAGTAACTGCTGAACCTGGTTGCGGAAGGTTTCTTCGGCGTCACCAAGCTTCAAGGGACCTTCGAGATCGAGAATGGTGGCCGTACCAGCCTTGCGGATTTTGATATTCACGGACGCCTCGCTAGCGTTGCAAAGCTAACTGAAATACGCGCGTCAATCAAGGGGAGGGAGGAAAAGAAAGCTGGCAGCGGAGCGTCGCCAGTGGACACTTCCTTGACGCCGAACCGCCCCATTTGTTAGGCTGCGCGCGCGCTCTACTCGTTGGTCAGAGCGATTTACAAAGAGCGAATCGGAATTCCCCCACCTCAGCCCGCCTGCTTCGATCCGGGCCAGGGAGAGCCATGGAAACCACAGCGGCGCTCTTTGAACTGGCGAGCGTGTCCCTTGCTTGCCGGGATCAGGACACCCTTCTCAAAACGTTCGCGGCACGAGTAGGCGCGACGCTGGGCGCGCGGGCCGTGTTGGTGTGGATCAAAAATACGGACGACGAGGGGTTGGTGTGCCGGTCGCGATGGGCGGAACCCGGCGAACGATTCAACATAGCGGATGGGGCGGTGAGCGAGGGATTGCTGGCCGAGATTTTTGAATCGGCGGAAACGCGGCGCTTCACGGCGCGGGAAATTGCCGGCGACGGGTTCGCGCACCTAGACGAAGCAAGCCGAGTGCGAGTGAAATCGGCGGTGTGTACGACGATGCCGGGCGCGCAAGGACCGGAAGGTGTTGTGGAGGTACTAAACAAGCGAGCGGGCGAATTCACAGCGGAGGACGCACACTTTTTGGAAGAAGCGAGCCGCCTGGCCGGGCAGGCTCTGACGAACCTCGAGGCGATCGAAGGCGAACGCCGCTCGCAGCTGGCGACTCTCGAGCGCCTGACCGCTCTGTACGATCTGGGGCGGACGTTTACGTCGACGCTCGAACTGGGTGAACTGCTGCCTGTTGTGGCCGAGAAAATCAGGGACATCCTCAGCGCCGGGGCTTGCAACCTTTGGCTGCAGGACGCTGACGGGTTTTATCTCGCCCATCAGGCGGGTGAGGATCCCACGGTTGAAGACGGCGCGCGCGCTTCGGCCGAAGAGGGATTGCTCGCTGAAATCGTGCAGCAGGCAACTGGAAAGCTGGTGGAAGAACCGGCGGAAGAGCCGGGGCTCGAGGAGCGCAGAAAAGCGGGCGGCGAGTTCGAAATACAAGCGTGGATGTGCGCACCGCTGCGGAAAGAGGACGAGGTGCTCGGCGTCGTTGAGCTGGTGAACAAAGGCGACGGGACAGCATTCGACGAAGACGACCTGTTTTTTCTTTCGAGCATCAGCGAACAAGCAGCCGTTGCACTGCATAATGCGAACCTTCTCGAGGCGGAACGCAAAGTCAACGCGCTCGACGCGCTGCTGAAAATTTCGCAGGAAATCACTTCGACGCTCGATCTGGACCACGTTTTGACGACTGTGGTGCAGCAGGCGGCTTCGGTGGTGCCGTTCGACCGCTGCGTGATCGGATTCTTCGACCGCGGGCGGTTCGTGCTGGGAGCAGTTTCGGGCGAAACGGAAGTGCCGAAAACGAAAGAGATGTCCGAACTGCGCGAGCGTCTGGAGTGGATTGCAGGGCAAGAAGGAGCGGTGTCGGCGAATATGTACTCGGACGGCTGGCGCATGCAGCCGGAAAATGCGAAGGCGCAGATCGCGTCGTTCCTCGAAGAGCGAGAGTACAACGGCTTCTATGCATTGCCGATGCGGGACGATCAAGGGACGCTGGGAGTGCTTGCGCTGCTTAGCGGCGACGCGGACTTCCTCACGGCGAGCAACCAGGAAACCGTTGGAATCCTAGCGAACCAAACCACGGTGGCGATTCGCAACGCGCAACTGTATCAACAAGTGCCGCTGGCCAACCTTTTGCAGCCGTTCGCGGCACGAAAGCAGAAATTCCTCGCGGCGATTCCCAAGGGACGAACGCGCGAGTATGCCGAGCGCGCTGCGCTGATCATATTTCTGCTGGTGATCATCCCCTGGCCGATGCGCGTGGGAACGGACGCGACAGTAGTACCCGCGGATCACCGTTTCGTTAGCACGATTGATGGAGGGGTGGTGCAGCGCGTGTTCGTCCACGAGGGAGACACAGTGCAGGCCGGGCAAATTCTGGCGCAGCTCGATGACGGTGAAGACCGCGTGAAACTGGCGCAGGCAGCGGCGGCACTCGCGCAAGCGAGGCACGATCTGGCGGAGGCGGAATTCCGCAACGATCCGGCGATCGCCGGCCAGGCGCAGATTCGCGCCGACCTGCACGCCGCCGAGGTGCAGCTCGAACAGCAACGCGTGGACGAAGCGCAATTGCGCGCGCCCATCGACGGAATCGTGGTGACTCCGAAGATCGAAGAAAAAACGGGCACGATGGTGAAACCCGGTGAACCCTTCTGCGAGATTATCGACCACCGGCGCATGGCGGCGGAAATGAGCGTGCCGGAAACAGACTTGTCGCTGGTGCGCGAAGGAAAAAACGTGGAGCTGAAACTCAACGCGTTCCCGACTGCAACGTTCGAGGGGACGGTGGAGCGGATCGGCTCGAAGACGCTGGCTGAGGCGGGTGAACAATATTTTCTGGTGCGAGCGATATTCGAGAATCCCGGCGGGCGCGCGAAAGACGGGATGGTAGGGCGCGCGCGGATTCGCGCCGGCGGCGGATTCCTCGTGAGCGGATGGTACCCGGTGGGTTATGTGCTGCTGCGCTCGCCGTTCCGCTGGCTGTGGCAGAAAATATGGGGCTGGCTGCCGTAACGGAGAGGTAGAGATGATTAGACGCGCGATATGGCTTGTTATCGCCGGCCTGGCGGCGGCCGCAGCGGGCTGTTCCAATTCTCCGGTGGCGTCGACGCCCAGCTCCGCGCCATCCGCAGCGGCAACTTCTCCGGCCGTGCGGCCTACGCAGGCTGCTCCCAGCCGGACCAACTACACGGGCGATATTTTGAGCGTACTTTCGGTGGAGCATCAGGTGGATGTTTCCGCGCAACGTGATGGCGTGATTGTTTCGCTGGCAACCGACGAAGGGAAAGTTGTGAAGGCGGGCGACATTCTCGGCCAGATCGACGATCGCAACGTCCAAATGGAAATCATCAAAGCGCGCGACGATCTTCAGGTGGCGCAGAACAACGTGAAATATAAGGAAGCGGAGTTGAAAGCCAAAGGCGCGGCGTACAAACGGCAGCAGCAGCTTCGTGCGCTGGGCATCTCGAGCGACGCGGACATGGAAGCCGCCGAGTTCGCCGCGAAAGCCGCTGAATTCGACATGCACGGATGGGAAGCACTAACAGAAAGCAGCCAGGCGGAAATCCATCGATTTGAAATTGAGCTGGATCAGATGAAGATCCGCTCGCCTTTCGCAGGGGTTGTTGTGCGACGCTATGTGCGCGAGGGTCAGACGGTCTCGAAATCCGACAAGTGCTTCCGCGTGAGCCAGCTTTCTCCGCTGCTGGTGCAATTCCCCGTGCCGGAAAGTTCGCCGCGGCACTTGGAGCGCGGCGCGATCGTGGAACTATCGCTGGTCGGAGATACCAAGCGAACCGTGAGCGCACGCGTGGTGAAGATTAGTCCCACGGTCGACCCGGCCAGCGATAGCTATGACGTGACTGCTCAATTGGGCGGTCCTGGGATTTCCGATTTGCGGCCCGGAATGGCTGTGCGAGTTCTGTGGCCGGGCACGTCACCGGCAGCTCAAACCAAACCCTAGAGAATTCGCTGATGCGTTTCGGTCCTACCAGCCTGCAAGTCTCGAGCGTCCTCGCCAAAGGACTGCGCCGTCCGAAGTTGCGCACCGATCTTCGAATCAGCGAACAAACGGTGGCGGGCGAGACCAGCTACGTCATCAAGGTTGAGGAGACCAGTTCCTACAATCGCTACGGGGCCACCGAATACGAGCTCCTGACGCTTTGCGATGGGACGCGCACGCCGCCGGAAATCGCGCAGGCAATGACTGAGCTTCACGCGGATGCGCCGCTTGACGAATCCGAGGTGCGGGAGTTTATCGACAGCATCGAGCCCGCCATGTGGGAGCGTTCGCTCGGGGAGAAAAACCTTGCCGTGCTCGAGCGCATTCGTGACGAACGAAAAGGACGCGTCGATCAATCCAGCGTTCTTTATATAAGTTTCAAGGCGTGGGATCCCAACAGGACGCTGGCAAGAATGGATCCATACCTAAGCTGGATGTATACGACAGGCTTCGTTATTTTCTCGTTGGCGCTGTTTATTGTCGCCGGTTCTTTGATGGCGACTGATTGGGTGCGGATTCAACAGGACACCGCTTCGTTATATTCCTTCGCGAACAAGAGCGCCTACGACATTTGGATGTTCTGGATTCTCCTGCTTGCGCTGGGCGGCATCCATGAACTTGGCCACGGCCTCACCTGCAAGCATTTCGGCGGTGATGTCCATCAGATGGGTTTCCTGCTGATTTATTTCACGCCCGCGTTCTTTACCGATACCACGGATATTCTGCTGTTTCAGAAAGGATCGCGCCGGCAGTGGGTGGTTTTTGCGGGCATCTGGATCGAGCTGGTGATTTGCGGAGTCGCCGCACTGATATGGCATTTCTCGCTTCCCGGCACGCTCGTTAACGACATCGCGTATAAAACGATGTTGCTGAGCGGAATTCAAGGCGCGTTCCTGAACCTGAATCCGCTGATTAAAGCCGACGGCTACTACGCATTGGCGCAATTCCTCGATATCGATAATTTGCGCGAAGACGCGTTCGAATTTCTGCGGGGCTGGGCAAGTAAATATCTGCTGTTCCGGGATGTCGATCTGCCGCCCGCCACCCGGAGGCAGCGGCGCATTTTTTTGATCTTTGGGGTTGCGGCGATTGTCTACAGCACGACTCTGATTTTCCTGGTGGTCTCGTTCCTGAAGAATGTGTTTGTCAGCAAACTCGGCGACGCCTGGGGATACCTGGCTACTGCCGGGGTTATCTACTTCTTCGCTCGAAAAGGTTTGAAGAAAGCATGGCCCAAAATACGCGCATGGGCGAGGCAGACGAGGGAGGATTCCATGTCCTGGAAAATGAGCCGGGCGCAGCAGGTTGGGCTGCTCGGCGTGGCGTTGGTGTTGTTGCTGCCTCCCATTCCTTCCAAGGTTTCGACCGATTTTGTGCTTGAGCCCGGCATAGAAGCACGAGTGCGAGTGCAGTCCGCGGGAATTGTGAAACAGGTCCTCGTTCATCAAGGCGACCTGGTAAAAGCCGGGCAAGTGCTTGCCGTGCTGCAGAACCCGGAGATCGAAGCGGATGCAAGCGAACTAACCCAGCAACTCGCGCTGGCCTCGAGTAATCTCCGCGGCGATGTCGGACAATCCGATCGCGACAAGGCCGCCCGGTCTTCGCGCGACAGGACGCGGTTGCAGGAAGAGTTTGAAGTGGCGCAAAAGAGAGTGGATGCGCTGGAGATTCGAGCGCCTTTCGCGGGAGTAGTCACGACTCCGGAGGTCGAACAGAGGGTGGGAGAATTCCTCGGCGCCGGAAGCGAGTTTTGCCAACTGGCGGATCGCACCACGATGAAGGCGCGAATCCTGGTTCGCGACTGGGAGTTGGAAGAGATCAAACCGGGCGCGGCGGCCCAGGTGAAGGTCCTGCCGTTTCCGTTCCGCACATACTCGGGCCGGGTAGAGCGAATTCTGCCCGCAGCTGCGTTGGACCGGCCAGTCAGAAGCCCGGAGAAACGTGAACGGATGGGTCAAGAGCTGACGAACTATTTTGCGGTAGTTATGGATTTCCCCAATCCCGATGGCTCTCTAGAAGAGGG
>Ga0210394_10001512_pt1 | contig 36793 bp, 22 predicted proteins | sample IncBWC12MmetaG_FD_160121 | JGI IMG/M metagenome (GOLD analysis project Ga0210394, IMG submission 160121) | Forest soil microbial communities from Barre Woods Harvard Forest LTER site, Petersham, Massachusetts, United States - Inc-BW-C-12-M | ecosystem: Environmental > Terrestrial > Soil >... | reverse complement strand
GTGCTCGTTGTGCGAATAAATCGAATCCGTGAATTTCGAAAACTCTTCCACGCCGGTTCCCGTGCAGCACCAGAACGAATTGAACTGCGAATGGAAAAATTTCCAGTAGCCTGTTTGCAGCGGGAAATAATACATCTTCTTCCCGTTGTCTGGATGCTGCGTCCCCAGCCGCGAATTAAACAGCGTCCGCTCGTAGTAATCCATATACCGCGGATCCGCGGTCCACTGATGCAGGTGCCGTGTCAGTTTCAGCATGTTGTACCCGCAGCAACATTCCTCCGACCACAAACTCAGTGCCTGCGACAAATTTCCCGCGTCCGTGTCCCAACCTTCGCCATTGCTCGTCCCGCCCGTCACATACGCGCGTTCTTGCGTCACTTCGTCCCAAAAATATTCGGCCACCTCCTGGTAGTAAGGATCGCCGGTCAACTCATACCGCCGCGCCGCACCGATTACCTTCGGAATATTGGTATTCGTGTGCAGCCCCTTCAGCTCGTCCCGGTGCCCCGCCAACGGACCAAAGAAATCCGGCTGCTCGAACCGCGTCGCGGTCCGAAAATATTGCCACTTCCCCGTAATCGCGCTCAGGTTATAGAGCGCCTCATTCGTTCCGCCATACTCGGTCTTCAGAATCCGTTGCATGTGGTCGTCGCTGATGCCGTTCGTCCAGTGACCCATCCACCGCGCCAATCCCTCAGCCACTGCCAGAGCTTGCTCCGATTGGCAGTACGTGTACATGTCCAAATTTCCCGCCAGGATTTTGTGCAACGTATAAAAAGGTGCCCACACGCCCTTGCCATCGCTCAGCCGGTCAAAAAAACTCTCGGGAAATGCGCTCAGATAACCGTTGCCCTTCGCGTCCTGGCATTTCGCCAGCTCCGCCACCACCGCCTCGCCCTTCGTTTTCAATTCTTCATCGCCAGTGCTCGCATAGGCCAGCGCGCACGCCGAAAGAAAATGTCCCGTGAAATGTCCTCGCAGCTCGCAGTCCGGAGCTTCCCAGCCACCCAAAGGTTCCGCGGAGCTGGCCAGTCCCGCGTTCACGCGAAAATTGTGTACCAGGCGATCCACTGGAAGAGAATGCAGATATTGCAAGTTCGTCTTGGTGGCGTCCAGGAACGGGCCATCCAGCAAGCGCACTTGCGCCATCGGAAACGGCGCGGCAAGCAGCGCCACGCGCCCTTCCGGACCATGCGGTCGCCCACTCTGCAACAACGCGTCCTCCAAAGAAGCGCTTCCTGCGAACGCTCCCGCCGTTTTCGGAAGACACGCCAGCGCTGCGGACGACATCACCGTGGAAACAAATTGCCGTCGCGAAAAGCCCTTCGGAAACTTCACCTTCCCCTCCATCCTTTGCTACATCCTGCCACCAAGCGCGACAAACCCAACAATTTCGAGGAAGCGTTTACTCAAACAGCTGCGACCAACGTCCTGCCTGAGATGCGATTGCCTTGGTTCTATCCATTCGGATCGTCTGGAGGCCTGCTGACATGACAACCCTCTACGGAATATATCTGATTGCGCATTTTATGCAAGCACTTTACCCAAACCAAAGCCGCCGCAAGCGATTGCAAATACAGATGTTACGCCCCACCTGCCACGCCGTCCCACGCCACCAGGCCCGCCGCAATCGTCACCAGAATCTGCCACCGCTCCGAACCAGGCGTCGCCAGCAACCAAGCGTACTCCCGCAGCGAGCAGCAAGGCATCCCTCCCGATTTTCACAATTATAAATTCCTCCCGACCCGTGCGGAGAGCAACAAAGCAGAGGAACCCAGAATCATCGGCGAATTGCCTGCGAACCAAAGAACCGACGCGCTCGCCGGATGCCAGAGCTGGCATCCAGCGAACGCGATGGAGGGTGGACCTGGCCGCAACAAACTAGAAAAACAGATTCAATCGGAACTCGATTTCTCGTGCCCCGTTATTACCCGGGCTATTCGGAGTAGTGATCGTTCCAGCTTGACCAAAACTACCGTTGTTAATATTCACGTTCGCGGGGTTGGCACTCGCCAGACCCTCCGGCGTTGGACCAAAGTTCGGATGGTTGTACACGTTTAGGAGCTCGCTTTGGAATGACATGTGGAACCTCTCGTTGATGGGTATCTGCTTGCTGATGGCAATGTCCTGGTTGAAATACCGAGGTCCGTACAACCACGGATTCAGCGCGAATGTGCCCGGGTTCGTGTTAGGAGTGATGTAGGCGGGGTTGGCGGTTCCGTTCGAGGCAAGGTACTTTGGGTTGATCAGGTCTACGGTCGTCTGTCCTGGAACATGGTATACGCTGACGGAATTCTGCAATTGCTGCGTTGTTACCCCATTCAACAGCATACCGCTGTCACCGAAGTCATTATAGGTGGAGGAGATATTCCCGTTGATGGACTGAACTCCAAGCAACTGGAACGGCTCGCCGCTCTGTAGCGTCACGATCGTACCTACCGACCATCCTCCCACGATCTTGTCCACCAATCCGGTTTGGTTCAGGTACTGTTTGCCTGAGCCCAACGGTAAATCGTACGTGCCATTTGCGTGGAAGGAATTTCGGATGTCAAACGGCAGTGGTCCGTAGCTCTGCCGCAGGTTTCGCAGCGAGAACTGGTTGAAAACTCCCGTCCAGGAATTCTGCGTATTGATTCCCAGCGTATGGCTCCAGGTATAATTCACGTCGAACTGCATCCCGTGCCACTGCTTCTGCCGGAAATCGATTTGCAGGCCGTTGTAGTTCGAATAGCCCGCCGCTGTCGTCAGCCCCACATCCTGTCCAGAGTTCAATGGGTTCATCTGGAAGTAGTTGATGGGCTGTGTTCCGCCAGCGCCCGTATAACCTCCGTTCGCCGCGCAGGGAGCGAACGTTGTCACGATGTTGCAGAAGTACGTCGGGCTTCCGCCCGGTCCACCAGCCATGGCGGTAGCCAGACCGCCCGCCGCCCCCTCTTGCAACATAGTAATGAATGTCGAGTTCCCGTACGCCTGCGCTGCCGGTACTCCCGTGAACGCCGCATCGAAGATTGGCGTGGGGGCTTGCCCCGCCAGTCCGTTGTTCGCGAAAGAATTGGGATTCCCGTTTGCAGTGTTGATTGCCAAGTTCTTCTGTGCCTGCTGGAACTGCGGGAGGAATCCGGGATTTCCGTTCCCACCAAAAATGTTTACCTCATCCGTGAATACGTTGAGCCACTGATGCACGCTGTGGCTGCCGATGTATCGGAATTCGATCGCGTTGTTTCGACCCAGTGGACGCTGGATGGTCAAATTCCACGATTCGGTGTACGGCTGCTTGATGTTCGGATTGAAAGCACCCAAAGCGATGCCAGGATTGAAGATCTGCTGATAAGGATAGACGAACGTCAACCCCGCCTCAGGAAATGTCGGTGTGTAGCTCGGGGTCAAGTTTTGGTACGGCGGAAACGACTGTCCCAGCAGTAACGACCCGGGCTTGAATTGTCCCGCCGAGGTTGGCGTGAGGCTGTCAACGAGCTGATTGTTCTGGTAGAAAAACGCGCCATAGTCGGTTGCTGCATCCCAGAAGAACTGGTACGGCTCAGTGTACTTCCGGAAAGCGAATCCAGCGCGTACGACCGTCTGGCCTTGCGCCGTCAGCTTACCCATAAACCCATCGGTGAAGTTGGGGCTCCAGGCAATGCCAATCTGCGGTTGCGGGCTGACGTTCCATGGTTGGTATTGATGTCCGCGCGCCACGAACAGCGGGTTTTGGTTACCCGTCAGCACTCCTGGCTTGAACTCATTGCCCGCACCGGAAGGCCCCCATACTCCGTCCAAGCCGACACTCTCGTACGCATTCTTCAAGTCGTGATCGTCGCCCGTGAAATCCCACCGCAGGCCGTAGTTCAAGGTGAAGTTCGGCTTAATCTTATAGGAGTCCTGGAAAAATAGTCCCCAAGCCTTCTGCAACTCATCCAGCACGAACGGCTCCGTTGAATTCGTTTCATATTGCTTGGTCTGAGGGTTGAGAGCATACGCCGTCCGCACCGCGTAGCCGTTCGACGCCCCGATATCCCCCGCAAGAATTGCGTACAGTTGCTCTCCTTCGGTCTGCTGGGCGGACGTCGCGCCAGCCGTTGTCAACGCTGCTGCGATCGGGTTCAGCGCAGGATCGCCAGTCACCAAACCTAGGTTCGTAAAAGCGATGCCTGATGGAGCATTCCAATAATGGTCTTGCTCGCGGTACCACGAGAATCCGAAATTAAACGTGTGTGCGGCGTGTTGCCAGGTCAAGGAATCCGACATATTGAAAAGCGGGTAGTAGGTGGACGTCGGCTGTTGATACAAATCTCCGGACATGTTTAAGTTGTAGGGCGCAATTGCATTTGGATAGTTCCATTGTACGTTTTGACTTGCTCCCGGCGTCGGCGGGATCACTCCCGCGCCGTAAATGTTCCAGTTGTACAAGAACCCGCCACGGAATTGGTTCACGAGCGTCGGCTTAATGGTCCAGTCAAACCCAAAGGCCGCCGTGTACGCTTTGAACTTGTTAGCCCCGTCCGAATCGCTGAAAGGCGTGCCCGGAAACCAAGGCGCGGTAGCACCAGGTTGATTGAACTTCGTTTCGTTCCAGGCCAAATTGAATCGGAGGCTCTGCGACATATTGTAATCAACGCGAATCGTCGGAAAATACTCGGTTATGGGGCTGCCCACCTGAAAACTTAACTCTTGAGCGCTGGGGTCATTCGGCACATTCGTCAACTTTCCAAGTGACAGGACGCCGTTGATTTTCGCCTGTTCGGCGGTGTAGACACTGTTGATGGTGTTGTTCACGCCGGCCATTGCAGCCACGCTGGTCGGTGTTCCAATCAATTGCACCGACTTCGTAGCGCCCCCGGGTCCGGCAAAAGAGAATAGACCGCTCTGCGAGGCGGATGTGAGAACGTCGTTGGTTTGCGTGTAGGCGCCGGGCTGCCTGGATGTGGCGAAACTTCCGAAAATGAACAATTTGTCTCTCAGGATCGGCCCGCCGATGCTCCCGCCGAAATCGTTCTTGATGAACTTATTCTTGGACAGGCCCGATGCGTCGTTGGCCCAGCTGTTGGCATTCAAAGCGTCATTTTGAAAGTTATCGAAGGCTCGGCCGTGCCACGCGTTTGTGCCGCGGCGCGTAACAAAGTTCACCTGCATGTTGGTCGCGCCATAGCCCTGGTTCACATCCAGTTGATCCGTCTGCACCGTCATTTCCTGGATGTCTTCGAGGCGCGCTTGAATCGCCGGCGTTTGGTTTCCGGAAAACTTCATCCGGCTCGTGCTCGAAATTACCCCGTCCACGTTGTTTCCCTGCGCAATCACCGGCAGTCCGTTCCACGTGCCATTGCCGTTCCCCGGAGTTCCATTGAATCCTGCCGCCAAATAAGCCAATTGGCTGGTGTCGCGCCCGCTTAGCGGCAAGTCCTCTAATTGTTTCATGTCAATATTTGTGCCGAGGGCGTTCGACGTCGTTTCCACCAACGGCGTCTCATTCTCGCGAACTTCTACCGTTTCGATCGATTGCCCGACCCGCAGATTCGCAACGATGTCCGTCACCTGGGTCGCATGGACCGTCACCTCAGTGAAGGTCTGTGTCTGAAAAGCCGCTTTCGTTACCGTCAGTTTGTAAGTTCCCAGTGACAGGTTGACGAACGTGTAGCTCCCATCACCCGACGTTACGGCAGTTCGCATATCATTCGTCGAAAGATCTTGCAGGGTCAGCGACACGCCCGGCACAACCTTGCCGCTCGGATCAAGAACCGTGACGTTGATCGAACCTTGGCTGCCCGCCTGTCCCCAAGCCGGCTGCACTCCCAGCCCCACCACAGCCAGACAACACGCCAGCACGCTCAAAAAGAATCTCACAGAGAAACTGCGTGACATATTTCCTCCTTGTTCACCGCCGGAACTTTTGCGCGACACGCGCCACGAGGAACTTGAAATGAGCCGTCCGGACAATTGCGTGAGGACCCGAGCGATAGCGCTATAGGACATGGCTGTATCTCACCAGGCTGGAATTGATTTGCATTTCGCCGTCGTTGCACGAAGGAAAGCGCAAACGAGAAGGAATGGCCGCGCCCCGTGCTAGGGTGGTAGCCCAAGCGCGGCCAGGCAGGTGTGCTACTGCGGATGAAATGGCCAAGTATTTTGTGTAGAGTAAACGCTTACTCATAGACCCCATTACCCCTAATGGGAGACCCTACAAGCTCGATGGCGACTCTTTTATATTGTATTCGATATCCTGTCAAGCCATTTCTCGCCACCTCCTAATACTTTCCTACTAGGCCTTCCCGCTCGATCAACCCTCTCCGTCCGTTCCCCAATCGTTTCACGCGACTCCTGCGCAAACGATGGACGCACGCCTTCTCACGCGGCACGATTGCTGGCAGAATCAGGTCGAACTCGTTCAAGATCGAGTCCAACGTTGAACAAACATCCTCGAGCCGCCATGCACAACGTTACGCGAGGCGCCGATCCTCTGATGACAACCCTTGCGATCTTTCTGACCTTTCTAATCGCTGTCTGCGCATGTTCGCCGGCGACAGCGCAAACATCTCCCGCTAGGCAACAGTCTCAAACCAAGCCGCGCACAGACGACCCAGGCGTATCCTCCTCCTCCGACTCAGCCGAGCAGGAGCTTCAAACCGGAACCGATCTCACGCGCCAAGGCCACTTTCGCGAAGCGATTCCGCACCTCCTCGCAGCGCAAGGCCGCGTCTCGAACCAGTTCGCAGCAGCCTTCAACCTCGCGCTCTGCTACACGGCGACCAATCAATTCGACAAGGCGATCAGCATCCTCACTCCCCTCAGCAGCGCCGCGCATCCCACGGCCGCCGTTTACGATCTGTTGGCCCAGGCCTACGTCGGCAATTCGCTGCCTGTGCAAGCGTTTACAGCTCTTCAGCAAGCCGCGGCAATCAGCCCCGGGAACGAAAAACTTTATGTCTTGGTCGCCGACGCCTGCATGGACCATCAGAACTACTCGCTCGGCGTGAAAGTCGTAAATCTCGGCATCGAAAATCTTCCGCGCTCCGCGCGCCTGTTCTATGAACGCGGCGTTTTCCAGACCCTGCTTGAACGCGGTGATCTCGCCGCAACCGATTTCGCCCAGGCCGCGAGCCTCGCGCCCGACACGGAAATCGCCTACCTGGCAACCGCGCAAAGGAATCTAGAGGAAGGAAAAATACCAGAGACGATCGCAGCCGCCCGCCAAGGCATCGCCGCCGGCCGCGGGAATTACATCCTGCTTACGCTTCTGGGAGAAGCGCTGATTCGCTCCGGCATCGCGCCGGGTCAACCGGAATTTGCCGAAGCGCAAGCCGCCCTGGAAAAATCAGTGGCCGAACATCAGGACAATTCGCGTTCACAGATTGCGCTCGCCAAAATCTATCTGATGGCTGGCCGCCCCGACGACGCCATCGCGCACCTGGAGATCGCGCGCCAGCTCGACCCTGCCAATACGTCCGTGTACTCGCACCTCGCCACCGCCTACCGCCAGCGCGGCCAGCTAGAGCAAGCCCAGAAAATGCTGGCGATCCTGGCCAATCTGAACGAAGCCCAAGCCGCCAAAATCCGCTCGGGCCCCAGCGACCACAAAGCCACGACCGCACCCTCCCGAGTGGAATAAACCGCACACCAATTTATCGCTCCCTGGCAACAACGCGTGGAAACGGCCGTTCCACCAGCCCTTGGCCTTCTTTCACCGAAATAATCTGGTCACTGTTCAGACCCGCGAGTTTCGTCACCACGCCGCTCGGCCAGATGATCTCCAGCGCATCCACAGCCGCATGCGCGCCCAACCCGAAATGCAGCCGCGGATCCTGCGCCGATTGATAGCTCATGCCGCCTTTGCGCTGATCGTAAAGCGTCAAATCTCCCGCCCTGAGCTTTACCCGCGCCCCCACGCCGTCGCGATTCGATCGCGTCCCAATCAGAAAAATCTCCAGCCAGTGATTCGCATTGCCTCCATCATTACGCAGCAGCTCGGCCGGCTCGCCATTGTTGTTCACCAGCACATCCAGGTCGCCGTCGTTGTCAAAATCTCCAATCGCCGCGCCCCTGCTCACCCGCGGACGCTGAAAATCCGTTCCCAACCGCTCGCTCACATTCTCGAATATCGCCCGCCCCCTATTGCGAAACATCAGCCTCGGCTCGGCATACCTGACCTCGGCGCGATATCGCTCGATGTTGTCTAAAATGTGCCCGTCACCCATGAAAATGTCGCGCCACCCATCATTGTCGTAATCCATGAACCGCGTCCCGAACCCGCTCATATGAAACGTGGCATAGGAAATCTTCGAACGCAGAGTCGCATCATCGAACACTTGCCCGCCCATATTTTGATAAAACCGCGCCAGCTGCGAATCCAGGTGCGTCACAATCAAGTCCATCCGCCCGTTGCCGCTCGCGTCGGCCGCATCCACTCCCATTCCCGCCTCTGACGTACCGTCCATGCTCACCGCCACGCCCGCCATGTATCCCACTTCGCGAAATGTTCCGTCGCGATTGTTGTGAAATAAAAAATTCGGCATCGAATCGTTCGCGATGAAAATGTCCTGCCAACCGTCGTCATCGTAATCGAACGTCACCACGCCCAACCCGTTCCCCGGCTTCGCTCCCACTCCTGACCGCAGGCTCACATCCGTAAACGTCCCATCGCCATTGTTGTGATAAAGCGTCGGCGCTTGCCCGTGGTAATTGTCCGGATGGCAATAGCTGCGCAACCCCGGACCGTGATCGCCGCACCAAAAATTATTCTCCGGCGCCCAATCCACGTAGTTCGCGATCACCAAATCCAGCCGGCCGTCATTGTCATAATCGAACCACGCCGCGCTCGAGCCCCACCGTCCCCGATTTTCCACTCCCGCCTTCACCGTCACGTTCGTAAAAGTTCCGTCTCCATTATTGTGAAAAAGAATGCATCGCCCGTAGCCCAACACGAAAAGATCCGGAAATCCGTCGTTATCGCAATCCCCCACCGCCACGCCCATGCCAAACAAGCCTTCCGCTCCCACCCCCGTCTTGGCCGTCACATCCGTGAACGTTCCGTCGCCGTTGTTCCGATACAGCGCGCTCCGTGGCTGGTGTTTCGGCGTGTACAATTGCGTCGCCGCGCCGTTCACCAGGTACAAATCCATCAATCCGTTCTGGTCGTAATCAATCCAGCCGCATCCCGAGCCCATCGTCTCGATCAAATATTTTTCCGCGGATGCGGCGTTGTCGTGCTGAAACGTAATCCCTGCCGCCGCTGCGATATCAACGTACGTAACGGGAATCGGCGCAGCTGCAGCAGCCCACGCGCATCGCGGAGCCAAAAGCGCCGCGCCCACGGACCCCAGGATCTGGCGCCTGGAAATATTGGAATGTCTCGACACGAAAAAAGCTCGCTAGGCGCTCCGAAAAAGTTGACAACGCTGGTAGCCTACATCAGAGGTGCAGCAGCGTGCAGGGATTCTTGCCTCATCGTTCTCAAAATATTTCTCCCAAGGCCGGCCGGAGCTAAATGTCCATCCGTCGCGCCGCGAAAATAATCGCGCTCGCCGCGTCTTTGCAACCATGCTTTGCTGCCTCCCTCCCAGCCTTCGCGCAAGAGCCAGCGCACCAGCACGAGCAACCACGGAAACAGCAGCCCGCCACGACAATCTCGCAATCCACTCCGCCCACGCCCCCGAAAATCCATTTCGTGGACATCGCCGCCCAATCCGGCCTAACCGCCCGCACCGAATTCGGCAACGATCGCATCAAAAAATACATCATCGAAAGCACGGGCACAGGCGCCGCAATCATCGATTACGACAACGACGGCTGGCCGGACATTTTTCTCGTCAACGGCAGCACCCTCGAAGGTTTCCCCAAGGGCCACGAACCCACCAGCCACCTCTATCACAATAATCGCGACGGCACTTTCACCGACGTCACTCAAAAGGCCGGCGTCGCGCTCGTCGGATGGGGCCAGGGCGTCTGCGCCGGCGACTACGATAACGACGGATTCACCGATCTGTTCGTCACCTTCTGGGGACACAACGTGCTTCTGCACAACAATGGCGACGGCACGTTCACCGACGTCACCAAAAAATCCGGCCTCGCTCACGAAGATGTCCGCTGGAGCACCGGCTGCTCCTTCGTGGATTACGATCGCGACGGCCACCTCGATCTTTTCGTCGCGCGCTATGTTGATTTCGACCCAGCACAACTCCACGATCCCTCCAGCGCCTCCGCCTGCGATTGGAAAGGCCAGCCCGTCTTCTGCGGCCCCCTGGGCCTGAAGGGCACGCGCAACGAGCTCTATCACAACAATGGCGATGGCACCTTCACCGACGTCTCCGAAAAATTGATCCTGAAAGACAACGTCCCGCACTACTGCTTCACACCTCTCGCCGCCGATTTTGAAAATAATGGCTGGCCGGACATCTACGTCTCCTGTGATTCCTCGCCGAATCTTTTCTTTCACAATAACCGTGACGGCTCATTCACCGACGTCGCTCTCAGCGCCGGCGTCGCTTACAACGAAGACGGCCACGCGCAAGCCGGCATGGGCGTCGATGCCGGCGATTACGATGGCGACGGCTGGCTCGACATCGTCAAAACAAATTTTTCCGACGATAGCTCCACGCTGTACCGCAACAATCAAGACGGCACTTTCAGCGACGCCACACTCCAGGCCGGCCTCGGTGGCAATGTTCAATTTCTCGGCTGGGGAGCTCTCTTCGTTGATGTGGATAATGATGGCTGGCCGGATATTTTCATCGTGAATGGTCACGTCTATCCGGAAATTGAAGGCAAAGGCCTGCGCAGCTCTTTTCGCGAACGAAAATTGGTTTACTGGAACGAGCACAACGGCAAATTCAAGGATGTCTCGCTCGGCGCCGGCCCCGGCATCACCGAACCTTTCAACAGCCACGGCCTCGCCGCCGCCGATTTTCGCAACGACGGCAGCGTCGAGCTACTCGTGAACAACAGTTACGACGCCCCCAGCCTCCTGAAAAACGACGCTCCACAAGGAAACTGGCTCACCGTGAAACTCATTGGCACAAAATCCAATCGCGACGCCATCGGAGCTCGCGTAATTCTGCGCAGTGCCGGCTGTCAGCAACTCCAGGAAGTCCGCAGCGGCGGCAGCTACATTTCACAAAGTGATTTTCGTCTGCACTTCGGCCTGGGCCGCGCAACAGAAATCGAAACACTGCAGATCCGCTGGCCCAGCGGCCTCCAGCAAGAATTTAGAAATATTCCAGCCAATAGGATCATCATAATCAAAGAAGCCGCAGGAATCGTCGCGCATCCATGACAGCTTGCGTGACGCACAAGAGTCTATATACGTCGTGGCTTGATACTTCGCGAAAGAATAACGAACGTGTCATCGCGAACGCAGTCCCGCGCTTTCTCTTTCCCGCCGCAGTTTGGCGGGCGCGCGACGCAGAGAGAGATGCGCTTTTGTGGCAAAAGCGGCGAGCCGTCTCGCAAATGAACGATTCGGGAGGCGGGGGCTTCAGCCGTGCCGTTAACGATGCAAAAACGAAGCGCCCTTAGCCGCTGAGGCCACGGTTTTTGCGTCCGCACGCGGACGGGGAAAAACGCGTCCATAAAATATCGTTCCAGAACCAAGGAGACTCGCCGTATGTCGAGAAGTCGAGACGGTCGCTGGAATTCACTCCCCCGTCGCCGCTTCCTGCAACTATTGGCTTCGACCGGCGTCGGCAGCCTCGCCGCAAATCACCCGCTCCTCATCCCGCCGTCCGCCGCCGTAAATTCCCTCCCCGCCTTCGAAGAAATCCCTGCCTCCGCCACCAAAATTTCCTGGACGCACACCAACGGCCGCTCCCCGGAATGGTATCTCCCCGAAACCGTGGGCGCCGGCTGCGGCTTCCTCGACTATGACAATGACGGCTGGCTGGACATCTACCTCGTGAACAGCGGCCCCTGCGATTTCTACAGTCCGCCGCAACCTCTGCGCAACGCGCTCTATCGGAATAATCGCGACGGCACATTCAGCGACGTGACCGAAAAAGCCGGCGTGCCAGGAAACGCCTACGGCATGGGCGTCGCCGTAGGAGATTACGATGCCGACGGTTTCCCCGATCTCTACGTCACGCAATATCCGCGCAGCATTCTCTATCACAATAATGGCGACGGCACGTTCACCGACGTAACCGCCAAAGCCGGAGTCGCCGCTCCTGGCTGGGGCAGCAGCGCCGTCTGGTTTGATTATGACAACGATGGCCGCCTCGACCTCTTTGTCTGCCGCTTCGTGGATTTCGACAAATCCAAGAATACATTCTGCGGCAACACCATCAGCGGCGAACGCTGGTACTGCAAACCAAACGTCTACGGCCCCGAGCCCAGCTACCTGTTCCATAACAATGGCGACGGCAGCTTCACTGACGTCAGCAAGGAATCCGGCATCGCCGCCTCACTCGGAAAAGCCTGGGGAGTAGTCGCCGCGGACATCAACAACGACGGCTGGATGGATCTGTTCGTCGGCAATGACACCGTCGCAAATTTTCTTTTTGTCAATCGCGGTAAAAAAGGCTTCGAAGAAATCGGTTTACTCGCAGGAGTCGGCTACAACACTTTCGGCCGCGCCCGTTCCGGCATGGGTGTGGACGCCGCCGATTACGATCAGGACGGTTTTCTCGATCTTTTCGTCAGCAACGTGGACCAGGAAATGTACGCGCTCTATCACAACAACAAGGACGAAACGTTCAACGACGTTTCCGTTCCCACCGGCATCGGCCCCACCACCCAGTTCATGAGCGGCTGGGGCCTGAAATTTTTCGATTACGACAACGACGGCGACCTCGACCTATTCCTCTGCAATGGCCATCCTGATGACGGAGTCGAAAAACGCGTCGAGCACGTAACCTATCGCGAACCGCTGCTGCTCTTCCGCAACACGCCATCGGGTTTCAAAAATGTCAGCCTCGCAAGCGGTCCCATTTTTTCCAAACCCCTGGCCGCCCGCGGCATGGCACTGGGCGATTTCGATAACGATGGTTCCGTGGACGTCCTCATCGCCATCAACAACGGCGCGCCAATCCTGCTGCGCAATAACGCCGGACGCCAAAATCACTGGCTGGGCCTCCGCCTCATCGGCCGCAAATCCAACATTGACGCAGTGGGCGCGAAAATCGCCTACCGTTCCGGCGATCTCCAGCGCACCCACACCAAAGTAGGCGGCGGCAGCTACCTGGCCGCCCACGACCCGCGCATCGTTCTAGGCCTAGGCCCACGAACGAAAATCGATTGGCTGGAAATCCAGTGGCCCCAACCCAGCAACACAAAGGAGCGCTTCAGCGACGTCCCAGTCGATCGCTATATCACCATCACAGAAGGCCAAGGAAACTGGAAATAACACGAATGGTTGGTAGCGGCGCTGCTTGCTGCGAGCTAGTTTCGCCCCATGTCAGCCGGTGGCAAGCTCGCGGTTGCCCTTCTTTGCGCTTTCTGCGCCTTGCGCCTCTGCGGTAAATCCTCCTGCCTTCTCCAATTTCCCTCCGCCTTCACTCTGGGTCCTCGGTGTCAGATGTTTGGAACTACTGCGGCCTCCCCGGCCCCTGCTGCGCCTGCGCCTTAGCCTCCGCCTCCCGCTGCAACGCCATCTCCCGCTCCGCATCCGACTTCCGCCCCGCCCGCGCATAAGCAATTGAAAGCTGATAATGCCCCGCCGGATCCGCCGCCTCCATCTTCACGTACGACTCCAGCGGCCCCACCGCCTCCGCATTTTTCCCCGCCGCGTTCAACGCCATTCCCAATCCCAAATACGCCTCTTCAAATCCTGAATCCATCTTCAGCGCCCGCGAAAAATGCGCTATCGCCTCGTCCCACTGCTGCGCTTGCCGCGCGATATCACCAGCATGAACTCCGCCGCCGAATTGCCGGGTTCGATCGCCAGCTCCGCATCAAATTCCTTCTTCGCCTCTTCCACCGCCGGCGGCTGCTTCGAAAGCAAAATGCGCCCCAGCCGGTAATGAATCTCCGGCAATTTCGGATTCTCCTCGAGAATTCTTCGATATTCCGCCGCCGCCTCGTCCCACTTCTCCTGCGACTCCAAACCCTCCGCATCCAGCTTGTGCGCCTGATAAGACCCGGGAGCCGAACTCACCAAATCCTGTTCAGATCGATTCGCCAATTCCGAAAAATAATGAATCGTTACGTACAACACTTCCGGATTGTGCGGATACTCCCGATTCAGCAGCAGCAAGGTATCCACGGTCGTCTCTACCTGATCCAGACTCATAGCGCATCGCGCGCTAGCCATGGCGGCCTCAAATTTCGATTGCTTGTCAGTCAAATGCGGAATGGATTTCTTCAACAGCGGCAAAGCTTCCCGGCATCTCCCCTTCTCCGCCAAACCGACCCCCTGCGCCGCGGAAGCCGCAAAATCCACCGCCGCCGCGCTCTTCGGAGCCGGCGTTGCTGCCGAAGTTTGCGCTTGCGCCAGGCAACAGGGCGCCACAAATCCCGCAATCCACAAAGTAAGAAGCAAACAGGTGGGCCTGATCATGAATTGACTATAGATTGAAAATCGACGCGCCGCCATGGCCCTGCCGAAATTTCATCGCCATCGCAACCGATCCGTTCGCTGCGCGCATTCGCCCGCCTAGCCCATTTTGCAGTGCGGCGGCTTGCTGGTCCCGAGGTCCCGATTGAATCGGGACCGAAGGGCTGCCGCTTTCGTCCGGGCTCAGTGTCGGCTGAAAAAACGACGCCAGCTAGCCCTGTAAATCGCGCGACAGCACGATTCATCGTGAGATCCCGCAGTGCGGGATCGAAGGGCCTCTCTGTCGTTTGCAGTTGCCTTTGTAGCGGCCCGCTTTAGCTGGGCGCCTTTGATTTGCCTTCGCGCAGCCGCAGTCGTCGTGCAGTGACCGCGCCAATTCTCACCTCAGCGCCGTTTCATCCTTCAACCCTTCCGGCGGCAGGGTCGAAGGGAGGTGCGGCACAACCGAGCCCAGCGCGGAAGCGCTGAGAAAAAATGGCGGGCAGGCGCCTGCCGTTATCCTTGGGGGTCGTGGCTTCTGCCACCGCATGAAAATTGTCGGCGCCAAGCGCCTTCCTCTCGGGTCGCATTTCCCGCCCGCCTTTGATCTCCTCAACCCGCCCGAGGAGCTGTCGATGAATTCCCGCAAAGCTCCCTACCCTCACGAAATCCCCGCCCGCACCTTAGCCGCCGCAATCACTTCCGCCAGCAGCGCGCGATATTTCTCGAAGGTATCGTCCACCACAGTAATCGTCGGAATCGTGTGCTTCTCTTCCGGCATCGTCGGCTTGAATTTCGCAAACCCATTCTCATGCACGCCGGTACTGCCTCGGCCCGGCGCAGGACGGCTCAAATGCTCGAACGATCGCGCGTACTTCGTCAAAGCGGCCGGATAAGCCGGCGACCGCGGCACCTGATATACCGGAATGCACGACATCAACGCGTCATAATGCATCTCGCCTACCGCCAGCACTCCCGGATATTTCGCGCGCAGCTCCTTCACCAGTTCCACCGTGCCTTCATACATCCCGCCGCTCAAATTATTGATCCACGCCCCCGCAATATCCAAAAAATAAGCGTCCACGTGGTATTGCTCAATCACTTCCGAAATCCGTTGCGCCAGGTATTCTCTCCACGAAGAAACGCCCAGATTCATGAACGCGCCCCAACCGTCGTTGCTCCGGTCGTTGTCCATGTCCACCCAATCATTCGCGAAATCATCTCCATCCATCCGCACGGTCTGCGCATTTGCCACCTTCGCAAACATGGGGAAATTCCGGTTCGCCACGTTGGCGCCAAACATCGGCATCATCCGGAATCCCATCGTCTGCCCTTTCTGGATCAGCGCGCGAAATCCGTCCTCGCCCCCCAATCGCGGATCGGCTTTGTACAAAGGATAATTCCAGTAATAGCGCCCATCCCACGCCGGCAGAAACACCAGCACGCGCTTCGCCGGAATTTGCGTCGCGGCCCATTCCAGCGTCCTGCCGATTTTGGCGTAGTCGTTGTAAATGTAACCGGTCCAGTGCATCCCGTGAATCGAAAGCACCAGCGCGATCTCCCGAAACCACTCCGGCACATCGCGACGCGTCTCCCAGTCCGGAATCTTAAAAGCCTTCTCCACATGCTCGAAATGGCCGCGCGCCGCTACGTCCATGCTCGGCGCCTTCCCCACGCGCCAAGCCGGGCTTTCAATCGTATCGCTCTTCTCCCAGCCCTCGCGCTCGTAAATCAGCTCCGCCCGATAGCCATCATCTCCCGGCTGCAAATAAAATCGTGTTGCGCGCACCTGCTCGTCGCGCGCCGAAAGATAAAAGAAATCCCCGCTGCCTTTCTGGATCACCACTAGCGGCGTGGTCATGCCACCAAAAAGATACGGATGCTCCTTCGAAATTTCGTTATCCTTCGGATCGAAAAATTTGTTGCACGAAATCGACACCTGCCCGCGCGGCACCCCGCGCACAATCGAAGTCACCGATTTAATCGGACGATCCGTCTCCGCCGTCACTTTCCACTCAAAATAATCGCCGCTCTTCCGCACCCGTGCCACTACGCTGCCTGGAGCCTTCATCTGGTCGCCGGCCCACACCAATTGCGAGCAGCGCATCTCAAATCCATCCGCCGTTTTTTCCACCGTCATGCTCGCCCGATCCATGCCGCAACAATCCTCGAACGTGTGCAATCGAAACGAGAACAGCAACCCCTGAAACGCCACCGAAGGCTCCGGAAAATCGAACCCAAACTTAAAAAAACTCTCCCCCCGCGGCGGCACATACACTCCATCGTTGCAGGTCAGCCCCACAATTTCGCCGTCAGCAACAGCCGGCAACGCTTCCGTCGCGGCACCAGTTGTCCCGTGCTCCAGGCGAGCGCCGTCAGCCGACGCACCGTGCGCCGAGGCCCCAGCCGCGAGCGCCCCATCCAATTTCCGCAACACCGCGGATGAAGCCCCCGCAGCCACAGAAGTCCTCAACAATTCCCGTCGCGAAATTTTGTCAGCCATGGACCTTCCTTAGATGGACACAAAACGCTGCATCGGCGCAGTCCCCGTAGCGCCGGCTCGTCTCGCGCGAACGCCCGGTGGAATGACCTAGGGGCGGATCGCAGACCCTCGCCTGCGACCAAGCCGCCACGCAGCGCCTTAGGCGTGGCGCAAGTGCCCAGCCCGAAAGATCTGGATCACGCCGCAAAAAAAAAAGAGCGCCGTTTTATCCTGCCACGCCGCCAGTGGCACGGTCGAAGGAAGGTGCGACACATGCCGCAGCCCGCCCGGCAACCGCTCACCTCAACTGAATTCTCCAACCACCTCAAATCGCCTCTCTGCACCGGTCGGGAAAATCACCGTGTCGCGCGAAAGCGATCTCAACTCCACTACTCGTCCATTCACCGTCACCCGCCGCACAGCGTTCACCGATGGCATTCGCAACTTCACATGAATTTCCTTCACCCCGCCAGCCTTCCCCAAATCAATCTTCGCCTTCACCTTCTTCGCCCCGGCATCCGCCTGCAGGACGAAACTCACCCTCCCAAACCGCGTCGGCGCCTCCGCAATCCGTATCTCCTTCCCCGACGCCACCCACTCCCGCGGCAATCCCTTAGCAAAGTAAATTCTGTCCTCGTCGGAATCTTCGAGCACCAGCATCCAGCGCACGAGCAAAGGAATCGTCTGCTGCGCCGGAATACAAAAAAGCGCCGTATCGCCGTCCACTCCCGATACCTCACCCGCCGTCCAACTCCCCCGCGTATGATCGTGATAACGATGCGCGTAAAGAAACAGCAAATATTCCTCGACGCGATCCAATCGCAAAAGCATCTGCGCATACCCGTAAGAAATAAATCCCAAAATGTCGCGCCCCTCGGGATGCGGCCGTTCGATATTCGCCACCACCCCCAAAGTCGTTCCGCCGTAAGCGCGCATGCAATCAATCACGGTGTTCGCCAAATTCGCCGGCAGCACATCCGGCTGCAAAAGCTCCGCGTAGGCGCGATGCGCCCACTGCTGCGGGCTGGGATGCTCCTTCTCCAGCGATTCACGAAACATCATGCTCGTCCCCGGCAACGGCCCGATATAAGCGGGCGATACGTCGCTGCGCACATTCGCGCGCATGCTCGCAATCACCGCATCCTGCAAATCCTTGCTGCGCTTCAACCACTCCCCCGCCGCAGCCCCGGCGCCCGGATGAATTGCCGGCCACACTTTCCCCATGTCCCGAAGCCCTCGCGCCGCAAACGCATTGTTCGCGAAATAAGGCAGCCACCAAACCATCGGCTTCGGATGCAAACACGAATCCGACTCGCTCCACCCATGAATAATCCCGTAACCCACATCCTCTTTGGGCAGCTGCAAACTCAAATCCTGCAGCTCGGTCAAAAGCGCCGTCGTCGCCACAATCTTTTCGCGATGCTTCACCAGCAGCGCCGCATCGTGCGTGTAATTGAAATAACGCGCCAGCAACGAAAGCGTCAGCCCAAATTGCGCGGTTTCCGGCCCGCGCATGTTGATCATCCCCTTCGCGTCCGTAAAATCGGTCAGATAGTTATCAATAATCTCCCGCGCCGCCTCGAATCGCCCCCACTCCAGGTTCGCGTACACCGCCATCGTGAAAATGTCCTGGAACCCGTCATACTCCGGACCGTAGTAGTCGCGATCCACCGCGCCATACTTCGGATACACGCCTCCGGGCCGCACCATCAACTCCTTCGCGAACGCGTGCTTCGCCATATTCACCCACGAATCATCGGGCAACGCAGTCGGCACAAAATCCTGCAACTGTTTTTCCCAGTACGCCGCGAACACCAGTAACGCGCGATAAAATTCCTCGGCGCTCGGATCTTGCCGCGTCGGAGGAAATGCGGGATAGCTGTATCCGTACACCACCTTCGTCACTTTGCAGTCTTCCACGCGCGTCGTGCGATGCCACGTCTGCACGATGAACCGGTCATGCGCCTCCACGTCTCCGAACACCACGACTTCCACATACGCACTTTCGGAATTGGGCATCACCTTGCGCACCGCCGGCATCCATCCGCCAATCAATCCTTCCCATCTTTTTTTTGCCGCGTCATTCGTGATCTCCGGAAAATATTGACCCGGATGGTAGGTCCTCGTGTTCCCCGACGGAAACACCGGCATCGTGTCTGCGCATTCTTTCGTTCCCACAAAAGTGTTCCACGGCAAGCGCCAGCGCGATTCCTCTTTCGCCGTGCCTTGCGGCGGCGCCGCTGATTTCACCAGCTCCGGATCCGGATCGCCATGCTGCAAAAGCTTGTCAGCCAACAAATCAGGCCCGGACATTCCAATATCGGCGAGCTTCAACCCCAAATACGGTAGATCCGCCTCCGCGAAAGTCGCTTCCGCGCTCTTCGCCAGCACGCGCGACGCTCCTGCCGAAGAAATAAAACTGATCGCCCCGTCGCGCGTCCGCAAATCTTCGTACACCTTCCATCCGGTCGCGCCAATCTTAAATTCGCACACCAAAGTATGCCCCGCTACATCCGGTGCAGCGCCCGAACTCATTCCTAGCTCAAGAGTCGGATCGAATCCAGCCGCCTGCGCCGGCTCCGCAGCAGCCACTCTCTCCGCCGCCGCAGCATTCGCCGCCGCATATCCCAACGCCGCAGAAGTCACGCCCAAATCCCGCAAGAATTCTCGCCGATCCATCGCTCACCCCCGCCCGCGATTCGATCACCACACACGCACGAACCAAATCCCGATTTTGACTCTGTAGCGGCCAGCTTTAGCGGGGCGTCTTTGACTTTCCTAGCGCCGGCGTGCCGCCGGCTTTGTGGCCTCTGCTTTTGCTGTTGCCGTTGCAGCGGCCGCCTGCTTTTTAGGCGGGCTCCTTTGACTTGCCGTCTTTACCGACGCACTACCAGACTAAAACGCCGCCTCCACCGCCCGCCCCGCAAACGCCACCTTCCGCACCGCGTCACCCAACTTCACTTCAATGTCCCGACGCCCTGGCGCGAGCATCCGCGACCCAGCAGCCAACTCCAATTTCAAAATCCGCCGCGCATCGTTCCACTGCATCGCGATCCCCATCCACTCGCCCTTCCGGTAATTGAACGAATTCCCATCATCCTCATAAAACAAAAACGAACTATCCCCTCCCGGAAAAATCGTGATCGCAAGCGGCCCCTCCACCTTCTCATCCGCAAATTGCTTCACCGGTCCCAACGGCAAAATCGCCCCCGCCCGCACATACAAGGGAATCGTCTGCAAATCCACGGCCCGGCTAATCTCCCGCCCGCCCTTCACGCGTTCGCCGCTCCAAAAATCGTACCAATCCCCGGTCGGCAGATAGACCGCTCGCGACGTCGCGCCCTGCTCCACCACCGGCGCCACCAACAAATCCCGGCCCCACAAATATTCGTCCCCCCGCTCGACGGCCGCCGCATCCTCCGGATAATGCAGCCACAACGAGCGCATCACCGGCATCCCCGTCAGCGTGCACTCGCGCACCGCGCTGTAGATGTACGGCAACATCCTGTAGCGCAGTTCCAGATATTTTCTGCAAATTATTTCCACCTGCGCATTGTGCAGCTGGCTAGCGTCCGGAATCGCCGCGCCGCCATAGTTGCGAATTTCCACCGGCCCCGGATCGCCCGTGTTCCAACCCCAAGGGAGCCGCAATTTCCAGGTGCGCCCGTGCGAACGAAACAATGTGCAAAACGCGCCAAACTGAAACCAGCGCACAAATAATTCCGCCGTGAATTCTTTCGTCGGAACAAATCCGCCGATATCCGTTCCCCAGTAAGGCACGCCGCTCAATCCAGTGTTCACCGCGATCGGCAAATGAGTTTTCAGCGTCTCCCAAGTCGAATACACATCGCCCGACCACAAGAACGACGCATATCGCTGCATCCCCGCGTACCCGTTGCGATGCAGCGCAAACGGTCGCTCGTTCGGCCGGTCAATCTGCGGACCTTCCCAGTACATTCGGTTCCGCACCAGGCTCGCCGCAATGTCGAGCGGATCGCCCTCGTCCGGCCACCACCCGTCCACGCCCATCGCGAAATCTTTCCGGTGCGCGTCCCAATAACAGCCCGCTTCCTGCTCGTCATATTGCACGGCGTCGCAAGTGTCCTGCGCTCTGCCCGTCAACGTGTCTGTCAAAATCACCGTATGTACCACCGCGCGAAAATTATCCTTATGCAGTTCCGCCAGCATCTTCGGCGGATCCGGAAACGCCCGCGCATTCCATTCGAACGCGCCGTTTTCCGTGTTCCACCCGTTCGGACAAAATCCTGTGCCCAGATAAATCATCGCGTCGCACGGCAATTTCTTTTCGCGAAACGTTTTCGCCTCCGCCAGAATCTCTTCCGGACTCCCCAGCGTCCGGTGCGATTGCATGTAACCGAAACTCCACAGCGGCGGAAGCTGCGCATTTCCCGTCAACCGCGCGTATTCACCCATGATCGTCGCCGGGTCACGCGCCGCGACGAAAAAAATGTCCAGCGGATAGGCCGCGTCCGGCCCCGTCGGCAAAAATTTACCTTCCGGCCCCGAAAAATCAAATGTCCCGAAGGGCTGGTGAAAAAATATCGCCCACCCTTCCGTCCCAATCAGCCAAGGAATCGGCACCCGGCCGCCGTTCGTCTGCAGTTTGTAACCGCCCTGCCCCCGCTTCATCGTGTCAACCGATCCCCGCCGATCGAATTGCGGCCCGCCCTCTCCCAATCCAAGCAAAGGCGAATTTCCCGTCGCGAACGAAACCACTCCGCTCGTCTGCTCCACCTTGAGCTGTTGAATCACTGCGCCATCCGCGCCGGCAATCGTAAACGAGAGCGGGCTCGGCGAAATTTTCACGCTGCAATCGCCCAGCTGCACGACGCGCTCCGCAAATCCGCCGCTCAGCTTCGTCACCGGGCCATTCCAGGCCTCCTGCACCAGCGATCCGTCGCTCCGCACAGCTTCGCCACCGCGGGTCGCCGAAAAAATACTCAGCCGCAACGTGTGCGCACTAACCGACGAAACCCGCATCTCCAGATCCTGCTCCGCCGGCGCCAGTCCCCCTTCGCTCGCACCCCCCACTCCCGGCAAAATAAACGCCGCGCAAGTCGCGCCGATAACCTTCAACACCTGCCTGCGGTCATGTTGCGTGCTCATGAATGGCAATCCCCTGTCGAACGAAGATGGATATGAACCTAGCCAAGACTTCCTGCGGCCGTCAGCACCAATCCCAGCGCAAAAGAAAACAACATGTCATTCCGAGCGCGAATTTCGCCCGCGGAACCTGAAGCTGTCTTCGTTTTTGCTTTTCTCGGCGTACTCCGCGTCTGTGCGGTAGTTTCACCTTTCTCTGTGTTCTCCGCTTTTCCGGGTGTCCTCGGTGTTCCATCTTTCGCCTTTCCGCAAATGCGAAATACACCCAACTACTGCTTCCCACTCAAATCCCCATAAAACTTCCAATGCGCCACATAATCCCGCGTCAACTTCTCACTCATGAAATCCGCGCGAATCATCTCAATCGGAATCGCGTTCTCCTTCAACACCGCATCGTGGAACTGTCGCTCCGTCATCTTCCCGGAATCCACCAGCGCCTGGTGCAGTGCCCCGAGCTGCAGTCCGCCCAGCATGTACCCAGCCTGATACAGTGGCGAATACTCTCCCGCGAATGATCGCCGCACCTCCGCCGTAGCGTTCTCCCGCTCGTGCCCCACCTTATCCACCAGAAAATCGACGCACTGCTGCGGCGTCCAATTCCCCAAATGAAAATTCAATGAAAACATGATCCGTGCCGCGCGGTGCATCCGCCAGAACAACATTCCGATCCGATCCTGCGCCGACCGCGCAAAATTCATGTCCCAAAACAGCATTTCCCAATGCAGCGCCCATCCCTCCACGTAAAACGAAGTATCAAACGGCCGCCGCCACGCCCGGTACCGCCGCGCCATGAAGCCCTGCAGCTCGTGTCCGGGAATCAGTTCGTGAAAGACCGTCGCGCGCGCAAAATGAATGTTGTTTCCGCGCATGCTCATCATTTTCTGCTCGAACGTCATCCCGTCCGTCGGATAGGAAACGCTGATGCGATCCCCGCCCGTGAAAAACGGATTCACCAGCTGCCTGTCCGGCGTCATCATCTCCATCCACCACGATTCCTTCGCCAGTTCCGGCACGGTCACCAGCTCGTGCTTCTCCACGTACGCAATCGCTTCCAGCGCCAGGTCGCGTATCAGCTCCGGCTGTTTTCCGGGCGGCACGTAATCGGATTTCACCTGTTCCAGAGCCTTGTGCCAGTCGTCGCCATCCCCCATCTCCCGCGAAGCGCGCTTCATCTCCGCCTCGCACCACGCGTATTCGCGGTCCGCCAGCACCAGCAATTCTTCCGGCGTGTACGGAATCATTTCGTAGCTCAAGCTGCTGATCAGCGCGTCGCGCCCGATCGGATTTCCGACAATGGTGGTCTTGTCCCCCGGCTTGATTCCCACAATCTGCTCGCGCACCTGCGCCGCGTAACTTTCCAGATTCGTGTCCACCACCTTGTAGGTCACACCCGTCCACCAGGTGAACTGCGGATCGTACCCGTTGTAAAAAGTGAACCAATCCTTCAGCGACTGCCGCAGCTGGTCCGTCTCATTTGCCGCGCGATTGGCCACGTACTTCGAAGTCTTCACCGTGCTCAGCGATTTTTTTGCCTCGTCAATTTGCTTGTTCAAACTCTCGAGAGTCGCCGCCGCCTTCGCCGGGTCCAGGTTTTCCATATGCCGCAAAGCTTCCGCGAGCGCTACGATTGTCGGAGCAAACGGCAACAGCGGCGCGGTCTCCGCGATTTCCTTTCGCCGCAAATCGATTCCCCGCAATTCGTGATGGAGCGTGTTCTTCAGCAGGATGTAATCAATCTTCCCGTCCTGCTGCATCGCGTCGAAGTCCACCTTCTCGAGCTGCGCCTGCCACTCGCTGTAGAACTTCTGCATGCGCTCGAGCACGGCCGGCGAAAGCGGCGTCCGGTCCGAACGCTGTAAAAGCGTGCGGTCCGCGTCATATCGTTCCAACAACGCCCGCAGCTCGCTCGCTGGCGACTGCATCTCCCCGGCGCGATCATAGGCTTTGCCGTCCAGACCGTCGTGGCGATCGCCCGGTGCCGCAAATCCGACGCATACTAAGCTAAGAGAAAGGAGCACGGTCAAAACGGAGGACTTCGCCAGCAGTTTGTATCTCATAAGACAGGGATTGTATACAATATGCGGGAAAGCGCTAGCCCTATCGTGCCCGAACCCGCTAGCCCGGGTCCACCACTCATCTCACAGCTTATTAAACGGCTCGGTGACCCAACTGCCGCTGCTTCTAGCTTTTAACTCTTATCGGTCAACTCTCAACCGCTAGCCTCGACAACCCAGCTCCACCAACTCCATGTGTCCTTCGATTTTCGCATCAGGCCGCAGCCAGGATTCATATCTCACCAGAATACGTTTTCCCTCGCGGCTAACAAATAACCACAACCCGTGCATGTATCCGGCCTTGGCGAACAAGCTATACACGCTGCTGACGTCGGTCGTTCCCGGCGCGGTCAGATCGTCGTATCGCTTGCCGATTAATTCTTCCCGGCTGTACCCCATCAGTTGGCAGAAACTATCCGAAACCTCGACAAACCGCCTGTCAATGTCCACTACCGTCACGTATTGCGGTGCCACTCGAATCCGCGGAATTTCCGGATTCCCCAGTTCCTGGCCCATGGCCTTGGCAAGTTTTTTGGCCCAGTCGGGATACTGTCGTTCAGCGCCATATCGGGTTGTGCGCCGCGGCGTGCGTGGCTCATCTTTTGGCACTGGGCGAAGTACCTCCCGGTTCGGCCTGGCATCCATCCCGGCCCGATATGAATCTGCGCCGCATTCCACGATGAGCGGCGCGCGGCTCTGTCGGCCTCAGCGGTAGCTTCCGGCAACTCGGAGTCATCGCAACACTACCGTTATGACGGGTGCTACGTGGCTACGACGTTACCTGCCCGGGATTCTACTGCGAACCGCGGGTCGTTTCAACAATTTCGCTTCCGTGCTCTGCACGGAGTGCACTTCCTGGGAACGCCAATCTCCCGATGGGCGCTCCACGCTACAATTTCCAACCGCGCCTCGCCGGACGCCACCGCGTTGCCTTCGGTGAGGTTCGTCGCGCCCCGCTTTTCCGGTTTGACTAACGACGGCTCGGGTTATACCTTCGATGCTTCCACCACGAGGACACCCTGATGACCACGCGCCGCGCAAAACCCAAGCCACGCTGCATCCTGGTGATTGACGTCGGCGGAACAAACATCAAGCTCCTGATGACCGGACAAAAAGCTCCCGTGAAAATTCCGTCCGGCCGCTCCATCACCGCCGCCAACATGGTTCGCGTCGTCAAAAAAGCCACGCACTCCTGGAAATACGATTGCATCGCCATAGGTTATCCCGGCCCAGTCGTCAACGGCCATCCGCTGCGCGAGCCTCACAATTTAGGCGGCGGCTGGATGGGCTTCGACTTCCGCAAGGCCTTCGGCCGCCCCGTCAAGATTATCAACGACGCCAGCATGCAGGCCCTGGGCAGTTACCAAGGCGGCCGCATGCTCTTCCTCGGCCTCGGCACCGGCCTTGGCTCCGCGATGATCATCGACGGAGTCCTCGAACCAATGGAAGTCGCGCACCTCACCTACAAACACGGAAAAACGTACGAAGACTATCTCGGTTTGCGCGGGCTGGAAAAATTAGGAAAGAAAAAATGGCGCCGCCAGGTTTTCAAGGTCACGGAAAAACTAAAAGCAGCTTTGGAAGCCGACTACGTAGTCTTGGGCGGCGGCAACGCCACAAAGCTGAAAAGACTCCCGCCCGGCGTCCGCCTCGGCAAGAACGAGAACGCCTTCCTCGGCGGCTTCCGACTCTGGTCGCAACCAGACCGCTAGGCCTCCAGCATCGAGAGCGCGGAGCTTCAGAGCCTGCGAGAGAAGTCCTACACTGCGCCAAGGCGAGGTTCCACGATTCGCCCATAGAGAAAACTGCGTGTCATCCCGAACGGAGTCCCGCGCTCTTTCTTCCCGCGCCGCACTTTGGCGGGCGCGGGATGCAGACAGGGATCTGCTTTTTTGCGGAACGCTCTAGACTCCGAGCCTCAATGTTGCGCCGGCGCGCTCGGCGCCCCAATTTTCGTGCCAATCACTTCACCCGAAATGATAATTTCCACGCGCCGGTTCTGCTGCCGCCCCGCCGCCGTATCGTTGCTCGCCACCGGATTGGACTTCCCAAATCCCGTCGCCACGATCGAAGTCGCATCCAACCCCTGCTGGATCAAATAATCCCGCACCGCATTAGCCCGCTGCTCCGAAAGCGTTTGGTTGAACGCATCGCTTCCCACGCTGTCCGTGTATCCCTCGACCGATAAATGCAATCCCGGATGCGCGAGCACGATGCCCGAAAATTTCGCCAAAGCCTCGCGCGCCGATGGCTGCAGTTCATATTTCCCGAACGCGAACAACACGTCCGCCATGTTCACCTGCAGGCCTCGCGGCGTGTCCGTCGTCGGCAGGACCCGATTGAATTGGTCCAGCAGCGCCGCCCGCAGCGCCTGCTTCTCCGCTTCCGCCCTCGCCGCCGCTTCTTGCGCGGCCTTCTCTCGTTGTTGCGCCGCATCCGCTTGCTGCTGTGCTGCCAAGGCCGCCGCGTCCGCTTGGCTCCGCGCGGCATCGGCCTGCGCGCGAGCCGCCGCTGCCTGCGCCGCATCCCGCTCCGCCTGCAATTTTTGAATTTCAGCCTGTTGACGCGCCGCTTCTTCCTCCTTCCGCTTCGCGTCCGACGCAGCCACTGCCGCCTGTGCCGCTGCTTGCTCGGCCGCCGCCTTCTGTTGCGCCGCGCGTTGCAAAGCGATCGCTCGCGCATCGGCCGCTGTCTGCACCACGTCGCGCGCCGCCGCGATCACTTCTTTCCTGCTGGCTTTCTTCGCCAGCAAACTGTCCGCCTGCGCTAGCGAGGCGACCGCCTTCTGATAAGCATCCGGCGCCAGCGTGTCGGCCCCCGCGCTTTGCGCGATGGACACTGCATTACGCGCCTCATAAATCTCCAGCGGAACCTTCGCCGAAAAATCCGTGATCGGTTCCCGCGCCTTACCCATGTCGTAGGTATATCCGCCGCGCTGCATCAACTCGTAATTCGCCGTCACCTGCTCCGCTGTTCCCACCGTATCCGCCCGCACCACATTCTCCAGCACCACCACGTCGCTCGGCATGCTCACCGCAAAATACGGCTCCGCCGTCACGATCATTCCAAACGTTTGCAGATTCGTCGTCGCCGTCAATTTGCTCTTGTCACCGTCCAGCAGCAATTCCCCCAGATTATTCGGCTTGCCTTCCGGCGTAATCGCCCACAACACGTAGGTCAAATATTCTTTCCCGAACTTCTGCGCCGACTGCATATTCTTGAAACTCGCGCTCACCACGATCGATCCCTGCTTGCTGTCCACCTTCGCGTCGCCCTTCGCCAGGGGCAGCAGCGGCGTCCCTTGAAAACCAATCATCGTCGACCCGCTGCGGTGCTGATAGCTCACTGCGGTCACGGTCTTCCCCACCACCGTCACGTTATAGATCGACTGATTCCCTTGCTGCGCCGGAGCAGACTGCTGCGCTCCCGCCGCCGCGCAAAAAACCGCCAGCGCCGCAATCAGAACGCCCAGAATCTTTTTCATGTTCGTAAATCGCTCCTTTGTCCAGCTCACGCCGCGGCGCGCGAATTCGCGCGCAAATCGGCCCATCGGCGCATCCACTCGTGGGAACCGTACTCTCCGCAAACGGCCCAAGTGTACCAAAATGATGCATGGCTTCCGAGCGCCATCATGCCCACCCAGGCTGGCGATACAAACCGCGACCAATCATCCTCGACGTTTTCCAGCCACTCGCCACTCCCCACGAGCCGCTGCCTTTATAATCAGCCCCAACCAATCAGGTCTCCCGTCAGCCGTGCGCATCTCGACCACCCGGCGGATCTTTCAGCGCATCGCTCGCTAGACCGCTCTCAAGAAATTTCACAGGAATCCTCGATTTCCTCGCGCATCACAAGGTACGATATATATTCATGATCGAACGCTCATTGCTGGTCGCTGCCGTGCTGCTCTTCCTCATCCCCTCGGGAATTCGCGCCTGCACCTGCTCCAAACAACCTCCCGGAAAATGTCCCGGCCTGCAATCCGACGACGTCGTCTTCCTCGGCACCGTCACCGAAGTCGCCGCCGTCGCTCCCGACGCCACCACCGCCGAATCTGCCAGCGCTGCCGCCAACACGAACGAAGCAAACCCCGGCGCCGCTGCCCAAACCATCGCGCCCATCACCCGCTATCATTTCCACGTTGACGAAAAATTTGCCGGCCCCGACTCCGCGGACATCGACGTTTTCTCCGGCGGCGACGATGCCGATTGCGGTTACTACTTCAAGAAGGGCGAGCAGTACATCGTCTTCACCCAACAGGAAACCGAAGGCCGTCTCTTCGCAGTCGTCTGCAGCCAGACGCGCCCCTCGAGCGAAGGCCGCGCGCTTCTTCCCCAATTACGTTCCATGCGCAATCACGACCGCGTCGCTTCCGTCTTCGGCGTCCTGCGCCGCTCCGATCCACCGCTTCTCGCGCCCACCGACGATCCCGAAGACCCCATCCCGCACGTAAAATTGAAGCTGCGCTCCAAAGACGATCGCTTCGCCACCAGCACCGGCCCCGACGGCGTATACTCTTTCTACGACGTTCACGCCGGCGAGTATATTTACACCGCCGACCTCCCCGCGCGCTTCGAGTTTACGCAAAAAACTCTGAAAGGCGGCCTGCCTCCCTTCAAGATCCCCTCCGGCGCGTGCTACGAATACAACGTCAACGCCCTCCCCACCGGAAAAATCCGCGGCAGCGTCCTCGGCCCCAATGGCAAATCTCTGAAACTCGCTTCCGTCGAACTCTATCGCGCCGAGCGCTTCGACCCAGCGCAGCCCGGCCTCTGGGGCTTTCAAGGCTCCGACGGCAAGTTCGAATTCGATCACATCGGCCCCGGCGACTATCTTCTCGTCTTCAATCGCCTGAATCGCCGCGATCCCAATTCGCCTTTCCCGCGCACGTTCTATCCCGGCGAAGCCGAGCAATCCGCAGCTAAAATCATCAAAGTGAAAGATGGCCAGCAAATTCTGAACGCCAACATCAAACTGCAAGCCGGCTATCCCACGCGCACAGTAAAAGTTCAGCTCAAATGGCTCGACGGCCGCCCCCCCGGCGAAGTCACCGTCACCGCACAAGCCGAAACGGGCGACAATCCCGCCGCTCGCAGAATCGGCGAAGGTCTCTACGAGTTCACCCTGCTCCAATCAGCCAGCTACACCTTCTCGGCCTGGGAAGATCTCGATCCACAACGCCTCAGCCAACGCCACGGCAACACCAGCTGCACCATCCCCGCTCGTATAAGCTCCGACGTCCAAAAAATCTCCGCCAGCACTGGCGCAGCCGACGCCGCAACCAACGACACAGCCAATAACACGGGCAACGACGCCGGCGGTGACCCGGCCGCCAACGCAACCGACAGCGCGGCCAGCAACCCAACCGACGCCCCCGGCGCAATCACCCTCACCTTCACGAATCCCCCCTGCAATTAGCACCACTCCGCTTTTCGCGGCACAGCCACACTCTTGCCGTGCTCTTGTTTGTCGTTGAATTTGTAGCGGCCGCCTGCTTTTTAGGCGGGCGTAGTTGACTTTGACTCTGCTTTTGACGCCGTAGCGGCCAGCTTCAGCTGGGCGCCTTTGCCTTCGGTTTTCTCTGTGCCTCTGTGGCAGAAGTTCGTCACGACATCGCCACGCACCTACCCCGGTTTGACTTGCGCCGACTCCCCTACGTAGAATCCCTCCGCGATCATTGGGGCGCGAAATCAATACATCGGAGCGTAAATGAAGACCTTCCTAGCCACCTGTGCGGCAACGCTGCTTTTCCTCACGATCAGCACAACCGCGCAAGAACCAGCAAAAGACGCCAAGCCACCCGCCGCCGCGACCGACGCCAAAACCCCAGACGCCAATCCCCCCAAAGAAGAAACCTGGCCCAGCGACCACAACATAAAAATCAACAACCAATCCATCGCCTACAAAGCCACCGCCTCCACTACGCTCCTGAAAGACGAAAAAGGCGAGCCCACCGCGCTGATCTATTCGACCGCCTACACTCGCAGCGACACGAAAGATTTCACACAGCGCCCCATCGCCTTCCTCTACAACGGCGGTCCCGGCTCCGCATCCATTTGGCTGCACATGGGCGCCTTCGGACCGCGCCGCGTCGTCAACGCCGACCACGCCTTCACTCCGCCCGCGCCCTACAAAATCGAAGACAACGCCAATTCCCTCCTCGATAAAACGGACATGGTTTTCATCGATCCCGTCGGCACCGGCTTCAGCCGCGCCGTCGGCAAAGCGCAGAGCAAGGATTTCTGGGGCGTGGACCAGGACATCAAAATGTTCGCGCAGTTCATCAACATCTACATCAATCGCAACAATCGCTGGAACTCCCCGAAATTTCTCATCGGCGAAAGTTACGGCACCTTCCGCTCCGCCGCGCTCGGAAATTATCTGCAATCGCATGACGGCATCTACGTCAACGGCATCGTGCTCATCTCCTCCGTTCTGAACCTCGGCACCATCTCCTTCAATCCCGGCGACGACCTGCCCTTTATCCTCTACGTCCCCAGCTATGCGGCCACCGCCGCGTATCAAAAAGCCCTGCCGGATCCTCCCTCCGATGTGCCGGCCTTCCTCGCCGAAGCCCGCAAATTCGCCTCGACCGATTACGCCACTGCGCTGATGAAAGGCACCAACATCACCCCAGCCGAAAAATCCGAAATCGCGAAAAAACTCTCGCACTTCATCGGCCTCAGCGAAGATTACCTCCTGAAAGCCGACCTGCGCGTAAACCTCCAGCAATTCAATGTTGAGTTAATGCGCAGCCACGGCCTCACCACCGGCCGCTATGACGCGCGTTACACCATGCCCACCTACGACATGCTCACCGAATACGCCGAAGACGACCCGTCCTACACCGCCGTGCGCGGTGCCTTCACCGCCGCATTCAATAGCTACGCCCGCGAGGAATTGAAAGTCACTGAAGAAAGATCCTATGAAGCTCTCAGCGGCGACGTTGGCAGTAGTTGGGATTGGAAACATCGCGGCCCGCAAGGTGGCGGCTTTTTCCCGGGCTCCGCAAATGTCTCCGGCGACCTGATCCAGGCGCTGCTGACCAATCCGCACCTGCAAGTCCAGGTCGAAAACGGCTTCTACGATATGGCCACGCCCTTCTACGCCACCGAATACACCATGGACCATCTCTTCCTGCCAGGAAACTTGCGCGGCAACATCCACTTCGAATACTACGGCGCAGGCCACATGATGTACCTGCACGAAGAAGACCTGGCTCGACTGAAATCCAACGTCGCCGCCTTCATAGACAGCGCATCAAAATAACCTGGGAACGCCAATCTCCCGACTGGCGTTTTTGCTTTTGCCGTGGGCTTTGCTTTTGGAGGGGCGGGTCGCAGACCCGCCCGTTGTCTCTGCCGCCGAATTTGCTGTTGCCCTTGGTTTTCTCTGCGCCCTGAGCGTCTCTGCGGTTCAAGCCTTTGTGGTTCTCAGATTTATCTCCGCCTTTCTCGGTGTCCTCTGTCGGTGCCCTCTGTGTCTTACATCTTTGGCCTTGTTCCATCGTCTGGCGCCACCGTCATCCTGAAACGCCTTGGCCCTCGGCTGTACCCAGGCTGGTTTTATCTGTGTTCAGCAGCGTTCTTCGGTGGTGCCTTTGAACCAGTCCCATCAATCCCCAACCTTCAGGGCAGGAGGCACCGCCGCCCCTTCGCCCTTCACATAGTGCCCGTACCAAAACAAATACCTCTCATACCGATCCCCAATAAACGACGGCCGCGCAAACTCGTGATACTCCCCCGGATAAACCACCAACAACGTCGGCACTCCCAACCTCCGCAAACTCAGATACAACTGCTCCCCATTGATCACCGGAACGTTCCAATCCACGTCCCCTCCCATCACCAGCGTCGGCGTCGTAATCTGGGTCACGCGATTGAATGGCGAAATCTTCTCCCACAGCGCGCGATTCTTCCAGGGCAGTCCCAACTCGTACTCCCAATCGCGCGAATACAAGTCGTGCCCCCAATTCGTGATATATAAAAATTCCCCGGCCCCCGAAATCGCCGCCTTGAATCGTGTCGTCTGCGTGATGATGAAATTCGTCGAAATCCCGCCGTACGACCAGCCTCCCACTCCCAACTTATCGGGATCCGCAACTCCCTGCGCCACGGCGTAATCGACCATCGCCATGTCGTCCTCATAATCCTTGTGGCCCCAATCCGCAAAAATCGCCTTGCAGTAATCCAGTCCGTATCCCGACGACCCTCGCGGATTCGGCGTCAGCACCACATACCCATTCGCCGCGTACAGCTGCGGATCGAAATTAAACTCTGCGTAATACGCCCACACCGGCCCGCCATGCGGTTTCAAAATCGTGGGATATTTCAAGCCCGGTTGATAGTCCGGCGGTTTGTACAAATATCCCGCCACGCTGGTTCCGTCCTTGCTCTTGAAATGCACGTACTCCACAGTCGGCAAACGCAATTCCGCCATCAGCGCATCATTCACGCTCGTCAATCTTCGTAGTTCGCCGCCCGGTGGCAGCAAATACAGCTCATCCGGATGCGTCAGCTCTCCCACGGTCGCCACCGCAGCGCCATCCGCACCGAGCGAGTACGCTTCCACCATCTTGCGGCCGCCGATCGGCCGCGTAATTTCTCCGCCCGTCGCCGCCACGCGCATCAGATTCTGAGTTCCGTCGTCATCCGCGATGAAATAGATAAATTTCCCATCCGCCGAAAATCGCGGAATCGTCGAATTGCGGTCCAGCTTCTGCGTCAGCACATTCGCCGCGCCACCCGTCGCCGGTGAAACCGCAATCTGTATAGTCGAATATTGAAATAATTCCGGCTCCAGCTGCGTGGTGTACGCAATCCATTTTCCATCCGGTGACCACGCCGGCGCCTCCTCCGTCCCCAGATTCGTCGTCACCTGCAGCAATGACTTGCCTTGATCCGTGTTGTCCGCCGCCACCACCCAGATATCCTTGTTGTAGTTCAAATCCGGTTCGGGCGCCGAACGGTTACTCGCAAACGCGATCTTGCTCCCATCCGGAGACCACGCCGGGTCATCGTCGTCGTAATCGCCTGAAGTAATCTGCCGTTGTTTGTGATCCGCAAGCGTGAACACGTACAAATGTGTTCTCCGCCGGTCCAGGTAGCCGATCTCATCCTCTTTGAAACGCACGCGGTCAATCACCCACGGCCGCGGCTTGGGTTTTGCCTTGCTGTCCTTCGCCTTGTTCTCCGCGTCCGCGATTTCCTCCGGCGTCGGATCCTGCAGCACCAGCACCATCCGGTCGCTCGCCGGCGACCACGCGAAACTCTCCACATCCTGAATCGTGTCGGTCAGCTGCTGCGCCTCGCCTCCTTCGCGATTCAGAATCCACACCTGCTTCTTGCCCTTCTCCTCATCATCGTCGCCGCCTTGCTCACGCGCCGAAATAAACGCAATATATTTTCCGTCCGGACTCCATCGCGGATGTGCAGACGATTGATTTTCGTCCGTCAGTGCAATCGCGCTCCCGCCGCTAGCAGGAACCATCCATATCCGCCGCCGGTTCTTGTCCTCCTTCAAGTTCGCGGTCTTCACCGTGTACGCCACCCATTTCCCATCCGGGCTGATCTGCGGATCCCCCACGTCCTTGATCCGAAAATAATCATCCACTGCCAAAACACGCCCGCCCGCCGACGAGCCAGAGCTCCCCGCCGCGGCCGGACTCTGCGCCCACGAAACGCCAGCAGCCATCATCAACATCACCAACAACCCAATTTTTCTGTGAAATTTCATTCCGACACCCTTTCCAGGTAAGCAAATAAATCCCAAACTCGTTGCGGTCGCGAAGTATATCAGAACGCCTCGGCGCGCAGGATTCGCCAACCGGGCACGCGGCTGGCATAGCCTTTCCCTGGGTCCTCTGCGTTAAATCCGGCGCCTTGCTCCCGCGCCCACCCAACAAAAAAGGGCACGGCCATCGTCATCGGCCCTGCCCTTTCCCAACACCCTGCGGAGATGAATCTCTAACTCGAACCAAAAATCTGCAAAACCCGCTACGATCCCTTCGCTGGATTCATCGCGAGCGACGTGACATGAATCGTATCCCCATCCAGCGTCCCCTTGACGGTCACCTCGTGCCCCGCATGACCGTCCGCCCTATCCTGCGGCTCGAGAATGTACACCTTCTTGTCGGCGTCATTGTACAAAGCATATTTTGCCCCATGCGATTTCACGCACTTGGATGTGCACTCCGCCTTCGCCGCGCTCGCATCCTTCGCTCCGCACATATCATTGGTGATCACGCCGGACCACGATCCACTCTTCGCCACGCTGTCCTGGCCCGCCACCGATAACCCCACCACAAATACCATCGCAATCGCCGCAAGCATCACTCGCTGTATCATGATCGAATTCCTCCTCACCGTTAGACGCGCCTTCGCCGCCCCGCAACCACGTCCGAAATAATGTGTCACTAATCCCCGCATTTGTCCATAAACCGCGCAGCCCACGACCGACCGGGCCTCGCATCGCCGCTTCCAGCCCCTGGCCACGCACCTCTAGCCACTGCCTTCCTAATCCAGCCCACGAAAGGCCGCCCGAGTCCTTCGCGCCGGCAACCACCTCGTCTTGACTTTCAACTCCTGCCCGTCAGCTCTCAACCGCGCGCCTCGCCGCATTGACATGCCCCGCGCATCCCAACTAATCTAAACCCGATGTCCACGCAACCCGCCGCTCCGCAAAATTTTCAGCCGCGCTCCCATCCCCATCTCTACGAGATCAACACCTGGACCTGGCTCGAACAACTCTCCGCCCGCCTGGGCAAAAATATCACTCTCGCCGAAGTCCCGGACTCTGAATGGGACTCACTCGCAAACTCAGGCTTCCACATCATCTGGCTGATGGGCGTCTGGCAACGCAGCCCTCTTTCGCGCCAAATCAACCTGCAAAATCCAGCGAATGCCGGGCAATTCAATCTCGCGCTGCCCGGATGGAAACCCTCCGACGTGATCAGCTCGCCCTATGCCGTCGCAGGCTACGTTCCCGACGCGCGCATCGGCTCCTGGTATGCCCTCGACGTCGCGCGCGAAAAATTGCGCGCCCGCGGCATGGCATTATTTCTCGACTTCGTCGGCAACCACACCGCGCTCGATCATCCCTGGATGCGCGAGCGTCCCGATTTCTACGTTCAAGTCCCGCAGGAAGAATTCCAGAAAAATCCGTCGCTGTATTATTATCAGGCCGCGCCGCAAGGCCCTCTCTTCATCGCCCTCGCCAAGGACCCCTATTACCCTCCCTGGCAGGACGTAGCCCAACTCAATCATTTCAATCCCCGCCTCCGCGCCGCGCAAATCGCCGACCTCCGCGCGATCGCCAATCACTGCGACGGTATCCGTTGCGACATGGCCATGCTCCAGCTCAACGACATCTTCGCCGCCAACTGGCGTCACCTTCTTGGCGACACTCCCACGCCCGAAAATGAATTCTGGACCGAAGCGCACGCCGCCGTTCCCAGCCTCACTCTCCTCGCCGAAGCCTATTGGGGTACCGAACAGCGCCTCCTCGATCTAGGATTTTCCTACTCTTACGACAAAACTCTCTACGACGCCCTTCGCGACCACAACATCCTGCAAATCCGCGAACGCCTCGCCAGCTTCCCCGCACGCCAAAGCGATTTCGCGCGCTTCATGGAAAATCACGACGAGCCTCGCCGCCCTGAGGTTTTCCCCAACGAGCGTCTCGCCGCCGACGGCACACTGCTCGGCACACTTCCCGGCGTGCGCTTCTATCATCAAGGCGAACTCGAAGGCCGCAGAATTCACATGCCCATCACTCTGCGCATCGCCGCGGACGAGCCGCCCGATCCCGTTAGCACAAATTTCTTTCGTAAGATTCTGCAAATCACCAGGCAGGATGTTTTTCACGAAGGAAAATGGAATTTACTGGATGTCGCGCCGGAAGGCGATGCTCCCACCGACGCCCTGCTCGTTTACGAGTGGCGCTCACCGAACGGGTGGAAAATAATCGCAGTAAACCTGGCGGCTTACACTTCGCAAGGCCGCGTCCGTCTCGCCGACCGCGTCTCGCCCTCGCAGAATTACATCTTCAACGACGAACTAAACAACGTCCGCTACGATCGCGCCGGCGAGGAACTTCACAACCTAGGCCTCTTCGTCCGCCGTGATGCCTTCCAGGCCCACCTCTTCGACATCACCATCGCACCGTAACCGATCGCTTTGATCCGAACGCGAGTCCGGCCGCGCCGGGTCGTGATTTGCCGTTGTAGCAGCCGCCTTCAGGCGGGCGTAGTTGACGTTGCAGTTGCCTTCGAATTTGTGAATCGCCCCACAGGGCGATTCATCCTGAGATCCCGGGTGCAGGATCGGAGGGTAGCGGCCGGTCCCGCACTGCGGGACCGGGCACGCCTTTGCCTAAGTGTATCTCTGCGCCCCGCGTCTACCCCGACGCAGTCGGGCGTCTCTGCCGCTCGCCTTCCCTACTTCACCACCAGCGTCAAAAAGTTAGACAAGGTCTGCGTCTGCCCATTCAAAGTCGTCGTCAACGACAAACTATAGGTCCCCGCCGGCGTTGCCCCATTCGGCCCCGACGGCAAACTATTGCAAGCCGCCGACCCCAGCGCCACCAGCAGCAACGTCGCAAACGTCAACGCCACTCGCCGGTTCCGCCGGAATGTCCACATCGCCCCGCCCAGCACCAGCGAGACCAGCAACAATCCAAGCC